>JGI994J12354_10000669_pt1 | contig 34313 bp, 31 predicted proteins | sample IntmicLarv3ML3BL_FD_12354 | JGI IMG/M metagenome (IMG submission 12354) | reverse complement strand
GTCAATTTCCGCCTGATTGGCGACTCTAAATTATCCCTTGATTTTGGAGTACAGGGATATGCTGGAGTTAGAGAAGGCGTAAGCGGAACCGTCAGGCTTAAATACGAATTCTGAGCCTCCGAACAATTACAATGAATGCAAAACGCCCAGGCTTTAAAAGCTTGGGCGTTTTATATTGGAAAAGCGTCTGTTGTCGTGTGTGTTTTGGGCGGGGGCAAGCGACGTGAATATTGCTTTTGATTTTAGTCAGATTTGATCAGAGAAAAGTAAACTATAACTACGCCTATGACCGCGCCAATAGTGACAAACGGCACTACCGATTGAAGGGAGAGCTCTGCGTCGGATGAGGCTGGCATGGCGTAACGCATGATAACGAGCAGTCCAATCAGGCCAAAGAGCGTAAGCAGCACAGTCTTGGAGCGTTTATAAACGCCGAAAAAAAACACCGCGCCAATGATGAGCAAAATCACCGGGTTAGTGAAAATCTGTTGCAACGTAAGCTCTTGCATCGTATGAAGCAAATTGTCAGTTTCAAAAGGACGTAGGTGTTCGGCTGTTTTTTCAATAAGTTCTTGTTTGTTCATGCCGCCTCCACGAAATTGTTTATAGCAATTACAGTAGGCAGTATACAGCCAATGGATGTTATCGGGCAAGATAATAAGCGGCAAAAAAACATTTTGCAATTTTAACTAGTTGTTTTTGTTTGGATTTTTACAGGAGCTTAAAACTAGGATTAACTTATAAAATCCATAACTTTGTTCAAAAAACTTTTCTTTATAGGATGACTGTCATCCGAACTGCATTTAGCAAATTCCTCCAGCAACTCTTTTTGTTTTTTTGTCAGATTTGTTGGTGTTTCAACTCGCACTATTACTAGTTGATCGCCGCGGCCATATCCATGCAAAGAGGGAAATCCTTTGCTCTTTAACCGATATATCCTGCCTGATTGAGTGCCTTCGGTAATCTTCATCGATACCTTGCCGTCCAGTGTTGGAACTTCTATTTCGCAGCCCAGCGACGCCTGGATGAAACTGATGGGGAACTCGCAGATAATATTGTTTTCTTCTCTTTGGAATATGGCGTGTTCCTGGACGTTTATGGCTATGTAGAGATCTCCGTTGGGCGCGTTTTTTGTTCCTTGTCCACCATCGCCTGGAGATTTAAGTCGCAGTCCGGTTTCAACGCCTGCGGGGACCTTGACGGAAAGCGTTTTGGTTGAGGTTACGCTTCCCTTGCCATTGCAATCCGAACAAGGATCGGTAACAATTTTCCCTTCTCCGTGGCATTGTCCGCACGCTTTGCTAACGCTGAAAATACCTTGTTGATAGCGCACTTGTCCGGCTCCGCGGCACGATGGGCATATTTGGGGGTCGGAACCAGGTTTGGATCCTGAACCATTGCAGGTTTCACAACGCTTGGCATAAGGAACCTCAATCTTTTTCTCGACTCCAAACGCCGCTTCTTCAAAACTTATTTCCAGGTTGTAGAGGAGATCATCCCCCCGCTTTCCTCGGTTGCGAGAACGGGAGCCTCCGCCCCCTCCGCCGAAAATATCGCCAAATATGTCGCTGAAAATATCCCCAAAAGGCGTTCCGGCTCCGAACCCGCCAAAACCGCCGCCCGGGAAACCACCGTTTCCAGATACTCCGGCATGTCCGAATTGGTCGTACTGAGCTCGCTTTTGCGCGTCGGAGAGCACTTCATAAGCTTCGGTAATTTCTTTAAATTTGTCTTCGGCAGCTTTATCGCCCGGGTTTTTATCCGGGTGATATTTGATGGCACGTTGGCGGAAAGCTTTTTTTATTTCTATTTCGGAAGCGTTCCGGTTTATCTCCAATACCTCATAATAATCGCGTTTTTCAACAGTCACCAAAATAGTATCCTTGGAATGCAACGAGCAGCGTTGTTTCAGAAACGCTGCTCGCGCATTGATCGTATGTTTACTTAACAGTTTATGTTTTTTCTTCCGCTTGGCGAAACTCCGACCTTAGGTTATTTGTCTGGTTTTATTTCCTCGAAATCAGCGTCAACAACATTATCGTCATTGGCAGCTTCTTTGGCGGAAGAATCTGCAGAACCTGTTTCGCCCTGGCCCGAAGAGCTTTCTTTCGCGTACATTGCCTCCGCCAGTTTATGAGCTGATTGGGCGAGCTCGTCTGTAGCTTTCTTGATTGCTTCGGCGTCGTCGCCTTCCATAATTTTTTTCAATTCAGAAAGCTTGTTCTCTATATTGCCTTTTTCAACGGCGTCTATTTTGTCGCCGAATTCTTTCAGAGATTTCTCCGTATTGTAAACCATACTGTCCGCATGGTTTCGCGCCTCGATAGTTTCTCGCCTCTTTTTATCTTCTTCCGCATGCGAATCTGCGTCGCGGACCATTTTGTCAATTTCTTCTTTGGATAGTCCGCTTGACGCTGTGATACGAATGGATTGCTCTTTACCGGTACCCAGGTCTTTAGCCGAAACGTGCACAATACCGTTGGCGTCTATGTCAAAGGTAACTTCAACTTGCGGAATACCGCGCGGAGCCGGAGGAATACCCGTCAGCTCAAAGTTGCCCAGCGTCTTGTTGTCGCGGGACATTTCCCGTTCTCCCTGTAGAACGTGAACCGACACAGCCGGTTGATTGTCCGACGCGGTTGAAAAAACCTGGCTCTTACGGCATGGAATAGTGGTGTTTTTTTCGATCAGCTTGGTCATAACTCCGCCCAAGGTTTCGATACCCAGCGAAAGAGGCGTGACGTCAAGTAATAGTACGTCTTTAACTTCACCTTTCAACACACCGCCCTGTATAGCGGCGCCTATTGCCACTACTTCGTCAGGGTTCACGCCGCGGTTTGGAGTTTTGCCGAATATAGCTTCTACCTGTTTCTGTACGGCTGGCATTCTGGTCATGCCTCCGACCAGGATAACCTCATTGATATCGGAAGACGATAGGCCGGCGTCTTTTATTGCCGTGCGGCACGGTCCTTCCAATCTGCCCAAGAGCTCTGAACAGATAGATTCCAATTTGGCGCGAGACAGCTTCATGGTCAGATGTTTTGGCCCCGAAGCGTCGGCGGTTATGAAAGGAAGGTTGATATCGGTTTCCATCGAGGTTGACAGCTCGCATTTAGCTTTTTCCGCCGCTTCCTTCAAGCGTTGCAGAGCCATTTTATCGCCGCGCAGATTGATTCCCTGATCTTTTTGAAATTCATCCGCGATCCAGTCGATTATCTTCTGGTCAAAGTCTTCGCCCCCCAGGAATGTATCGCCGTTGGTGGATTTGACTTCGAAAACGCCGTCTCCCAGCTCCAGGATGGAGATGTCGAAGGTGCCGCCCCCAAGATCAAACACGGCGACTTTTTCTTCCTTCTTTTTATCCATGCCATAGGCCAAGGCCGCCGCGGTAGGCTCGTTGATTATGCGCAGAACGTTCAATCCAGCGATTTTTCCAGCGTCTTTGGTTGCCTGACGTTGGGAATCGTCAAAGTAAGCCGGAACGGTGACAACCGCGTCGGTTACGGGTTGCCCCAGGTAATCCTCTGCGGTCTGTTTCATTTTTTGAAGAACTATTGCTGAAATCTCGGGCGGGGAATGGCGTTTTCCGCGAACTTCAACCCACGCGTCGTTGTTGTCGGCTTTTACAATTTTAAACGGAGAAATTTCGATGTCTTTTTGCACGGCGCCTGAATCATATTTCCGGCCAATCAGACGCTTTATAGAATAAAGGGTGTTTTCAGGGTTGGTGACAGCCTGTCGCTTGGCCTGTTGTCCGACCAGGCGTTCGCCGTTATCGGCAAAGGCAATCATTGACGGCGTTGTGCGACTGCCTTCCGAGTTGGCGATTACTATTGGTTCGCCAGCTTCCATGATGGCAACGCATGAATTGGTTGTTCCTAGATCTATTCCTATTACTTTACTCATGATGTAGCGTTCTCCTTATTTTAATTCTGCAGTTCAATACTTTAATTAGGTTAGTTATCGTTATGTCAAAAAACAAGGGTGTATGAAAAAATATCTATTATTTTTTTACGGAAGTCGCGACCGATACCATTGAAGCTCTCAACAGGCGGTCTTTTATCATATAACCCTTCAAAAATTCTTCAACCACAGTGTTAGGAGGATGCTGGTCGGTCGGAACCTGAGTCATTGCCTGGTGAAAAGATGGATCAAAAGATGATCCCAGAGCTTCGATGGAAGTGACGTCGAATTTTTTCAGAGCGGTTATCAGCATATCGCGTGTCATCTGAACGCCCTCGACAAGGCTGACAAAACCCTCCTCGCTGGCGTGGGACAACGCCCTTTCCAGGTTGTCCAGAACAGGGAGGATTTCTTCGGCAAAAGATTTAACGCCATAATTTAGCAGCTCTTCCTTCTCGCGACTGGAGCGCTTTCGGTAGTTTTCCAAGTCGGCGCGCTCGCGCAGAAAACGATCCCAGTTTGTACGACATTCTTCTTCTTTTGCCGCTAAGGCCTGTTCCAGTTGAGAAATATCTTTTTCGTGAGTTGAAGATTCAGAAACTGCGGCGTCACTGTCGAGAGGAAGTTTTTGGTCAAGAGGAGAGTCGTTTACAACCTTGTTTTTGATAATATCGTTATCATTCATTTTTTCATTCTATCCTTTGCGGTTGTTTAGCGCTGTTAATAAGAATTTAAGCGTCGTTTAAAAGCCGACTGACTAGACGAGCCGTATAATCTACCATCGGGATAACGCTGGAATAACCCATGCGAGTGGGGCCTATCACACCGATCATCCCGATCGTATTGTTGCCGGCTGTGAAGCGAGACGCTATCAGGCTAACGTCGGATATCTGAGCGACCGGAGCCTCGGAGCCAATATATATATGTACCCCTTCTGCGCTCATGCAGTGACCTAGCAGTTGTAAAATCCGTCCTTTTTCCTCAAACGCCTGAAAAATATTCCTCATTTTTTCGATGTCGCTGAATTCGGGTTGATTGAGAATCTTTGTCTGGCCTTCCACATAAATTTCGTCATGTTCCATCGATATGGCTTGTTTGCTGATGTTCAGCGCCTGAGACAGAAGGTTGTCATAGAGTACTTTTTCTTTGTTCATCTCTTCAAGAATTTTTTTTCTGACCTCTTGAATTGTAAGCCCTCTCATTAGTTCGTTCAGGTAATTTCCCATTTTGACAAGGTCTGAGGGAGAGAATTCTTCTTCTGTCTCTATAAGCCTGTTTTGTACGGAGCCCTCGTGCGAAACCAGAATCGCAAGTACTTTACGGATGCCCAAGTGAATGAATTCTATGTGACGAAACACGTTGGAATTAAAACTGGGAGCAATAACAATCCCCATGTAATTTGAAAGCGATGATAGGGTACGGCTGGTTTCTCTCAAAATATCAGTCAGGCCCGCTCCGGACTGGCGACAACGTTTTAAAATCAGTTTTTTTTCCGCGCGGGTCATTTCCCGCAATTCCACAAGGGAATCTACATAAAAACGGTAGGCCTTTTCGGTGGGAATTCTGCCCGCTGAAGTATGCGGCGAGGTTAATAGCCCCATATCTTCCAGGTTAGCCATCACATTCCGAACGGTTGACGACGAAAGCGTCAACGCATGGCGCCGGGTAACAGCCTTACTGGCTACCGGTTCGGCTGTGGCAATATAGTCTTCGACAATTGCCTCAAGAATTTTTCTGCTTCGCGGAGAAAGTTCGACGTTCATTGAGGGACCTCAAAAAAAAGCGCTCAAAACCAAAAGAGCGCTCATTCGTTATTAGAATCTAATCAGCGTCCCGGAATTTGTCAAGAGGGTTAGNCGCTTAAAAAACCGTTGGATTTATTCATTCTTAGTCACAAGCTGAGAAACCGGTTGCTTTTCCCCTGGCGCATCGGCGTGTTGCGGTTGGGTTTAATACCCCGGCCGTTTGAGCAACAACATGTTCAATAATGTTAATGTTATAAAAAACAAGCCACAAAGAGAGGAAACTCAAGTTTAATTTATAGTTTTGCAAAAAACACCATTCATTTATAATTTCCGTGACTCGAAATTTTAACCCAAAACCATCCCGCTTATGCGTAAATTAGCCAGATGTGAAAACACGGATTTATCGCGCGCAAATATTGTGATATTAAGTAGGTTCATTAATCGAAAGGATATGTATCCATGTCACCGCATGAAAATCTTAAATTACTTGGCGCGAACGCAACTACGTATCGCTATGAAAAACCGGACCCCGGTCTGCTGGAGGCGTTTTCCAATCCATTTGCCCAGCCTGACCTGAATCCCGCCGGGGTTGTAGGGACTCTGCATATTGAATGCCCCGAATTTACATGCCTTTGCCCTGTGACAGGCCAGCCTGATTTCGCCAAAATAGTTATTGATTATCAACCCGATCAGTTGTGCGTGGAGAGCAAAAGCNTGAAATTGTATCTGGGTTCGTATCGCATGCACGGCGAGTTCCACGAGGCTGGCGTTAACCGTATATGCAACGATTTGGTCAGATTGCTTTCTCCAATATGGTTGACCGTGCGGGGTGAGTTTACTCCGCGCGGCGGGATACCTTTTTGGCCAACCGCCGAATATCGTAGATAATTGGAGCCGAGGCGACATAGCTCCCTGGTTTTAACCCTGAAAAAACATTTCGAATCAGAGCTAAAAAGGCGACTTTGGATTAAAAAAATAAGATACATATTGTTTGACGGAAAATAGTTGACAGTAGTATCGCAGTTTAATACTATTATCACTTCCCACGGGCCTATAGCTCAGTTGGCTAGAGCCACCGGCTCATAACCGGTCGGTCCCAGGTTCGAATCCTGGTGGGCCCACCATCTCACTCCAAGCAAGGAAGACGCGCCGGATGTCGGCAATATTACATGTGGGGCAACCCAAGTTATTATATTATATCGAAAAGAGTGCACTCCGAGAGGTTGCACTCTTTTTCTTTGTACTGAATGAAAAAGCCTAAACTCTCAGATATACTTGGAATCATTGCTAAAATGGCTCCGCTGGATTTGGCGGAATCATGGGATAACCCAGGTCTTCAGGTGGGTGATCCGCAGACGACCGTTACTCGTATAATGGTTGCTCTGGACGCAACGCCCATTGTTATAAAGACCGCGCTGAATGCTTCCTGCGACTTACTTATTACCCATCACCCCCTGATTTTTACTCCACAAAAATCCTTGTCGACCGTAACATCAGAGGGCGCCTCAATATGCGCGGCCATCAAGGGTGGCCTGGCCATTGTTAGTATGCACACCAATTATGATTGCGCCGATGGCGGCTTGAATGATTTGCTAGCCGAACGTCTTGGCCTTTCTGATATCAAACCCCTTCAAATTACTTCTACTCGGGAATTGGCCAAACTTGTGGTTTATACGCCTGAAGCGCAACTGGAACAGGTGCGATCAGCTTTGTTAGTCTATGGCTCAAACCTCGGCAAGTATACGGATTGTTCTTTTTCTGCTCCAGGTATTGGAACCTTCACCCCGCAGGACGGAGCAAGCCCATTCGTAGGAACAGTAGGAATGCAAGAACAAGTCGCGGAATATCGTTTTGAATTGATGCTGGAACAAAGCGTCCTTCCTAAAGCTCTTAAAACATTGATGGCGGTTCATCCTTACGAAGAACCGGCGTTTGACATTTATCCGTTGTTGAACAAGGAGCGCCAGTTTGGTCTGGGGCGTATCGGTTTTTTACCAGAGCGGGTTTCCCTGTTGGATTTTGCGGAATGTTTGCGAAAAAAACTCGCCGCTCCTGGACTGCGTTTTGTTGGCGACCCCGCGTCTGGGTTGAGCAAAATTGCCCTTTGCGGCGGTAGCGGTGTTTCGCTGCTGCGAACGGCTGTTCGCGCGGGAGCCGACGCGATGGTTACAGGCGATGTTAAATACCATGATGCCAGGAATGCTGAAAATCTCGGTATTGGACTGGTGGACCCAGGGCATTTTTCCACTGAGATCATCATGGTGGAGGCCGTTACGGAACGCCTGAAACAGGCGATTGCTCTCGGGGGATACGGGGATTGCGAAGTTGAGCCGTGCCGCGTGGAAGTCGATCCATTCAGATATTGAATTATATATAAAGAATAGTACGCGTTTGCCGTTAATTAATTTTTATCTCGGGAGGTAGCTGTTTTGAAGAAAAAACTCGAAATGTTGGAGCAACTGCAGGAAGTTGATTCACATGTTGATACGCTCAAGAAAAGCCAGAATGGTTTGAACGTCGAAATAAAAAGTATTGAAGAGGAATTGGAAACCGCACGAGAGGCCCTTGCTGTGCTCAATANTCAGCTCTCTCAGCTTGAGCAGGAAAAGCTGGAGCTGGAAACCAATCTCGATTCGGAGAATGATAACATCAAACGCTCTGAAACCAACATGAAAGAAATCAAAACAAATAAAGAATTTCAGGCGATTGGCCGTGAAATCTCATCAGCCCGTAAGCAAGTTACAGAACTGGAAGAACAGATTCTTCAAAGGTCTGCCAAGATTGAGGAGCTCAATACGGAGATTGCCGATAAATTCGGCGTTTTTTCAGACTTGGAACAAAACGCCTCTCAGCTAAGGAAACAAAAGCAGGCTGAAATTGACGGGATTCAGCAAGATATTGATACTGACAACGCCCATCACGAAGAAATTGCAAAAGATTTGCCAGCTGACATTGTAAAACGCTATAATCTTTTACGTCAGCAGCGTCATGGTCAGGCTGTGGCTTTTGCGCGCGACGGACATTGCCTTGGATGTAACATGAATATTCCACCCCAGCTTTACAACACTCTTTATCGCGCTGATCAGTTGATAAACTGTCCGCACTGTCAAAGGATTTTGATACTCAAAGCATAATTAGAAATAACGGGAACTAGGTTTGGTTGAAGCAGGACAGATGGCCGCCGTCGATGTTTCGAGGGAGGAAAGTCCGGGCTCCGCAGGGTACGATGCTGGATAACATCCAGCGGGGGCGACCCCAGGGAAAGTGCCACAGAGAGAAGTCCGCCTGCCCAGGCAGGTAAGGGTGAAAGGGTGAGGTAAGAGCTCACCGGGTCTGTCGGTGACGATGGACGCCAGGTAAACCCCATCGGGAGCAAGATCTAATAGGGAGACGTCAAGGGTTACCCGCCCATGTCTCCGGGTTGATCGCTTGAGGTTGTCGGTAACNGCAAACCCAGATGAATGGCCGTCGCCCTGACGGGGGTAACCCTTTCGGGGAACAGAACCCGGCTTATGGACTGCTTCAGCCAAATTGTTTGCCACGAGATTGAGATTGTAATCGTCTCTTTATATGGATACGCTATGATAACAAATAATGATGTCGTTTTGATTTATGTTGAGAAAAAACCCGTATTTTACGCCCGTGTCGAGGAAATCTATCCTGATGTGAAACCGGGCTGGTGGCAGGTCAAACTTTTGATTCTCACATTTCCGTTGCAGGTTTTTACGTGGATACTTGACGAATTTCAACTGGATGGAGCCGATTTTACCATGGGCGGAACGCCAATACTGCTGGAGCCAGTTGTTTGTCCTGCGACGGAAGACGTTTCGCTCCAGGAAGAAGAAAAGCGGGAATCCCCTCAAAACCAACGTCAAGAAAAAGAAAAGTCTAAAATAATATCATTGGCGGACCGGAAGAAAAAATAAAGGTTATTTATAAAACCAGGTTGCAAAACAGTTTTAAAAAATATCCTCTCCCTCAAAAAAGAGATTCTTTTTTAAATCCCCATTAGAGATGCAGTTAAAATTTTACCCATGGATATGCAAAATGCGCAGACTCATTTTGGGTATATATTGTTTAAGGTCAAGACGTAAAGCGAGATTACGAGGAAGGCAAAGAAACTGTGCGATAGAACCTTTCAGTTTAGGCGTTGCAAATATAAAAAACTGAGTTTTAAAGGCGAATAAGATTCTGAAACTATAGTATATTTCAGGCAGTTTTCGAAAATTGAAAATATTTTAGCTTGACGCGCCACAAATTGTTTTCAATCTTGTTTTGCAAATAGCAGAGATAAATTAAAAATATATGTTCGGAAGTCATTAGCCTCCCCTTTGTTGCGGGAGGCTTTTTTAATGGAAAATACCTTATATAAAATAGTGTTTTTACCTTGACAGAGGTTCAAGTTGCGGACTATATTTCCCATTAAGTGGAATAATGTGGGAAAAGGTGGAATGTTGTCTGTTCAAGATGCCATATTCAATGGAGAAAATCTAAGTTCCATTGACGCCAAAGGTCGAACTTGCGTTCCGGCCAGGTTCCGCGAGGCTTTGCTTAAGTCTTTTGGCGACGAGCGTTTTGTCGTGACCAAGGCTCAGCCGATAAAGCTCGATAACGGCCTGTACGCCCGGGGATTATCCGTTTATCCACTAGCCGTATGGTCTGAAGTTAAGCGCAAGGCTTTGGCTAACGAAGGAGGGTATACCTCGTTGCAACTTGATAGTATCAAGCGCCAGTTTTTAAATCCAGCCGAGGAATGCGTTACCGACAAGCTGGGAAGGGTGCTGATTCCGACTTCGTTGCGCGCCCATGCTTCACTGGAGCGAGAACTCTGGTTTGTAGGCATGGATAAACGTTTTGATATCTGGAGCAGAGACACCTATGACAGGGTTAATAAACAGGATGAGCAAAATCTTCCTGAAGATTTGAGCGCCATCAGTATTTAGATGGAAGAATTTAGGCATATTCCGGTTATGCCGGAGGAAGTGATCAGATTTCTCTCCCCGCGACCAGGGGGCGTTTATTTGGATGGCACGCTGGGGGGAGGGGGACACGCCCAGCTGATCGCCGAGCGTTGTACTTCGAATGACGGGGCATTGATCGGATTTGATCAAGATCGTGAAGCCTTGGCGGTTGCGGCTGAACGATTATCTCGATTCGGAAAAAGTGTCAGGCTGATACACGGGAATTTTTCAGGCGCTGCTGATTTCCTGAATTCTCAGGATATTACAGGAATTGATGGTTTTGTTCTCGATTTGGGGGTTTCTTCGCATCAGTTGGATGTTGCGCGCAGAGGTTTCAGTTTTCAAAGCGACGGAGTCTTGGATATGCGAATGGATTCCGATGCCAAAACCACTGCGGCTGATTTGGTTAATACCTTGCCTGAACAGGAGCTGGAGCGAATCTTTCGTGAGTACGGCGAAGAACGGTGGGCAAAACGGGTGGCGGCTTTCATCATTAAGGAGCGAGCTGAAACCGCAATAGAAACTACATTTCGCTTGGCGGAGATTATTAAAAACGCTATTCCAAGGGCAACGTGGGAAAAACGTTTGCATCCGGCGACACGAACATTCCAGGCGTTGCGTATAGCCGTCAACCACGAGCTGGAAAGTCTAGATCATGGTCTCAGGGGATTGATTGACTGCTTAAAACCGGGTGGTCGGGGCGTTGTAATCTCATTTCATTCTTTGGAAGACCGAATTGCAAAAAATATTTTTCGGGAATATGCAGCAGGATGCGTATGTCCTCGCGGTTTTCCCGTATGCGTGTGCGGCGGTAGGCCTCGGATAAGTATTTTGACAGGAAAACCAGTCATGGCTGCCAGCAAAGAGGTTATGGAGAATCCTCGCTCAAGGGGCGCAAAACTTCGTGCAATTGAAAAATTGCAATAGAATGTTTGCAGTTTTATTACATGAACAAGGAGGTCGGCAATGGCTCATACTAAGATTGAATATGGCAAGGTTGCTGGGCCGGTTGTCTTTGGCGGTTATTCGCTCCATGTTCAGCGTCTTGACATGTTTAAATTTCTGATGATTTGCATGGTAGTCCTTACGATTGTCGCTGTTTTTCATGTGTGGTCCCGCTTCAAACTGATTGATCTGAATTTGCAGATGACCGAAATCAGCCGCCAGTTCAAACAATCCCAGGAAGAGCAGAAACGCTTGAAATTGGAAGTCGCTTCACTCAGAACGCCAGCTCGTATTGAGGCTATTGCCAAANATGAGTTGGGAATGGCTTTGCCTAACGAGCAGCAAGTGATTGTGGTTAAATGAATGGCGATCGTGAAAAATGGACTCGGATCCGAATCATTATTATCGGGGGCTTCTTTGCTCTGTTATTTGCGGCTGTCAGCGCTCAGGCGTTTAAGCTCCAGATACTGAAACACGGAGACATGGTCAAAAGAGCCGAGCGTCAACATCTACGCGAGGTCCCTCTCACTCCAGCCCGCGGCGTTATTATGGATTGTAACGCCAACAACCTTGCCGTCTCTCTTGAGATGTACTCTTGCTATGCGGAGCGACGCAACATGGAGGATATTGACAGGACGGCGGTTCTTCTGGCGCCTCTTCTTGGAAGGCCTGCCCGTGAAATTGCCAAAAAGATAAAAAAGGCAAAAAACTTTACCTGGTTATCTCGTCGTTTACCTCCTGAAAAAGCGGAAAAAATCAAAGCTCTGAAACTGAAAGGCATCGGCTTTGCCGCCGAAACTAAACGTTATTATCCTAATTCCGAAGTGGCGGCTCATGTGATTGGTTTTACCGGGATTGATCCTTCCGGTCTGGACGGAGTTGAACTTAGGTATGATTCCGTTATTCTTGGTAACATAGGTTATCTTGTCACGGAACGAGACGCGTTGGGCAGGGATATTGCCCCTAAAGCGGAAGTGGTCAAGAACCCATCGGCCGGTAAAAATGTCGTTCTCACTCTTGATAAAAATATTCAGTATATTGCCGAAAGGGAACTTGGCAAAGCGGTAATCTCCAGCAAAGCCAAAAGCGGCGTTGCCATAGTAATGGAACCTCATACCGGCAAAGTTTTGGCCATGGCCAATTATCCTACGTTCAATCCTAATTCCTTTTATCGTTATTCTCACGCTAATTTGCGAAACCGGGCCGTTGTGGACAGTTTTGAGCCCGGCTCTACGTTTAAGACCTTTTTGATTGCCGCAGCGTTGGAGGAAAAACTTGTTAAGCCGTCCGACGTATTTAATTGTGAAAACGGCAGTTATTCTATTGGTAGGCACACCGTACATGACACTCACAAATATGGTCATATCTCGGTTTCTGATATTCTAAAATATTCCAGCAATATCGGCGCGGCGAAGATCGGTTTCAAATTGGGTAATGAACGATTGGCTCGTCATCTGCGTAATTTTGGTTTTGGAGCAAAAACTGGAATTGATCTGCCCAGCGAATCTCCTGGTTTGATACGCGATAACCAGCGTTGGTATGCGGTGGATTTGGCGACCATTTCTTTTGGACAGGGAATTAGCGCGTCGCCGATACAATTGGCGGCGGCGATTTCTTCCATCGCCAACGGCGGACATCTGATGAAACCGTATATTGTCGAACGCATAGTTGATGACAACGGAAATGTTGATCAAAAGTTTGAACCGCAGGTGGTGCGTCGGGTAATTTCAGCTGACACGGCTTGGAAGGTGACTCAAATGATGGAAACCGTCACTGCCCCTGGAGGTACTGGTCTAAATGCCGCCGTTGATGGATTTCGGGTTGCGGGCAAAACCGGAACAGCCCAGAAAGCTGATCCTGTGACGCATCGTTACTCAGCTTCAAAGCGCACGGGTTCATTCGTTGGTTTTGTCCCGGCAGATAACCCCAAGCTGACAATTCTGGTTATCATAGACGAACCTAGGACGAGCTCATACGGCGGAGTGATCGCGGCTCCGGCGTTTCGAGGTATTGCTCATAATGCGTTGGCTTATCTAAAGGTGCCCTCGCAAAAAGGAACTCTTAAAAAGTCAGAGACTGTGGAAATAGCCCAGAAACGTAGCGTTAAGCAAGATCCAGGGGTTGAGTGTCCCGATGCTGATTCTCAAGCGCAAGTCGGTAGTATGCCGGATTTCCGGGGTATGAGCATGCGTCGGGTTATGCAGGTAATGGAAAAGCAAAATATCAATATTAGACTTATGGGAAGTGGCCGCGCCATAGAACAATTTCCGGCGCCGGGAGAGAGTATCGGCATGGCGGATGAAGTATGGGTCAGATTTGCTCCAGCCGCGTAACTAATTGACAGGTATGTTTCACGCGGCTTTGGGAGCCGCGCCCCGCGGAGATGTTATGAAGTTGAACCAATTGCTGACAACATTGGAAACATTCGTCTTTCACGGGGACGCAGAGACTGAAATCACCAATATAACGTGCGATTCGCGTAACATTATTCCTGGCTCTCTTTTTGTTGCGTTGCGCGGATCCGCTGTTGACGGACATCATTTTATTGATGCGGCCGCGAGCTCTGGCGCCGCGGCGATTGTTCTCGATGATCCTACGTTTGCCCCCGCGCGTATTCCTTGGGTCAGAGTTGATGACGGACGCGGAGCAATGGCGCGCATGGCTTCGGAGTTTTACGGTAATCCCACCGCAAATTTACCCCTCATTGGAATCACTGGCACTAACGGCAAGACAACTACTACTTATGTGATCGAGGGGATCCTGCGCGCCGCCGGTATCCCAGCCGCCGTTCTTGGAACGACTGGATACCGTTTCAACGATACGATTATTTCGGCCTCCCATACTACGCCGGAATCCACTGATTTACAGGCGGTTTTCAGAAAACTGGCTGATGCTGGCGCAAAGGCGTTTGTAATGGAAGTTTCGTCTCACGCGCTGGAGCAGAAAAGAGTGGATGGATGCCATTTCGATGTGGGTATTTTCAGTAACTTAACGCGCGATCATCTGGATTACCACGCGACCATGGAAAACTATCTGCAGGCAAAGCTCAGGTTTTTTTCAGAGATACTTCGCTCTACGTCCCTAAAATCAAAGCGATGGGCCGCAGTGAATATGGATGATGAGCGCGGCGCTATTGTAGCCGAACATTCGGCCTGTCCTGTGATTAGCTTTGGGCTAGAGCAGGGGAACAATGTGCGCGCAGATAATGCTTCCCTTGCGGTTGACGGTATCAGCGGCACGTTAATCACACCAAAAGGCGCTATAGATTTTTCCTCGCCTCTGTTGGGCAAGTTCAACCTGTCCAATATTTTGGCGGCGGCTTCCGCCGGAATTGCACTTGATCTGCCTCTTGAAGCAATAAAAACAGGTATCGAAAAACACCCCGCTATTCCGGGAAGAATGGAACGTGTGAAAACTGGACGAGGATTTACCGTTTTGGTGGATTACGCCCATACCGGAGATGCGTTGCGCAATGTTTTGAACACCTTGCGAGAGTTGAAACCGCGCCGTATTGTCACGATGTTCGGTTGTGGTGGCGATCGCGATCGTGGCAAACGTCCAATAATGGGAAATGTAGCCGTGAGTATGAGCGATTTTACCATTATTACTTGCGACAATCCCAGAACCGAGGATCCGCGGTCAATCATGGAGCATATCCGAGAAGGCGCTGCGTCTGTTGACGCCAAGGAATTTTCCGCTAAAGAACTTGCCGGATTGTCCGTCAAAAATTTTACGGCTGTTGTTGAAAAGGGATTCGCGCTGGTGGAAAGTCGTCGCGAGGCGATTCGTCTCGCGGTGCGTATGGCGCGTAGTGGAGACATTGTGCTTCTTGCCGGCAAAGGGCATGAGGATTATCAGATTATAGGCAAGAAAAAACATCACTTTAGCGACTGTGAAGAAGCTAAATTGGCGCTTGCGGAGCTTGATAGTTAATGTTCGACGTTCTTGAAATAGCCAGCATAACTGGCGGTAATATACATGGTAATTACCGGGGCAGGGTGAGCGCAGTTTCCACCGATTCCCGCACAGTGAAGGCGGGGGAGTTGTTTGTACCGTTGCGAGGCGGACGTTTCAACGGTCATGATTTTCTTGGCTTGGCGGCGGATAACGGCGTGAAAGTGACGCTGGCGGACGAGGAAGTTCCGCTAGACGCGGCTTCAAAAATTACGATCATCCGGGTATCTGATACCTTGCGCGCCCTGGGTGACCTTGCGGGTTCTTATAGAAAGCGTTTCAATATTGCCGTTGTTGGAATTAGCGGAAGTAACGGTAAGACTACCACTAGAGAAATGTTGGCGGCTATTCTCAGCAATACTGCTAAAGGACTTAAAACGGCGGGGAACCTCAATAACCTGATCGGGTTGCCGCAAATGCTGTTCAAACTTAATTCTGAACATGGCTGGGCCGTTCTTGAAATGGGGATGAGCGAACTAGGGGAGATTGAGCGTTTGGCTGAGATAGCCGCGCCGCAAATAGGCATTGTCCTGAATGCTTTCCCCGCTCACTTGGAGAGCATGAAAAGCGTGGAAAACGTAGCCAGAGCCAAAGGAGAATTATTGCTGCGCCTTCCCATAGGCGGAACCGCCATGATCAACGCGGATGATCCCCTGATTGCGCGACAACCTTCCGGAGCGGGAGTAAAACGTCTTTTATTTGGTTTGGAAAAGGGGGACGTATGGGCTACGGACGTTGTTTCGCTGGGAGTTGAGGGTCAGCGATTCAAATTATGTTTTCCCAAAAAATCCTATCCGGTTTCTCTTCGATCTCCGGGAAAACACTCGCTTTACAATGCGTTGGCGGCAGCCGGCGCAGCTTATGCTTTGGGAATCGATCATGATCTGATTTGCCGCGGTCTGGAAGAATTTCGATCTTTTGACAAACGATTCCAGTTTAAACGCGTCGGGGGCTTGATTTTGATTGACGACAGTTATAATGCCAACCCGGCCTCCATGGAGGCGGCTCTGACTACTCTTGGAGAGATCAAGGGTGATAGGCGGGTTTTTGTGGCGCTGGGAGATATGCTGGAATTGGGTGGCGACGAAAATGAGTTTCACCGCAATTTGGGTATGCAGGCCGCTAAAATAGCCCACCGCCTCTATCTGTACGGCAATCTCACAGCCCATACGGCGGAAGGCGCACTTTCTGCTGGGATGGCCGTGAATAACGTTATTCGAGCTTCAAGTCATGACGAGATCGCGGTCGATGTGCTGGCGCGCGCCGGAGAGGGTGACTTTATACTGATCAAGGGGTCGCGCGGCATGCGTATGGATAAGGTTGCCGAGGAAATTCGGAATAGGATTCTGTAATTTAATCATAGCAATGGGCGCAATCATGTCAGATTGAGCTTTTATATAACGAGGTCGTAATATGCTGTATCATCTTCTCTATCCGCTAGCTACTGACATCAAGTTCTTGAATATTTTCAAGTACCTGACGTTTCGTACTATTTATTCCATGATTACGGCTCTGTTGGTTTGCTTTGTACTGGGACCGTGGGTCATTCGTACTCTGGAAGGTTTGCAAGCTCGACAGATAATTCGCACTGACGGACCCGAATCCCATCTGCAAAAACAGGGTACTCCCACCATGGGGGGGGTAATGATCCTAGCCGCAGTTGTCATTCCTACTTTATTATGGGCAGATCTTTCCAATCAGTATGTATGGATTGTCTTGTTTGTCACAATCGGATACGGCGTCATAGGTTTTTTGGATGATTACAAAAAAATAGCGGGTAAAAATACAAAAGGACTTTCGGCGCGCCGGAGGTTGTTCTGGGAGTTTTTGATTGCTGGCGCGGTGGGTGTTTTTCTGTTCATGAAGCCTGATTTCAATTCTCAACTTTATGTTCCGTTTTTCAAAAATTTCCATCCCGATCTTTGGTTTTGGTATATCCCTTTTGTAACTTTGGTAATTGTTGGAGCTTGCAACGCGGTAAATCTGACGGACGGTTTGGATGGATTAGCCATCGGGCCGGTTACGATTAACGCTGTAACCTATATGCTGTTCAGTTATATTGCCGGTCACGCCGCTCTGTCGGCCTATTTGCAAGTACCCAGAGTTCCGGGAGCTGGCGAGCTGGCCGTAGTGTGCGGATCTATGGTGGGGGCTGGGCTGGGTTTTCTGTGGTACAACGCTTATCCGGCCGAAGTGTTTATGGGCGACGTTGGTTCCCTTTCTTTGGGGGGTGCGCTTGGAACTATTGCGGTACTGACCAAACAGGAAATCCTTCTGGTTATAGTGGGAGGAATTTTTGTGGTGGAAGCACTATCGGTTATTTTTCAGGTGGGATCATATAAGTATCGCGGCAAGCGGATTTTTCGCATGGCCCCAATCCATCACCATTTCGAGCTTAAAGGCGTAGCCGAACCAAAGATTATCGTACGTTTCTGGATCATCACCATTATTTTGGCGCTTATTGCCATTTCTACGCTTAAGATGAGGTAATGCGGGTGGCTTTGGTAGAAAAAATAAAGCTGAACGACAGAAAAATTCTTGTTGTAGGACTGGCCAGAACCGGCGTTTCCTGCGCTAGATTTCTTGCGTCCAGAGGAGCGCGGGTAACCGTAACTGACATGCGCGGCAAATTGGACTTGGCTCGGCAATTGGCTGATTTGTCTGGTCTGGAGATCGCTTTGGAACTGGGGTGCCACGATGAGCGAATATTCGTAAACAGCGATCTGATAGTGGTAAGTCCCGGGGTTCCGCGGGATCTACCGCAATTAGTTGCGGCGCAAAACTCCGGAGTAGAAATAGTAAGCGAGATCGAACTGGCTTCGCGTTTTATGGATACCCCCATAACTGCCATTACAGGTACCAATGGCAAAACTACCACTACTACTATTATCGGAGAAAGTTTTAAATCTAACGGTTTTAGGACGTTTGTTGGAGGGAATATAGGCAACCCTCTTATAGAACTTGTGGAGTCTGGCCTTGCAGTGGAACGGGTTGTGGCAGAGATCAGTTCTTTCCAACTTGAATGGATTAACATGTTTCGTCCTTCTGTAGCCGCGCTACTGAATCTTAGCGAGGATCATCTGGACCGCTATGCGTCTTATGAGGAATATATTGACGCCAAAATGCGTATTTTTGAGAACCAGACCGGAGACGATTTTGCCGTGGTCAATTTCGACGATCTTCTTGTGCGGGAACGCTCCGTGAATCTCAAAGCGCGTGTAATCCCATTCAGTCGTAGGGAAGAGCTGGACGAGGGAATCTTCATGCGCGAAGATGTCATTGTTTGGCGCTTCGGAGGTTGTGAAGAGTGTTTCCCCGCAGCGGGGTTCCGTCTTGCTGGAGTTCATAATCTAGAGAATATCATGGTGGCTCTTGCTTGTTCTCTGTTGGGAGCTTGTAAGCCTCTCAAAAGCCTTGAATGCGTCCGGAATTTCGAAGCGCTTCATCATCGCATGGAATTCGTACGCGAAATCAATGGCGTTGCCTGGTACGAGGACAGCAAAGCCACCAATGTGGGTAGCGTAGAGAAGGCGTTGGAGAGTTTCATAGACATTACCTTGATTGCCGGCGGTAAAGACAAGGGCGGCTCTTATGCTCCTCTTGCGTTGCTGGTAAAGGAAAGGGTGCGGCATTTAATCTTGATCGGGGAGGCGTCGACAAGAATGGATCTTGAGCTTGGGAGGCTTGCCGATACACGGTTTGCCGCCACCTTGGAGGATGCTGTGACCCTTGCGCACAGAATCACCGCTCCCGGGGGAACGGTTCTTATGTCGCCCGCTTGTTCCAGCTTTGATATGTTTCGAGATTATGAGGAACGAGCCCAACGTTTTGTCGCGGCAGTAAAGGCGCTGCCGATTTAAAATTGACAGATCGGGATATGAAACATGCTCAGAAAGCTTGAAAATTATGATCTGGTAATTATGCTGATGGCCATTGCCCTGACGTGTTTCGGGATTGTAATGGTTTTTTCGGCTTCTTCTGTTATGGCGGACAAACGTTATCATGACGGATTTTATTTTCTCAAGCGTCAGGGGCTGTTCGCTATCATTGGTTTTATTATCATGTTCGCGGTTATGAAGGTGGAATACCATTTTTGGAAAAAGATGGCCGTCCCCGCGCTTCTCCTATGTTTGGGCTTGCTGGTCATGGTGCTGATTCCGGGCGTTGGAGGAAAAATCGGCGGGGCGTCCCGCTGGATAAGGCTGCCTGGTTTCAATTTGCAGCCATCGGAAATGGCTAAGTTGGCGCTTATAATGTACATGGCGTACTCGTTGGATAAAAAACAGGATAAAATCAAGGAGTTCAAATCAGGTATTATCCCCTACATGATTGTTTTAGTGGCTCTAATCGGATGTCTGATGCTTCAGCCCGATCTGGGAGGAGCTTTGACGCTGTTTGGGGTAGCCTTTATCATGTTATTCGTCGCGGGTACGCGTCTTTCTCATATTTTTTCGATTGTTTTATTGGGGATGCCTATCCTTGCCATGAAGCTGAGTCATGGTTATCACAGGGGACGTATTGAAGCGTGGACGAACCCTTGGAGCGATCCGTCCGGAAAAGGTTTTCAAATTATTCAGTCCTGGTTGGCGCTCGGGACTGGCGGTCTTTTTGGTCAGGGACTAGGCGAGGGAAAACAAAAATTGTTTTACCTGCCTGAAGCCCATACCGATTTCATCCTTTCGGTTGTTGGCGAGGAGTTGGGATTTCTGGGAGTTATAGTTATTATCGCAATGTTTTTTCTTTTGGTACAGCGGGCCATACGCATTGCCATTGCCGCGCCGGATACCTTCGGTCGTTTTTTAGCGCTGGGAATCGCGGTGCTTTTCGCTATTGAAGCGACGGTCAATATGGGCGTCATAACTGGTTTGTTTCCGACAAAGGGACTGGCTCTGCCATTTATCAGTTATGGCGGCAGCTCGCTGGTAATCAGCCTGTTCGCAGTGGGAATTTTGCTGAATATATCTTCCGGGGTGAAAATTGCTCCCATAAGCCTGAAAGACGGACAGTGAAACTTATAATCGCTGGCGGTGGCACAGGCGGGCATCTTTTTCCTGGGATTGCGGTTGCCGAGGAATTTATAAGCCGCGATTCAAATAATCAGGTTCTTTTCGTAGGAACCAGTCGCGGAATCGAGGCCAGAGCCGTACCGGCGGCTGGATTCAACTTGGAACAAATTTCGGCTTCAGGAATCCGCGGCAAGGGGCCTTTGAGCAAAATAAAAGGCGCAACTGTGATGTTGAACGGTTACCGCCAGTCGCAGGGGATCTTGAAACGCTTCCGACCAGACGCCGTGCTGGGAGTTGGCGGATACGCTTCTTTACCGATGTTACTGGCCGCGCGAAGGAATAAAATTACTTGTTTAATTCACGAGCAGAACGCTGTGCCGGGGATGACTAACAGGGTTCTTTCCAAGCTAGTTAATCGGATATTTATTTCTGTTGAGGAATCGTCTCGGTTTTTCCCGGCGGACAAACTGTTGTTTACCGGTAATCCTTTACGTCGGCAAATATTAGACTTGATCGGGACAAATCCTGAGAATCGGAAAGAGGGAATTGATAAAAAAACATCGGTTTTGGATCGCGAAGTTACGCCTTCCGCTTATCGGTTCCATCTGATGGTGTTTGGCGGTAGTCAGGGAGCTCATGCCATCAATATGGCTATCATTGCCTCGCTTGGTTTTCTGAAACAGAGTGGAATTGATTTGGAAATAACTCATCAGACTGGAGAAAATGATTATTCGGAAGTTACCGCCGCCTATAGCCGCGCTGGGATACGCGCTCAAGTGACGCCGTTCATTAATGACATGGCCTCCGAATACGCTAAAGCGGACTTGGTGGTGTGCCGCTCGGGAGCTACCACAATTGCCGAGGTAACGGCTACCGGTAAGGCGTGTTTGTTCATACCTTTTCCCCATGCCGTAGATGATCACCAGCGACTAAACGCCGAAGCTTTGCTGAATAAATCGGCTTGTTTCATGCTGTTAGAACGGGATCTGTCCCCGGAAAGGCTGTCTGGGTTGCTAATACAGTTGGCAAAAGATAGAGCGTTACTGAAAAAAACCGGAAGTTTGGCCTTAGGTATGGCTCATTTTGATGCGGCGGCTTTGATAGTGGATGAAATTATGAAAAACACCAAACTGGGTCAGGCGTAGCGAGGGCGAAGTTTTCTAAAGAGAGTGTGTAATAATGTACGGAAAAATCGATAAGATACATTTTGTTGGCATCGGGGGCATCGGTATGAGCGGTATTGCTGAAGTCTTGCTCAACCTGGGTTACAAAGTCTCTGGTTCAGATCTGCGCGGCTCTGATATAACCGAGCGACTGGCTACGCTCGGGGCTGAAGTGTCAATAGGGCATAGCGCTGTAAACCTGAAAAACGCCAATGTGGTCGTTATCTCGTCAGCCGTTCACGATGATAACCCCGAAGTTGTAGAGGCGAAGCGGCTTCATGTTCCCGTTATTCCCAGAGCTGAAATGCTGGCTGAGTTGATGCGCATGAAATTTGGCATTGCTATTGCCGGCACTCACGGCAAGACCACCACCACTTCCATGGCCGCCTCTGTTTTGGGATACGCTGGTATTGATCCTACTATAGTTATTGGAGGAAAACTTAACGCTATCGGCAGTAACGCCAGACTTGGACAGGGAAAGTTTCTGCTTGCCGAGGCCGACGAATCGGATGGTTCTTTCCTGGTTTTGTCTCCTACAATAGCTGTTGTAACCAATATAGACGCGGATCATCTTGATCATTATTCGGGCGGTATTGAGGAAATAAAGGACATCTTTGTCAAATTCATCAACAAGGTTCCGTTTTACGGAGTAGCGGCGCTTTGCCTGGATGATCCCAATATAAGGGCAATATTGCCGCAGGTGAATAAGCGTTATATTACCTATGGTTTATCTTCGCAGGCGGATATCCGCGCAACCCATGTCAGGCATGATGGATTTACCACGTCGTTTACCGCCCATTATAAGGGATACCGTCTTGGCGATATATCCTTTGCCATGCCGGGCGAGCATAATGTGTTGAACGCCATGGCCTGTATAGCGGTAGCGCTTGAACTGGATGTGTCGTTTAGGGACATTCAGGAAGGTTTTTCCACTTTCGGCGGCGTGGGCAGGCGTTTTACCATCAAAGGTGAAATTGATGGCGTTACGGTCGTTGATGATTATGGACATCATCCGGCCGAAGTGAGAGCCACTTTGTCCGCGGCGCGTCTTGGTTGGCCGGAGTGCCGTATTGTGGCGATATTTCAGCCGCATCGCTACACTCGCACCAGTGCTCAATTCGATGAATTCGTAACTGCTTTTTACGACGCGGATGTTTTGATTCTGACCGACATATATCCGGCTGGGGAAAAACCAATTGAGGGAATAACGGCTGAGCGGCTTTCCCAGGAGATACTTCGCCATGGGCACAAAAATGTGAGCTGGGTCGCGGAACGTGAAAAAATACCAGAGTACCTCGGCGGTATCATAGAAAAAGGCGATATGGTGATTACTCTTGGAGCTGGCAATATATGGCAACAAGGAGAAGAACTTGTAAAATTGCTGGAGGAGCAAAACTGAAAGTTGACGAGATAATCATCTGCGGGAGTGTGTTGCTCAACGAACCCATGAACCGGCGCACATCCCTTAAAGTGGGCGGTCTGGCGGATATGTATATCATTCCGGAAAATGTGGACGACCTGCGCAATTTGCTCGATCAACTGAGGACCCGGAGGATTCCTTGGTTGGCGGTTGGCAAAGGTAACAATTTACTGGTTCGGGACAGCGGAATTCGCGGCGCGGTCATATCGTTAGAGCGATTCAACCAGCTTAACGTAGTGGACGAAAGACGTATCCGGGCTGGCNCCGGATCGGAAAATCTGGCTCTTGTCCGCTTTGCCCAGAAACATGGCCTGGGAGGCATTGCTTTCATAGCTGGCGTTCCGGGAAGCATAGGTGGAGCGGTGAGGATGAACGCCGGAGCCTATGGAACTGGCATAATGGAACGGATAGAATCTTTGACGATGTTTAGCGGTGGCGTTGTGATGGAGATCCCGAAGGAAGAACTTGATTATGGTTATAGATATTTTAACCTCCAAAAAGACGATCTGATCCTTGCGGCGCTTTTCAGATTGGAAAATCAGTTGTCGGAGGAGACCGAAGACGAGATTCGCAAAGATGTGGAATTGCGCCGTTCCAAGCATAGCGTTGGATTTCCGAGCGCCGGTTCGTTTTTTAAAAATCCTAGAGGCCAGTCTGCTTGGCGCTTAATTGACGCTGCGGGTATGCGCGGAGCCATGGTCGGGGGAGCTCAGGTTTCCAGGACTCACAGCAATTTTTTGGTTAATACCGGATCTGCGACGGCTAAAGATTTTCTGGAGCTCTCGCGACAGGTGAAAAAAGCCGTTTTAGCCACATCCGGCGTGACTCTTGAGGAAGAAGTGCGTATAGTGGGCGAGGAAAAACTATGAGTTGCGTCAAGTCAAAAAAAATTGCCGTTCTAATGGGCGGATTATCAGCAGAACGCGAGGTTTCGCTCGCCAGCGGGGCGGCTGTTCATAAGGCCTTGCAGGCCCTTGGCTACGATGCCATAGCTGTTGATGTAAAGCGCGATCTGCCTCAAATACTCGTCGCCGAAGGGATAGGAGCGGCGTTCATTGCGCTGCACGGGCGATACGGCGAAGACGGTTGTGTTCAGGGGTTGCTGGAATTGATGAAAATCCCTTATACCGGCTCCGGAGTTCTGGCCAGCGCGTTGGCTATGCACAAACTTTACAGTAAACAGGCGTTTATATCTTCCGGCGTTCTTACGGCTTCTTTTCACCATGTCAGAAAAGGTCAACGGGTTTCGGCGGATATGTTGCCTTTTGGTTTGCCCGCTGTTGTTAAACCAGTTCAGGAAGGTTCTTCCGTTGGCATTTCTATTGTAAAAGAGGAACGCGATTTAACCGCCGCGATAGAACTGGCGTCTCGTTACGATGACGATATCTTGGTGGAGCAGTTTATAGAAGGACGGGAAGTGCAAATCGGTATATTGGACGATCAGCCCATTGGCGCTATTGAGATTGTTCCTAAAAATGAATTTTACGATTTTGAAGCCAAGTATACCAACGGTATGGCGGAACATATCTTTCCTGCGCGCTTGGAAGAATCTCTGTATGAAAAAGCGCTTCGGGTTGGCCTTTCCGCTCACATGGCGCTGGGTTGCCGCTCTTACAGCAGGGTTGATCTACTGGTTACTCCAGGCGGGGATTGTTATGCGCTTGAAGTGAATACTTTGCCCGGAATGACAGCTCTTAGCCTTTTGCCAGAGATTGCGGCAAAGGGATCTGGCTTGGTTTTTGAGGATTTGGTGGATCGTATTATGCGGTCCGCGTCACTTTCAGTAAAGGCGGCATAATTTTTATGCGCGATCTGTCAGCTTCCAGACATAAAAACAAAAAAACCGCCGCTAATCGTATTAGAGTTCAGCGCAAACCGCTCAATTTGAAAAAATTCCTGCGACCTTTACAGAAGTTTAGTCTCGCGTGCACTGTTGTAGTAGTGATCTGCGGTTCTGTTTTTGCCGGGGGCCGCTTCCTGGGATCGGCTACTCCATTTCATTTGAAAAACATTGAAGTTTCCGCGACCAAACATCTGACCAAAACTGAAATTATGGATTTTGCCAACATTGAACTTGGACAGGATCTGTTGCGGATAAACCTGAAAAAAACGGGCGAACAACTTGCCATCAATCCATGGGTGGAAACTGTCAAGGTCAGACGTTATTACCCGGATACGATTTCTATTTCGCTCACGGAGCGCGAACCGCTGGCTGTCGTCAATATGGGTTATCTTCACTATCTGGACGCTAAGGGCACGATATTTAAAACTCTGAACCGCAGAGACCGTCTTGATTATCCAGTGGTGACTGGGTTTAGCGAGGATGATGTTAGCTCTGATCCGGAGGGAATGAAAGAAGCGCTGAAAAGTACGGCGGAGTTATTGACATACCTGCGTAATAATTGCGCTTCTATACTTGCCGATGTGTCGGAAATTCATTATGACAAAGGATACGGTTTTACGCTGTTTACTATGTCCGGAGCTCTTCCCATAAAGGTTGGTTCAGGCGGTTTTTCCGAAAAATTCAACCGGCTGGCTCACATTTACGAGAATTTAAAAGCCCAGCATAGGGTGATCCAGTANATTGATTTGGATTATAACGACAAGATAATAGTTAAAAGTTAAGGTTCATTCTCGAATCCAGGAAATAATCGGAGGAAAGCATGTCATCAACAAAAAAAGATAATCTGATCGTCGGTCTTGATATTGGCACAACCAAAATCTGCGCCATAGTAGGCAATGTGACGGAAGACGGCATTGATATTGTGGGAATAGGAACCAGCCCTTCCAGCGGTTTGAGAAAAGGCGTTGTCATCAATATCGAAAGCACGGTGGGAGCAATCCGTAAGGCGATTACCGAAGCTGAGCTGATGGCTGGCTGCGAGATTAAAACAGTTTATGCCGGTATTGCCGGCGGCCATATCAGAGGAGTCAATTCACAGGGCGTTATCGCCATAAAAAATCGCGAGGTCAATCAGGAAGATATCCGCCGCGTCATAGACGCAGCCAAAGCTATTGCAATTCCCATGGATCGGGAAGTGATTCATATCTTGCCACAGGAGTTTATCATAGACGAGCAAGATGGCATTCGGGAACCTCTGGGAATGAGCGGCGTTCGCTTGGAAGCCAAGGTTCATATTGTTACCGGAGCTGTCGCCAGCGCACAGAACATTGTCAAATCATGCAATCGTACGGGACTTGATGTGGCCGATATTGTCTTGGAACAATTGGCGTCGTCCGAAGCGGTATTGTCGGCTGATGAAAAAGAATTAGGAGTATGCTTGGTAGATATTGGCGGAGGTACAACCGATATCGCTATTTTTGCCGACGGAGCCATTAAATATACGTCAGTGCTTGCTTTGGGCGGTAACCATTTAACCAATGATATAGCGGTTGGGTTACGCACGCCTGTGGCGGAAGCGGAAAAAATCAAAAAGAAATACGGCTGCTGCCTTTCTTCTCTGCTAGGTAAGGACGACAAGATAGAAGTTCCCAGCGTGGGCGGACGCAAACCGCGCGAAATTTCTCGCAATGTACTGTGTGAAATTCTCGGTCCTCGCGTCGAGGAGACTTTTTCTCTCATCAACCGTGAAATCGCCAAATCAGGCCTTGAAAACTCAATAGCGTCAGGCGTGGTTCTTACCGGTGGCACCAGTATTTTAGAAGGGATTCCAGAACTGGCCGAGCAGATTTTTAACTTACCGGTTCGTCGCGGAACGCCTCAACGTATCGGTGGTTTAGTTGATGTAGTTAATTCGCCGGTTTACGCGACCGGGGTTGGCTTGGTGGTTTATGGTAGTCGTAACTCCGGAGTGCGGGAGTTTCCTATGACCAAGTTGGAAAATAGCTTATATGATTCGGTATTTGGTAAGATGAAATCTTGGTTCAATGAGTTCTTTTAAACGGAGAAAGGTTTTTCATCAGCTGTTGTGCCAATGACAATTTTTAGCTTTGAACGGGTCGTTTTTGCTTTTATTTTGGACGTAAATTAGTTAAAGTCTGACAGCCTGTAAAGTGCCATTTTTACTGTTGAAAGGAGGAATGGGATGTTCGAATATGATGAAGCCGTTGAGCAAGGCGCCATAATAAAAGTCATTGGCGTGGGTGGGGGCGGCGGAAACGCCGTAAACACCATGATTGACAGTGCCTTGCACAAGGTTGATTTTATAGTTGCAAATACCGACGCCCAGTCGTTAAGAATATCCAAGGCCCCAGTCAAAATACAGCTTGGCCGCGAACTAACCAAGGGTCTCGGCGCGGGATCCGTTCCAGAGGTGGGAATGAGCGCTGCTTTGGAGGATCGCGATAGCTTGCGGGAAACCATTCAGGGGGCGGATCTTGTCTTCATCGCCGCTGGTATGGGCGGTGGTACCGGTACCGGAGCCGCTCCAGTTTTAGCCCAAGTTGCGCGGGATTCGGGAGCTCTCACGGTGGGCGTTGTCACTAAACCGTTTACGTATGAGGGTAAAGCCCGCATGGCTCAGGCCGAGCTGGGTATTTCCGAGCTAAAGAAACACGTGGATTCGTTGATCATTATTCCAAATGATCGGTTGATCAGCATGGCGAACAAAAATATGTCGCTTTTCGATGCGTTTAAACCATCCGACGATGTGCTGCGACAGGCTGTGCAGGGTATTTCAGAATTGATTACGTCAACCGGCCTCATGAACCTTGACTTTGCAGATGTGAAAACCGTTATGAGCGCGCGCGGGATGGCAATGATGGGTATAGGCGCGGGAAGCGGTGACAATCGCGCCGCCGATGCGGTAAATCTTGCCATTTCAAGTCCTTTGCTTGAGGATAATGATATTTCCGGAGCCAAGGGTGTTCTGGTTAATATTACCGGCTCCGAAAAAATGACGATGGATGATTACAATACGGTTAACCGTATTGTTCATGAGAAGGTGCATCCTGAAGCAAATATCAAGATTGGCGTAGTTAGAGACGACACTTTGGATGAAACCATCAAGGTTACTGTTATAGCCACTGGTTTTGGCGATCATTTTGACGTCGAAATAACTCAAAACGACTCGCGTAACAGCGCGCTGCCGTTGATGGAGGCCACCATGACTCCTGCAAAAAATATTTTGGATATTCCAACTTACAAACGCGATCGCCAGCAAAATGAAAATGTGAACCGTTTGCGTCAACAACAGGTAAACCCCGTTGAATATTCCGAAAATAACGAAGATCAGTACGATATCCCCACGTTTTTAAGGAAATCTGTCGACTGATTTCTCTTGATTTCGATGATGGTGTTTTGTTGTCAGCGCCCGACTCTCGGTGTTTTTCTCTGAAAGTCGGGCTTTTTTCCGGAATGTTATTTGTATGCGGACACCACCATGTTTCAGTTGATTTTTATGGATTCATGACCGGGCTTTCCCGTATCGTGGAAATAATCGTTTTTAAACTACAAAACATAGCGAAAGGCGTTTTTAAATGGCATATGCTCAAAATGGAGACAAAGTAACGTTCCACTACCGTGCTACCCTTGATGACGGTGCGGTTTTCGAATCAACCTATGACGACCCTTGCGAAGCTGACGACTGCGATTGCGAAGAAGCAAACGGCCCCATGGAGCTAACTCTCGGCTCAGGAGAATTTTTCCCAGAAATTGAACAGGCATTGATAGGTATGGCCGTAGATGAAAAAAAACAGGTTATTATCTCATGCGAAAACGCTTTTGGAGAATATGACCAAGATAAAGTTTTCCTAGCCAAGCGCAGCGAACTTCCCGAACAGATGGATCCTCAGATTGGCGACTCTTTCACTCTTGCCAACGACGATGAAGAAATCGACGTCACTGTAGTTGAAACAAGCGATGATGACGTAACCTTTGACGCAAATCATCCTCTTGCCGGCGAAACGCTCAATTTTGATATTGAACTGATCAAAATCATATAATTTTTTTCTGTTTTTAAGAAAAAAAGTCATACGAGCGAAATACACCACAGGATCGGGAGAATGGGATCGCGTGATTGGTATTGATATTGAAAATATTCTCAGACTTGCGCCGTCTCCCGCTTATGTGGTGGATCTTGGCCGCTTGCGTCACAATATTGCCATATTGAGCGATGTTCAGGAACGGAGCGGAGCTAGGATTCTTATGGCGTTGAAAGCTTTTTCCATGTGGAGCGTATTTCCGCTTATCCGAGAAACTTTGTGCGGAGTATGCGCCAGTTCTCCTTGGGAAGCGCGCCTTGGTCGGGAGGAGTTCGGCGGGGAGGTGCATAGTTGCGCCGCCGCTTTCAAAGAAAGCGATGTGGCGGAGCTGTTGAAGACATCAAATCATGTGGTTTTCAATTCCTTCAACCAGTTGGAACGTTTTCGCCCCCAGTGGGAAAGCGAACGGAGACGTGTCTCCATTGGTCTGAGGCTTAATCCGGAACACACCGAAGGCCATACTACCGCTTATGATCCATGCGCATCTTTTTCGCGATTGGGAATTACTCTAGCAGAGTTTGAACGTAGAATAGCTGATGTTGGGGAAAAGCGCGCTTTGGACGGGGTTGACGGGTTGCATTTTCATACCCTTTGCGAACAATTGTTTGAACCGCTGCAACGCACCGCCTCTGTTTTTGAGGAGAAGTTTGGACGTTTTCTTCCTGGTATGAAATGGCTTAACTTGGGAGGCGGTCATCACATAACCCGCGAAGGCTACAATATTCAGGGCTTGGTAGATCTTATAAAATATTTTACCGAAAAGTATGGACTACAAGTCTATTTAGAACCAGGGGAAGCGATTGTCATTGGATCCGGCGTCCTGGTGTCCGAGGTGTTGGATATAGTAAAAAACAACATGGATATTGCTATATTAGATGTATCCGCCACTTGCCATATGCCAGATGTTTTGGAAATGCCCTATCGTCCGGAAGTTGCAGGCGGCTTTGATCCCGGAGTGAAACCACACACCTATCGTCTTGCTGGGCCTTCCTGTTTGGCTGGCGACATCATTGGCGACTGGTCTTTTGAAAAACCGTTGCTGCCGGGAGACCGCCTAGTTTTTTGGGACATGTCCCATTACACTATGGTTAAAACCACAATGTTTAACGGTATCCGTCATCCGGATATTTGCGTTTATGAACCTGAGACGGATCAACTGAAAGTGCAGCGCAGTTTTGATTATCAGGATTTCAAAACTAGGTTGTCATAACGAGATGATGTTAAGTTATTTATAGGGCATGTTGTGAAATTCATAGTCAACACCAAAACTGCCGCAACTGAATTACGCTCTCTGGCCTTCATTGCCATTGCTATTATTTCTGCGGCCATGGGTCTAAAAGGTTTTTTGTTGCCGAGCCATTTCATTGATGGCGGCGTAACGGGAATATCCATGTTGTTTTCACATGTATTTGGCTATCCCCTCCCAATTCTGATCCCCCTCATTAATCTCCCGTTTATCGCGCTGGCCTATCGTCACATAGGCGTGGGGTTTGCTATCAAGAGTTTGTTGGCCATCGTGGGCTTATCACTGTGCTTGCTTTTTGTCGATTTTCCTAATGTCACATCTGATAAACTGCTAACCGCTGTTTTTGGGGGATTCTTTCTCGGAGCCGGAATAGGTCTTGCCATAAGAAGCGACTCGGTGCTTGACGGTACGGAGATTGCCGCGCTGCTTGTCAGTAAAAACAGCCATCTCCTGAAGGTGGGCGATGTTATACTGATTTTAAATATACTGATTTTTTCTGTTGCGGCGTTTGTGTTCGGAATCGACTCCGCCCTCTACTCAGTCCTTACCTATTTTTCTGCGTCAAAAACGATTGATTTTCTTATTCATGGTATTGAGGAATATACAGCAGTTAGTATTATATCCAGCAAAAGCGACGAGATTCGTGACGTCATTGTGCGCGACCTAAATCGAGGCGTTACTATTTACAACGGTCGCGGGGGATTGTCCGGCAAAAATATACATATCCTTTATTGCGTAGTAACTCGTCTTGAAATCGGAAGAGTAAAAAACATTGCCACAAATATAGATAAAAGTGCTTTTCTCTATATTCATCCTTTGTCAGACGCTATCGGCGGCGTTGTAAAAAAGAAGGTTTTACATTAAACAACAGATGCTTTTTGGGAAGGTAGTAACTTTATGAACAAAATCTTGCCACAGGGGCATGATGTGTTTCAGCAGGTGCGTATTAAGGCTCCGGTCATGGAGATCTGGCTCAATTCTTTGGCGGATATTGCCGCTTCAATGCGTTTGCAAAAAAAAAACGAAGTAATCACTATGGAACAAGATCGCGCATTTGTGGANAAATCTGGGATGCTGACTGTTACGACAACGGTGAACGGAGAATCGGTGCGTATGATAGTTCCAAGCAGGATGTGGAAATATTTGGGGGATTAACGCCAAAAACTACGGAAGAATATTTACCTAGGTTTCTAATGTTTATCCAAGCGCCTTGTTCCTTGTTCTGTGCCAAATACATCAGAAAAAATGATTCCATAAAAGTAAGGTTTCATGTTTGTCATGTCTGTCCGCAGCAATGTAGGAGTGACGAAACTCCAAGGCGTTGTTTCGTGAAAGGGGCAAGCTAAGACTGGATTCCACTTGGCGCATAGTTCTGAACTCTCCGTAAGGGTACCACGACAGACGCGCTTTGGAATGAAACCTTGTCCCAAAACTCAAATTAGCTGTGACGCCGGCGGTGAATCCGGCTCCAAAGGCCGACCAGTCTTGTATATCACCCACAAAAAGACTTGCGTCCGGCATAAAATATAGCATTGCATTTGAGCCTATGCGGGTAGTCAACCCGCCTCCAGAAACAAGCTGCCAAACTAGCTTGTCAGAATCCCGCCGATTAAGAATGTTTGTAAATCCCCCGGTTACCCTCCATGAAACCCGCTGGAAGATGCGTTCATAGGGCGCGAGCGATACAATATCAACTAGGTCGAGGCGCTGTAACTTGACCCCGTGAAGATTAGGATACCAACGTATTTCATCAATTGACGGATACCAGCGCACTCTAAGATTCATAAACTGGATCTGCGCTCCTTCGGTGTATCCAGGAGATGGATCTTCCAAAGCATGATAGGTGGGTCTGAAGCCAATTTCGGTGAAAAATTTTCCGCGATTTAACCCAACTCCCAAGCTTATTCTGCTGGAAGCGTGCCCCAGCGCTGGTTCGATTGGAGTTTCCACGGCTGGTATCTGAATCGAGGGCAATTTGCTGCGTTTGGTCAGGATTTTCAATAAACGATCTCGGTATTTTTCTCGTGATATGCGTTGTTTGTCAAATTCGTGCTGTAGCAGTTCCGCCGCGAGATCAAGAATACGCGCGTCACGTTCTGGTAATTCGGACGCTGGGTCGTACGCGATGTCCTTTTGATCCCGCGCTAGCCGAGTCGCCAGGTCCACGTCATCCGCGCTCAAGCCTTCCGCCAATAGGCTGATCCGCCCTGATTGAGATGGCCAATAGCGCGTATCGGATACCAACCCCGCCTCTTTGATTTGAATGACGGTGTTAAGCGGCGCGACCCACAAGGGCCGGTTTGATGTCAGTTGCAACGAGGGGCGAGCCGCCTCAAGCAGAAACAGCAGATTGTATGAACAGTTTTCGTCAAAGAAGTAATAATCGGTGTAATGTTCCTCCAGCTCCCATATATGTAAGACCATATCCCTAACTTCGTCAGGGGTTAGATTCAGGCTGTATTCCCAAATGTCGCGATGTTCCATACCATTATATTCCCGGACTTTTGCATAATGAGGAAGGATGGAAAAATAGCCTTTATACATGCCGAAAATGCCCTTCCATGCATATTCAAAGCCGTTGGTCTCATCTGTGCGCGCCGCGTAATTTATAGCGTAACCCAACATAAAGCTGCGATAATCACCATTTATCCGCAGATAAGTGTGTCCAAACATGGAAGCGGGACTGTTCATGTAGGCCGCCGGGAATAAAAGACTGGCCGATTGAGCGTTTGTGGTGTCGAGGTATTTTTGCAGATTGCTACAGACCGGGCGAGGCAAATTGGAGTCGTCAATGGCAAGTTGACGTTTAAGCCAGGTCGTACGAGCGGGATAGCGACACAAGGCGTGGTCGTCCTCTTGAGGACCTATGGGAGCAAGCATGGCGTTAAGCGTTACTTCAAGTTCAGTCTGGGGAGAGTATTTGCCATCAGGGGAGAGAAAAAACGTTGGATCGTCAATGACGCTTTCGGACGCGCCATCCGGAAAATGTAACAGAATCCTCCAGGCGCGGGTTTCCGCCAGGGCTGTGGCTTTGACCCGATCAATCGTTTCTGACGCTGAGAGTTCTGGCGCCGTTTCTTTGGCGTTGACCTGAAGTGCCAAGCAACAGAAAAGAAAAAGGCATGCGACCAGTGGGCGGCATGCCTTTTGTACGCCTGAACTAAGGCGCATTATTTGATATTGGTCACGGCGGCGACATTGTCCATCACGTCGGCATATACAACTTGTTGATGGGGAAATATACGGGAGAAAGACGCTTGCAGATCATTGTTGAATTCTGCGCGCTGATCCGCAGGGATGTTCAGGAGTTCGTTAAACGAGTCCAGAGTTTCGCCCTGTCCTGCGGCGATATCTTTAGCGAGCGAGTCCATATTGGCAATAACAAACTGTTTAATTTCTTCGTTGTTGGCGATTGCCGTTCTCGGCTGATGGCATTCAAGCGTCCCGGAGGTGATGCCGAAGGTCTGGTTACCGGAAGTGCCGTTAGTTGTGGCCTGTATGGATTGCAAAGCCCAAGCGCCGTCAGCGCTGTTTTTGAAAAGCACAGTACCCAACCCGCAACCCGTGTTTAAACGAGCTTCTCCAGCGGCAAAAGCGGATGACGCCATAGCAAGAACTACAAATGTGGCGAAAACCAGTTTTTTCATAAATCAACTCCTCCTCAATAGTTTTTTATGTCTGTAACTATGCAGCTATCCTACGAAAAATTGTTCTCAATCATTGGTTTTTTTAAGAGAGTTATAAAAACATTTCATAACAATATTAAATGATTGTTGAGACAACTTCTTAAGGATAATTTCTATAAATAGTAGCATAACCGTTGACTATGTCAATACCGCAATAGCAGCCGGATTATAAACAGGTTTGGATTGTTTTATTAGATGGGAAAAAGGCGGTATATAGTTTCTAGATACGATTTAATTTTAGGGGCTAGCCTAGAATAGGACACCAGAAAGGTGATATATTCTAGCTATGAAGCAGAAAAACAAGTATGTAAATCGCTCAAAGATTTCCGAAGCCAAATTCA
>JGI994J12354_10000667_pt1 | contig 34356 bp, 12 predicted proteins | sample IntmicLarv3ML3BL_FD_12354 | JGI IMG/M metagenome (IMG submission 12354) | reverse complement strand
TAAATCAGAAAATGATTTGGAAACCGAAGAAGAAATAGAATCGGATGAACTCGCGGCGGATTCAAGCGCGGGCAAGACTGACAGATATATTGTCAAGTATAAGGATGGCAAGAAAAACGATTTTGTAAGTAAAACTGCTGAATTGACAAAAAGCGTAACATCAATCGGAACAATACTCGACGATAATGTCGGAAATGAATTGTTGTTAAACAAAAACAACGGCATTGGCAACTTATCAGCGAAGAGCGTTGAGACGAAAAACAGCAACATTTCTCTTCTTGTTCTTGAAGAAAAAGTTTTGCCTACCGAGCTTGCTCAAACATTAAAGAATCTCGGCGTAGATAGTGATATAGAATATATCCAACCCGACTTTGAACTTCAACTTGATTCAATTGATGAAAAAACCGGCACAGAAACAACTCTTGAACCCTCATTGATTTCACAAGTTAGCGGCGACGGGATTCCTGTTCTTGTAGCCATTATTGACACGGGAATGGATGCAAACCACGAGGCTTTAGTTGACTACGCCGTTGATGGTTGGAATTTCCCTGCTGATAATGATGTCGTTTATGACGAAAACAATCCCTTGGCATACGCCCACGGAACGCACATCGCGGGAATAATCGCGGAGACGGCAAGCCAAGTGGGATCGAACTTAAGCATTATGCCACTTAAAGTGTTTGAAAACGGAAGTGCGTACACCTCCGACATAATCGCCGCGATTGAATACGCCGACACGATGGACGCAAAAATAATAAACTGTTCTTTTGGCTCAACTCAAATGAATCAAGCGCTTCACGATGCGATAGACGCAAGTGAGGCGCTTTTTGTTTGCGCTGTTGGTAATAATAGGCGTGATTTAGCTTTAACGCCATCTTATCCGGCATGTTATAAACTTGATAACATAATAAGCGTCGCGTCGATAAATGCCGACGACGGCTTTTCTTATTTCTCAAATTACGGCGAAGATATAGTTGACATAGCCGCATTGGGGCGTGACGTTGTTTCGGTGCTTCCGAACGGTGAATACGGGAAGATGACAGGAACAAGTATGGCAGCGGCGTATGTTACGGGAGCAGCGGCGGCTTGTTATGACGGGCAAATGATGACAGATGACTTGAAAGCATATGTTATCGGCACAGCCGACGTTTTAACTAACCTCGAAAGCAAGGTTGTTGACGGCAAGCGTGTCAATCTTGAAAATGCAATAGCTGGCGTTATCCCGGCAACTCCAATTACACCGGATTACGAATATGATTTCGATGTTCATGGTTATAATCCTTCCGCAAGCAAACAATTCGAACTTTATTCCAATGCCGGGGATACAATTCAAATAGCTGCAGGTGAAGATCATACGTTGGTGTTAAAATCTAATGGTACAGTATGGGCTTGGGGAAATAACAGCAACGGTCAGTTGGGTAACGGCACAACGACAAATAGTTATGTGCCGGTAAAAGTAATAGGTCTTGACACTGTAATGGCAATTTCAGCAGGTGCGGGTCATAGTTTGGCTGTTAAAAGCGACGGAACCGCGTGGGCTTGGGGATATAATCGCTGGGGTCAATTAGGAGATGGGACAACGACAACAAGAATTATACCGGTGTCGATGATGGGGATTAATGATGCCGTAGATATTAGTGCAGGATCGTATCATTATAGTATGGTACTTAGAAATGGTGGAGCATTGTTGGCTTGCGGATATGGTGAATTTAGCCAAAGAGGTGACAGTAATCAGATGAATATGTCATCAACATTGTTATTTGTAATGAATGATGTTGCTAAAGTTGCAACCGGATACGGTCATACTATGGCAATAAAAAACGATGGTACATTATGGGGCTGGGGTTGGAATGGTATAAGTCAAGTGTCGGGTGATGACACAACAGGTATATTAAGCACACCTGTGAAGGTAACGAGTATTAGCGATGTTAAAGACGTTCTTGCTTGCAGCGCTTGTACGGTTGTGTTGAAAAATGATGGTACGGTATGGACATGGGGTTATAATATTTATGGACGGTTAGGTGATGGGACAACTGCCATGGCGAGGCTTACACCGGTTATGGTTGCAGATATCAGTGATATTATTAAAATTTCAGCGGCATCAAATGGTCATAATTTAGCATTGAAAAATGATGGAACAGTATGGGCGTGGGGTCGTAATGATAACGGCCAACTTGGAGATGGAACTACCACAAATCAATATGCTCCCGTACAAGTTTTGGGGCTTTCGAATGTTATAGACATTTCTGCCGGAGGTGCTAACAGTGTGGCGTTAAAGAGCGACGGCACGATATGGACTTGGGGAAGTAATAATTATGGACAGTTAGGTGACGGAACAACTTTAAACAGATTATCACCTGCCAGAGTATTTGGATTACCGATAGCAGAGCCGAGTGTTACATGGCATGCTACCGATGGAACAACACTTAACAATTGGAACGGAAAGTACGGGCTCGACGGTTATATTCTTTTTGGTTTTAACGCCGACATTAATGCCGGTTATGCTGTTGATCTGTCATCTTGGTCGGGTTACGAAGGAGCGGATTCATATGGCGCTAAACACGTACCGACATACACATATGATGAAATAAAAGCCCCAGAATATTTGAACGAGATTAACGGTCATATTTACAGTCTTGCAGTTGATCATGGTTTTAACAATACCATTCACCGCTCGACATATATCGCTCCCGACAGTTGGCTTGACCCGATCGAAAGACCGCGCGCAGGTCTTAATTCACCTGACGGAACATATAAGAAAATGACGGCAGCGGGAATATTCTCAAACACTTATGCGCCGGCAAAAACTTTGACATTTGATATAAATGATGACGAAGAACACATCGTTACATTCTATTTTACGTCATGGCACGGCGGCGGATATGATTTAACAGAGGCTGGTAAATACAGTAAAGCGAAAGTCACGTTTTATGATGAGTATGGTAATGTTTTACTGTTCAAGGATAACGACAACGGATGGGGTTATCGTTGGGACAGCAACGGAGATGACTGGGGCGATTATTCGCATGCGTATGTCAGCTTCAAAGTCAAGAAGGGTTTTTCTGTAAAGATTGAAGATTCGAGTAAATGGAGAAATCTTTCAGGCGTTTTCTTTGATCCCATTGTTAGCCAATCAATTGAGATAGTAGGCGAACAGTATCATTCGCTTGCAGCAGGCAGTACAGCCGGTTTTTCTACGTTTCCCCTTCAAGTGCAAAATATAGAAGAAGGCGCATATGATGTCACGTTAGTCGGAGCTCCCGCAGGGTTAACAGCGTATATTTCTGTTTGGGAGAATGAAGGTTCGCTGATAATCACCACGGATTCGGGGGTTGCATCAGGCGTTTATCCATTAAAAATAAGCATAGGCGGAATAGAATCTAATACCTTCAACCTTGTCGTAGCCGATTTCTGTATAAATGCAACGACAAAAATTAATGATTTATATAGATTGCCTATTAACTGCAATACAAACAATACAAGATTCCGAGTGAATTTTGAAGCTGAATATTTTGAAATTGATACCTCATATGTTGTTCCTGCCGGTGTACAAATTATTACAAACACAGCAGGCGAATTTGAGTTTAATTATACGGGAAATCAAAGCCTTGTGAACACCTTACCATTGCGTGTTTTAAAGACGGGATATACACAAATTAGCATTCGTAAAATTCAATGAAATGTATTCCTTTAAATTTGTGAAGATAATTTCGTAAAACGAATAAGATGATTAATTTGGGCATTGTTCCCGGAAAGGATGTAAAATATTATGTTGAAAAAAATAAGTTCTGTTATATTGATATTGGTTTTTTGTTTATCTCAAACTGTTTATGCAAATGAAATGTTGCCGCCGGAGATGTCGGCAGAAGAATTTTTTGAGGAGATTTCAAATGAAATACCGGTCTTTAATTCGTCAAAATATTTACCTGACGAAATATCATCCGACGAATCATTATTAGAAAATTTGCCGAACGAAAAGCCAAATGAAGAAACTTCTTTGACCACAGAATATCTTGTTAAATATAAAGAAAGCACGATTTTAAAAGAAGTATCATCCAAAAGCCGAGGAATTGTTCAAACCTCGGAATATAAAGAAAATGTCGAAAATGTGTTTGAAGAACAACTTTCTCAAATGTCACAAGATAATATAGAAGTCGCAATAAAAGGCGAGTTGTTATCTGACAATTCCGGAAGCGTTACAAAGCTTCTGTCGATAGAAAGTAACGAAGATAGTGAGTATGTTATTGCTCAACTCTTGGAAATGGAGGGCGTAGAGTATGCTGAGCCTAACTACAAGGTCAAAGCGGCAACCGCTGCATATTTTGATATGCAATGGGGCTTGAATCCACAGCCTTCGCCAAATCATAATGGGCAATATCACATAAATGTTATGGATGTATGGCCTATAACATATGGTAGCCCAAATGTTATCATAGGTGTTATTGACACAGGTATGAATGTCAATCATATTGATTTGGCTCCGAATATTGTCGCAGGATGGAATTTTATAGATGATAATAATGTCGTATGGGATAGTAATAATCCAAATGAATATTCACATGGCACGAGCGTAGCCGGAATAATCGCAGCATATGGTCAAGGTATTACCGGTGTTGCACCTAATGTAAAAATGATGCCGTTAAAAGCACTCGGCGGCATAGATGATGCCGGAACGATGTATCACGTTATTAAGGCGGTAGAGTATGCCGAAGAACACGGCGTAAAAATCGTTAATTGCAGTTTTGAATCAGACGGATATTCACAATTTTTGTATAATGCCATTAATCAAAGCGATATGCTTTTTGTTTGCGCGGCAGGTAATGGCGGAAACGATTTCGCACAAAGCAAAAGTTATCCTGCAGGATATGGATTGAATAATATAATTTCCGTCGCTGCAATGACTTCATCAGGGAATCTTATTACAACCGCCGGTGACAGTTCTAATTATGGAGAAGGTGTACACATAGCGGCACCCGGACTTAATATAGCAACTACGCTTGTTGGCGGTAATTATGGATACCAACACGGAACCTCTATGGCAGCTCCTTTCGTCACAGGTGTTGCGGCATTAATTAAAAGCGTGTCGCCGGAACTTTCGGCTTCTGAAATAAAAAGCAGAATTCTTCTTAATGCCAAACCACTCAATTCGCTCATCGGTAAAGTAGATACGAACGGATATTTGAATGCCGCTGCTGCATTCAAAACTACTGTTGAACCCGCCGATTTACCTTCGCCATCTCGATATGGCGGTGGATACATAACAGCAAACGGCGCATTATATGCCATCGGAGGATATGACGGAAATTCTTTTTTAAACAATTTAGATATATTCAATTCTGTAACAGGCTCATGGCAAAGTTATTTATTGCCATCTCAGTATAAAACTGCCGAAATGTCTGTCGAATTATACGGCGACAATATCTATGCCTTTGGCGGTACAAATGGCAGCACAGCAATTAACACTGTTTTCAAACTGAACACCAAAACACTCGGCTCATCTTATGGGGCAAATATGCCAGAGGAATTATACGCCTCGGCATCTGTTGTGCTTGGAAACAAGGCTTATATAATAGGAGGAATGACCGATGATGGATATTCGAGCAAAGTTTTTTCCTATGATTTTACAAATGACACATGGGCAACCGAAGCGGATTTTCAATTTTCGTTTGCATATGGAAAAGCGGTAGCAGTAAATGGCGTAATATATGTTATCGGCGGAACGAATGGTTATAATTGTATAGACGGAATATACGAATATAATCCGACGACCGGCAAAACGTTTTTGAAAACTGAATTGCAAACACCTCGCAAAGATTTCGGGGTAACGGTTTTCGACGGAAAAGTCTATATTTTCGGAGGATCTGTATCGCATGATGCCCGCGGAAGAAACGCTTTACTCGGAAAAACCGAAAGCACTGATATTTTCATGGAGGTTATCACAGACACCATAGAGCGGTTTGATGTATATGAGAATGTATGCGAAACGGTCGGTGTTTTAGATAATGCTGTCACCGGAATATCCGCAGTTAAGTATTTCAACAGAACGTACTTGATAGGCGGTTGGGACGGAAATTATCGTAATAACGTAAAAAAATATTTTGGGTTATCATTTCCTCAGAATTTACGGATTAACACAAATAATACCGACACGGAATTTACCGCGAACTGGAACGAGGTGGATGGAGCTACAGAATATCAAGTTGAAATTTACGGAACTGTTTACACAAAAACCGTAACTAATCACACGTTCTCGCTCGGCTCAAATCTGCCGTATGACATACCTGTTCGTGTGCGCGCGGTGAAGGGTAGTGAATATTCGCTTTGGAGCGATATGTCTTGTTTTTCTTTAAACGGGTCTTTAGGTGATGCGAAAAAACTTACATATCCAATTTCAATTACCGATAAACTTTATGAATCAGAACAAATTAAATGGTACAGCATTTCATCGGGAACACCCGGAATCGCAACCTTTACGCTTTCTAACGTGCCGAATGGCTGCGAGTATGTTATACAATTACGCGATTCAGCCGGTGAGGTTATTGAAACAAGTTTGACAACAATTTCAAATATCGCTATAGAAGAATATAACTATTTCATTACCGTGACATCTATCAACGGAGGCAGCGCATCAAACGCATATACTCTCAGCGGAAATTTTACACCAATAGATGAAAATGCAATTCCCGATAGAGTTAAAGCGACGATTAGCAGAGAAACAGAAATAGCTACGTCATCTATGGGCGAGGATGATATGGGATTTCCGCAGGAGGATGACGATGAGCCGATTTTCGCTACTTTTGACGAAGCACCAACGGCTAATTTTGACAGCGAAATTTGCGTAGATGATCTGTCTTTAGTATCGGATGAAGATTTGTATTTTGCCGTAATAGGGCAAAATACGAATAATTCATCGTCGGATTTATTGGAAAGTTATGAGTTAATGGAAGATGAAATGCAGGAAGAAATGGTTGAAGATGACTCCGACGACTCTGAGGGTGAAATCTTTGATGAATCCGAAGACGCAGATATTGAAGATGAAATCATTGTTGGTACTCAAGAATTAGAAAATGAGTTGTTTGCTCCCGCTTTCGAGGTTTTTAATGAATCATATTCTGATTCGGAAACTTACTATGAAGTGAATGACTATATTCAAATGTCAGAAATGGATTTTGATGAATATGATCCTGAAACTCAGGGATTATCTCTTGCAAGCGCTAACGAGCCGGCATATACAATATATGATGGTATGCAGCATCCCGGCGTAGGACAATTCGTAATATATCAAACAGGAACCATCCCGGCTAATACTCCGGGTAGCGGTCATAGATTTAAGTTAGTCGCAAGCGTAGAACCTAAAAACGCGGGCGATGAGTTTGAAGTGTGTTGGATAAATACTCAAGGATACAGCGATGTAAGCGGCTCTAATTTCATGCAGGCACCGAACCAATATAACGGAAGGTGTTATACGGCGGCAATATTAGGTCCGTCATCATCACTCAGAACATATACCGTTGCGATTTACTGGAAGACCAAATCCGGAAACTCTAACGGCGGACATCTTGTTCGTCTGTATTTGATTGAAGACAGCATAAGTTTTGAGGATTATAATTCTTCCTCCAAACCCGGAAATGATTCCCCGACAACAACCGGGGCAGATTTGGTGTCGCTTTCGATAAATTCGCCTGTTACAATAAACGGAAAAATAGACCATCCCGAAGATTTGGACTTTTTCAGAATTAATGTTCCGGCAAATAATAAGCTGATAGCATATGTTGCTTCTCCGAGCGGTAAAACGTATTATACGTCAATTTGGGATGGCAACAGTCGAATTGAGAATGGTTGGTTAGTTCCGAACGGCGGCAAAGCAGGCGCTGAAATATGCAACAAGACCGGTTCGGCGCAAAATTACTACGTTTTAGTACACGGGATGAATGACCAATATTCTCTCGATGAATATCAACTGACGCTGACTCGTTATGATATGGAAACATTCGCTGATTTATTGCCTAATAACACTAAGACCAGAGCTAACACTAACAGAACAACCTTTGAAAACAACTATCTCGGCAATACCACAACGGAAGCAACCCCCATTACTTTCAGCGTTGACTCTATGGCAGATATGAATTACTATGCCGTGCAAATGAACACCGGCGACAAGTTGAGTATTCACATGGATATGTCGTTAAGTCCGTCTTATGTGGATTTCTTACATAAATATAGGATTGCTGTGGATAATGGTCTTTTAGTAAATAATGTGGATGTTTTCGACAACCCGACGACCAAGGAAAAGTATGCAACCTATGTAGCGACAAGAACAGGGGTGCATTACATCCAAATCGGAAGTCGATCGTTGCAATATAATTATGCTATGAAAGGGAAACTGACTATAACAAAGACAACTGCCGGAAATTTGCACGGTAATGAAGTTAAATCATCCGGAGTGTATCGTGCGACGAATGACTTCATATCCGCAACGCTTCCCACAGGAAAAATACTTTGTGCCACAAAAATGACTTCCATGTCAATAAGCGGGCACTTCGACAATGAGCTTGATATAGATTGGTATCAATATACTCACACTGGAGCAACTGTTAACGCATCAATTTCACTTTCTCCAACTCTGTCAGTTGGTAATCGTTTCGGCTATATCGTCGTTGACGACAATTTGAAAACAACTTCAAATGGTTTTTTTAACAGCGTTTCTTTGACGCGTGGGCAAACATATTACATAGGCGTTTTTGTAAAGGATGGAGAATATACTAATGTGACGGGAAGTCAAGCTAACCGAAATTATACGCTGTCTGTTAATATAAATGCGTTGTTTACGATGAACAATCAAGCCGTAAATTATAATGGTAGCGCTAATATGCCGCGTAATGGTTCCAATACAATAACATTCACCTTTGATGCACAAAACGCAGGAAATCCAGACTGCAAGATTGAATTACGTATGGGGTGGGATAAAGACGGAGCAAAATACTTTAAAGCTGATCAAACAAAAACTTTGATAAATGGAGCCACTAATACCGTGACGTTTAATAACGTAGATATAAACGGCATGAACGGCAATGTTTTGTATGCACAGTTTATTATTTATTTTCAAAACGGCGATGTTCGCAGAAGCCAACTGTTTAGCAAGCCGATGTCGAGTTCTGGGAACGCCACATTTAATAAGAAAATAGGATTTACAGTACCCGACTCTAATAAAAAAGTTAATATTTATTATTATGAATGCAATCCTGAAGATATTATTATTGAGCCAACGAGCATTGATGGTTTAATAAGCGCACAAAATTGGGCAAACAATAATATTTTTGGCACAAACGCTTCGTTTTACAGCATGACGCCACCCATATATATGAGTGTTCTTCACGTTTATAATGATGAAGATATGTCTTTTTATTCGGGAAATTCCAACTTGCAAGGATACACAAATAACTTCTTTGCAGCTATATATTATACAGGAGCAGCATTAGGATATAAGGATAAAATGGGCGAATGGGGTAAATATCCTTCTCCGTATAATCAAGGCATAGCGCATATGCAATGGGGAATTGGCGGCGTTAAACTAATGACGGACACAAAGTTTAATGAAGGTAGTGATTTTAACAATGAAATAAAAAAAGACCCGGATCTCAAAGAACGGGATGGAGACCCGGGCAAATTATCAATAGCTACCTCAAGAACTGCGATAGGTTATAGGGACGGGCGGGTCTTTTTAGTTGCCGTTTTCGGCGAAAGCAACAAGTTATCTGGTGGTCCCGATATGTTTGATATGCACAAAATAATGGGAAGTATTGTTGGGACTTCTCAAAATTCTCCATCAATTTGTTTGGATGGTAGCGATAAAACAAAAATATCTTTCAAAGATGAAAACGATTCACCAACTTGTGTTGATAACAACACCGGGATGAATAATTATTGTAGGATTAGGCTGACTAATAGCGCTGCTTCAAATGTAAAATGGTCAAACTAAATTTATAATTATCAAGTAGAATAATTTTGATTTGTTATTATGGGCGAAGCGGCTTGCTTATCCGCTTCGCTCATAATTTATTCGAAAAAAATCAATATTTTTGACAATCGGCATATAAATTGTTATAATGTGCAAGGAAAATGATTTTAGCAGAAGGAGCAATCTCATGAAATATATATATTTATTGCTTTTTGTAATTTTTCTTTTTTTAGTCGGTTGTAATAATGCGTCTGAAGACATTTCTCCAATTAAAGACAAAAACACCTTAACAGAAGACTTTGTTAGTGCGGATAATATTATCTTAAATAAAAATAGCGATATTGATATAATCGACATATACAACTTGCTTGATTATATAAATGATGATGGCGAAACCTATGACTTTAATACTCCCGTTAAAAATTATAAACTTCTCAGAGAAGGTACTAAGGTGTTTATAAATAATGAAATAATAACAATTAAAACTGTTCTTTGGAATGAGTTTTCTAACATAAAAAGAAACGCAGATTATATTTTTTCAGCTCATACCCAAAACGGAAAGTTCAATTATAATTTAGAATCGGTTGATATATACGAATTTGAAAAAAATGAAAATACTGCTGTAATATTTTCGATTGGTGAGGTTGATTTCAAAGAACAATGGATTACAATAGACCGGAATGGAGCGTTAGAATACTATATCTCTGAAGAACAAGAAGATGAGTATTATTTTATGTGGGAGGTTGTAAGCTCGGAATATCCCGGTAGGATAGAACTTGCAGGAATAAGGGATAACGTCGCATACATGAGCGTTATATATAAAGGGATTGGCGACACTTATATTTATGACATAGCTAATAAAAGTGGGAATTGGATGTCGGGTGCTGATGATTTTGAAACTTATTATAAATCCGAAATTGCGCAAATGAATGAACTTTTGTCTGAAGAATACAGAGAAATATTTGCTTATCGTAACTATCGCACTTTGTCTTTCAGCAAACAAAGTAATTTCGCGTTGATATTTCGTACAAAGATATTCGGCGACTGGATAGGGGAATATTATATTCAGGATCTTGCTACCGGACAGGATACATATATATGTAACAGCTATTATTCAAGTGTTTTAAAGTCAATGGATTTTGAGACGCATGAATGGTTGGATGATAGCCATCTTAGAATCAATGCTATTATTGGCGTTGTTGACACCGATTTTATTGATGGAAAAGAATACTCGGAAAAATATGATTATGCTTCGGATGCAACCTATGATGTGATGTACAACGGAAGCGACTGGATTGTCACCGAGGTTAGCAACGAATAGATTTTGGAGGGCGATAAATGTTGCAATTAAAAAAGAAAACTTTTGTTACAGGTCACCGTTGCGTTATTAGTGGTATTGGGTTTGTATATCGCATACCTCAACCAAAATATTCATCAATTAATAAATAGCTTAGAAGAAGAGAACCAAAATATTTATAGAATAACAAAAAAATTAGACGAAAAAGAACAATATATAAGAGTAATTCAGACCAAAAATGAAGATATGCGAAAAGAAATTGATGAAACGAAAAAATATTTGATTTAATTGGCATAAATGAAAGCTATTTTTCCGCTGATCTTCCGAATGATTGTTTGTTGTTGACACAAGATTACCAATCGATGTGATAGAAACATTTTTGACGCATAGAAAGGCATTGGAGGATAAAGACATAGAACTTTATAAAACAACAATATCAAAAAAATATGGTACAGAATATGGTTTGGGAACTTATAAGGACGGGGAGTGGCTTGACATATATACGATATAAATTCATCTCATAATTATATTGACCATATAAATAGTAACAGATTCATTTACAAAGATTCTTACAATGACCCCGCTGATGAAGATATTATGTATTTAGGAACTTGGTTTAAAAGTTTTGCTTTTACCCGTGAAGACGACAAATGGTTGATTTGGGATATACATTAATAACTTTTAAAATCAGTATATAGAACATTATGAGTACCTGAACAACAATCATTTATTAACAAGGATGCCCATAATGGCTAAGGTATGGAATAGAGGAGCAAAATGGAAAATAAGAAAAGTTATTTTTTGTTCGATGTGGGTATGATAATGATTATCTATGGGTTTATCCTTTTTTGTTTAAGTATAAGTCAAATAATCAGCGTGATATTCGTTGACTCGTTTTATATGGTCAAAATAGATAGCGAGCCATACAGGTTGTCAGATGAGGAAAGCGTGTACAAAAAATATAAAAATCCTACCCTCCTTCCCAACGAAACGGTTTCGTTTCGGTTTTTAAAATAAAAAATAGGCATAAATCGGCGTGAAACCCCAGTTAAATCAAGGCTTTCGCTGATTTATGCTTGTTATAACTCAATCATATACATCCAAGATAATGTTGTGGGAAGATATGGTCACGATGAAACCACTTGTTCCCTGCGCGAATTCTTCTCTGTCCCCGACTATTGATATTGAGCAGGTATCAGTAAATGTAGAAGCTCAGACAATAAATGTCAAGGGGAAGATTTTTAATTCGGCTAACGAACAACAAATCACGACATTAATTTATCCTAAAGAAAGTGATTATAACGATATTGCCAGTATTCTTTATATTGATCAATGCAAAATAACACCTGACTCGGAAAATAAATTTGATGTAGTTTTTCCATTAAATATGAATACAACTGATAACCTACTAACGATACGAATCGGCGGAACAAATATTCAAACACCTGCTGTTTATAATTTTGACTTAGCGGCAAGCACTCTAATTACCAGCGATATTAATAACGACTGTCATGTTGAAGTCTATGATTTGTCAGTTTTGTTGGATAATTATGGATTGAAAGATATAAGTGCCTCAGATTCTGATGTCGATATTAATGGTGATGGACAAGTCGATTCGAGTGATTTATCAAAGTTACTTGATAATTATGGAAAACAATTAAAATAACAAAAGTTGTACATTGAATTGTTTGTTTTATGCTATTGAACAACCCATTATAAGCATAATTGGAAGCTGGCTGAACCTTCCGCTAATCCATATTAGACAGCATTAGAAAATAAATAGAACACATTTTGAGAAATCCTTGATTATCGGGGTTTCTTTTTTGTTTTAGGACGGTGATTGATTTGGCAACGATTTCTTTAAATCGGATTCCGGCGTTTGATGCCGGTTTTGATTTTTCGGTTTCTTTCAAATATTCTGGCAATCAAGCTGTGAAAAACAGACTTATTGTATATGAAGATTTAACAAACGAAAGCGTTTACGACGAAATAGCTGTAACGCAGATGCTTTCTCATATGATTCCGGCGGGAACTCTTATAAACGGAAAAAACTATAATTGCACCATAACGGCTTATGACATAAACAACGCAGAAACCGTAAGCAGTCCCGTTTCGTTTGTTTGTAAAACCAAACCGTTGTGGCAGTTTAATAATATGCCATCAGATAATATCATAAGAAATTCATCTTTTGCGTTTGATTTGCATTATTCGCAGTCGGAAAGTGAAGTGCTGAATGAATATAAGGTTACGGTGCTTACTTCAGCTGATTCGGTTTTTTGGACAACGGGAAACATCGTAAACAGCACGGTTCAGCAAGTAACTGTGAGAAACCTTTTTGACGACGGAATCTATTACATTCGCGCCGAGGGAAGAACACAGAACGGAATGATTCTTGACACCGGAAACATTCAATTTACGGTGTCATTCAATGCACCGACTTCTTATTCACATTTGTCGCTCGAAAACAAAAAATATGAAGGGATCGTCAAAGTCTCTTCAAACATTATTATGATTGAAGGTAAATCAAATCCCGACGAAATTCTTTATGTTGATATTGATTCCCCGCACAGCAAAGACGGGGTGGCTGTTGATGTTCGCCGAGAGGGGCATTGGGTGTCTTTTGACGAGGGATATGATTTGGACGGAAGTTTTTGGAGTACGCTCATTGGGTTTGGGTTTACACAGAACAAGGAGTTTTTAAGGATAAATGATGAAAACGGATATGTTTCCCTGTATTGGAGAAAAGGAATTTTTGCAAACGGGGTTAAAAACTATGTTGAACTAAGAAGTAACCATGAACCCGTATATGTTGTTTTCAGCAATAAAATCAACCCTGTTAAAAGCCTGAACTTAATAAAATTTCAAATACGCCGTTGTAATGGGTTGTATGAAATAAGAATTTCTGATTTTGGCAAAGCAATTTCTGTAAATTATGATTTTGAGATGAAATTCGATATGTTGGACGGAAAGATTATTTCAAACGGTATTTGGAATCAGGCGTTGGAAAGATTAGAGTGTTAGGAGGCGGATTATGGCGGCAACATATTTTCAAAACAAAAATGTCGGCGACAAGGTTTATGTGAATATCGACGGAGCGCCGCGCGAATTTGTTGTTGTGCAACGGGGTTCTGCGGGACGTAAATATGGATTGATGGTTGATGTTTATAAAACGATTGCTTATTCGGTCGCAACAAATTTACAATCACGGTATGGTGTCGGTCTTGATGAAAAAGACTCCGGGACAAGTAACATCGCACAATTTTTCAGCGTAGATTCAAAATTAAGCGGGAAGATAAATTTAAACTATGTTAGAAGTACAATAGGCGGCGGTTCTGTATCGAACAGCCTTATTTATTTATATGATTACGATATTCCGTCAAATTACAGAGTTCCCAAATTTAGCGGTCAACCTATAGAATGGTGGACCGGAAGAGTTTACTATAATCAAGCCGCAACTTATAGTCATATTACATACGTCAATACAACAGGCACAACATCTATGGTTATAACAAATGTCGGAGCTTGGCCCTGCGGTTTAAGACCCTGTATTAATTTCGATAACAGCCTTTTATTTGAAAATGACGGAACAGTCAGGTTTCCGCCTAACGCTCCGCCAATAATAACGGTTAGGTCGTCTACTCCGAATCCGAACACTATTTACGGCGGAGTTCCCGTTGATATTGCGTGGAGTACCGTGTTAAATCCTTATTTTACGATTGACAAATACACTTTACAGCGCAGAGCTATGATTAACGGTACATGGAGTGCGTGGTCTGAAATATATTCCGGTATACTGACGAATTATAAAGACGGCGGATTATCAGCCACGGCGACGAAGGTTCAATACAGCGTTCGTGCGGTTAGCACAGGTTCAGGAGCAAACGGCGCAGATTTGATAAGCGACGGTCAAACAACGGCTGAATTATCCGTAACCACAATACGACCGAGTGTTCCGGCTTCGCTTGACGCACCCGAATTTGTGGTTAGAGACGGATATGTAACCGTGTCGTGGGGAATAAGCACGACAACGCTTCCGGGTTCGTCAATAACGGGTTACATATTGGAGAGAGCTTATAACGGGTCGAATATTTGGAAAACGATTCCGTCTGCCGCAATTATTTCTTCAAGTCAATTTTCGGTTACATATATCGAAAACGGAGAGCCGAGTTTAAAAAGCGTTGCGTATAGGGTAAAAGCGTTTGATATATATAATATCGATGGTGCTTACAAAGAATCGGCGTTTATTCCGTTAATAACGAATGATCCTCCTGTTATAAGCGGTTCTGACGGTGATTTGGGCTTGATAACGTCAGTTTTTTCGTTCAGCTATTCCGTTAGAGATAATAACGATTGGGAACCGATTAAAATTGAGGAATATTTTAACGGAACGTTGAAACGGGTGTATAACACAACAAATGATGTTCTTCAAAATTTTATATTGACACAGAGCGAATTTATCCTATTGCCGAACAGGACTTCGGCAAATCCTCATATTATAACAATTACCGCCATTGGCAGATACGGCGCGTTCGCAACGCAAATATATAAGTTTACAAAAAACGAATCTCAAATAGTTGTTTACAAGGAATTTCCTGTACCGGATTTTGACATTGATATTCCCGAGCGTATTTTTATAAACGTAAGCCGCACTTTTCCGACAGGTGCGGTTTTTAAAGTGTTTGCTTGCAATAACGGAAACGATGAAAACCCTGCATGGGAAAACTGCACTTCCGCCGTTGTCGGCGGACAAAATTATTACTTTATAAACTCTGTTAAGACAGCATCTAAATGGGGTGTGAATGTCAGGGTTGAATTGAACCGTAATAACGCAAACGGAGAATGTTGGGTTGACAGGATTTGGGGTGATTTTGAATAATGTTGTTTTTAAGTTATGGTTTTGCCGGAGGACAGTATTCACTTGATACGACGCCTTCGTATTCGGGGAAAGTCAAATCGTTTGTTTTAATGAACGGAGCTTGGGACGAGTTTTTTGTTTCAAAAGATATAAACTTGACCGAAATCCCCGTTGATTGGAATGTTGACACGGTTCTTCATGCGCATTTCACTCGAAATTTGTATATCGGCAGCGTTGATTTCGGTGTAGAGGAAACGGAATCTATCAGGGTAAAACGAAGATTAAAAGACACGTTTAACTGGATAACGGTTTATGAACAAATGACGAACTCGATTGAAGATTTCAATTTTATTTTCTTGGATTATACGGCAAGGTCTAAGACAGAGTATGATTATTGCCTTGTTCCTGTAATCGGCGGGGTTGAGGGTGTTCCGATTATCAGTAAAATCAAAACTTGCTTTGTCGGATTGATTATATCTGAAAAAGATAAATGTTTTGCCGCACAGCTTGAAACAGATGTTAACCCTCAACAGCAAAACAGCCCCAGAGCGGTTGTCAACACCATGCACAGGGTTCATCCGTTTATTGTGCATAACGGTGACAATAATTATACAAGCGGAACGGTGAGTGCGATATTCGCAGAGTATAACGAAAAAACAAACGAATGGGATATAAAGAATTCATGGAAATACCGTGAACGGTTAAACAAATTCCTATACAACAAAATACCTAAATTATTGAAATATGAAGACGGCAGAATGAAGCTGATAGGTGTATCTTCTGATTCTATCACGGAATCGGAGGTTAAGAATAATAAACTTTTGGTGAAAACATCTGTTGGGTGGACTGAAATCGACGATTGTGACGACGGCGAAGCATTGTATGATAACGGATTAATTGACTATAACTATAGTTGTTTTAGTTGAAAAACGTCTTGGAGCGAGTGAAGCTCGAAGCGTATTTTTAAGTTTAACAATATATTAGGCGGGGTGGTGAGATTTTTGGCTTATGTCGTACAGCAGGAAGATATTGAACTTTTGAAAAGACCTGAAAAGACATTGTTTGCGAGATTGGAATTACTGAACAAATCATTTGAAAACATTGAACAGTTAGAGGGAGAGCTAAAAAGCGACGATTATTCCATTGATGCCGATTCCGATATTCGCCGAACTTATAATCTTAACCTGCATATCAAAGACAGCACGTTTTTGATTGGACGCGGCAAAAAAATATGGTTCGACAAATATATCCGGCTTTTTATCGGTATATATGATTTTCGTATTGATGATATTCGTTGGTACCCTGTGGGATTGTATACGTTTGACACGGCTAACTATTCTTATGACGCGACCAATAAAAATCTGTCGTTGGCTTGTTTGGACAGGGTTGCTGAATTAAACGGAATTCGTAACGGGAAGTTGAGTGGAATACCTATTTTAGTTCCTGCAAGCAATAAGGAAGGCGTAATAACAAAGAAGAGTAAGATAAGAGAAGTGATGATTAAAACTCTTATTGAGCTTGCCGGTATTACAAAATTTAGGGTGGGCAACATGGGTGCGTTGGTTGCGCCCGACGTTCCGTTTGACGATACCGTTCCGTATGATATAGAATTCGGAACGGGCGCAACCGTCTGGGATATAATCAAGGCTCTTGTCGGGTTGTATCCCGGATGGGAAGCATTTTTTGACGAGGATTATTTTGTCGTTCAGCAAATCCCCACATATTTAAGCGACCCCGTTGTTTTAGATGCTAAAACTCTTGCTCCGCTTGTAATTTCGGAAAATAACGGGGTTGGATTTTCAGAGGTCTATAATGTTACGGAAGTTTGGGGCAAGGAATTAGAAGCTGACAGATTTGCGGGTTCATCAAGTTATGCGTTAGGAATTATGAACGGAAATAGTATCGAAACCTATACTTTAGCAGGTCTTGGCTCTCCGGCGATAACATCTTTAACAGACGGAGCTGCCTTTGCCTTTAAAGCAACCGCAACGAACACCGACAGAGCGACATTCATTAAAATTAATACGTTTGAGGCTTATTCGCTGAAGCCTAATATACAGGCGGGAACAATTAAAAGCGGAATAACATATGTAGTCAGGTATACGGGCGGTGAAACGCCTTTTTTTACTTTATTGGGAGAATTTCAAGCAGCGGCGGTCGCAAAACTCGTTTCGCAATATCCAAAAGCAGATAAAATCAACTATGACTTAGAAAACGAACCGACAGACAATATTTCATATATCGTACAACCGGATAACCCGTTTTGCTCGGATTTTGAGGATATGGGCGAGATTCGGGACGTTAAATACGGAAGCGATTACGAAATGATTGAATCAAACGACTTGGCTTTGCAAAGAGCAAGGTTTGAAAATTGGAAGTCAAGCGATTGGAAGAACACGATTAATTTGACAATGATTGATATTCCGTGGCTGAACGTCAACCAAAAAATCGAATATATGTCAGAAAGCGGCGAAACAGCCATCTATCTCATAAAGACTAAGAAAGGCTCTTCAACAGGCGGAACCATGCAAATAACCGCAGTGAAATTTCAACCCCTTTATCCGTTTTAACGAATTCATGAAAACAGTATAAAAATGTAAAGGAAGTGATTTGTCAATGAGTAATACATACCCTGATTTAACAGGGACGAGTTTCCCCGAAAGCATAGATGTAATGACGCGAATGTCTGATTTGGAAATTGAAGATTGGCAGTTAATATACGGCACGAACGGATATTATTATCATTATAATCAAGGAAATCTCAATGCGGCAAGAATGTTGCTGGAAACGAATCCTTCGTTGCTTTCTAAAATATTTAACGCAGAAAAATTCAACAGACTCCATGATTGTATTGTCGCTGTTCAGCGATACTTTCTAAGCAACAGTTTAGATGGAACGAGAATATATCCTGTAACGACTGCGATTCTCGTTCCTCCTTCCAACGCAAGAATAAACGATTTGATTTTAAACGGCGGAACAGGGACATTGGTTGTGTGCGGAAAATCGCTTATTGTCGGAGCTATGGCACGAATTACATCACTGACTCCATTCACATTAAATGATATTGAGGGTAATATAAGAGGTGCTGACGGTGAAGGAACTAAGACGTTTGCAGTCACAGGAAATACAAGTGCCGCGCCAACAGGGGCGAGAGTTGGTGATTTGTTTTTAAACAGCGGAACAGCGGCTTACACAATAGCGGGAATATCTAATGTGGCAATCGGCGGAATTGTTGAAATCACTGCTATTAGTCCATTGGCGGGGGTTTCAAAAGGAAACATACGAGGTGCGGCGGGTTCAAACGGGTCTAATGGTGTAAATGGCGCAACTTGGTTAAATGGCGCAGTATCACCGATTTCAACACAAGGAAATATTAATGATTGGTATTTAAATACTGTAAATTGGGATGTGTATAAAAAGACAACAAGCACGGCATGGTCATTACAGGGAAATATAAAAGGTTTGGAAGGTTCCGTTCCCGGTGGAATTGCGGATATTTATTTTTCAAGGACATATTCGCAGCTACGAACTCTTGTAAACAGCAACGCACTTGTTGCCGGATCGAAATATGTCTTGACAGATTACGTTACGAAATATAGGCAGCCTTATACTAATGTTATCAAGATTGCCGATATTGTGCAGGGGGACACGACAACGCTTGAATCTGCTAAATATGAGCCGTTGGTTCTTACCGCTATATCAAATAATAAGTTTGATGTAATATGTTCGAGCCTAAGTTTTCCGCAGGATATAATTTATTACGATTTTGATGATAATTTGTGCGAAGACGGTATTACAGGCCGCAGAGGATTTATCCAACGCCGCATAGATACGAAATACATCATTGACGCACCAAATGATTGGAGGACTATTTTGTGGGCGAGGTTTAAAGCTGATGGAATACAATACAATTATAATACAATGAGCGCAGGTTCAGTATATAATATTAGCTCTAACCTTTATTACGCTATAAAGAATGGCAGTGCGATAACAACGTATTTTTCGGATTATTCTTTTAAATTAGCTTCGGTTGACGATTACAGATGGTACAGCACAGACGCACCACGTACAGGAATGGTTATTAACACAGCGGATTACGCCGAAAGATATACATTTAATATGTCTACCACGCTGACAACCAAAACTCCGACTAAATTTACTGAAATTAACTCTCCGCGAATGATTAAGATAAAAGGGGCTTCAGCAAAGAGTCAATCTGATTTAAAAGGATTGGCAAATAATGTGTTTATGTTTACCGGAAGCAGTTTCGGCGGAAACAATGCCGGATTTAATTTCTATAATAATACGTTTTGCGGAACACAGAATAATAGCACGTTTGAAAATCATCTATATGGTTTAAATATTGGCGGCTCCGGCGACAGCAATCATATGGGAAGCTGGTCACAGGGAATCGTTACAGGAGGCTCTTTTTCTCATAATTCGATAGGCTCACACTCTTATAACAGCACATTCGGAGCGGGCTTTCAAGGAAACGATGCAAGCATATATTTTCAAAATTGTCATGTAAGTGATAATTGCCAATTTAATACATTCGGATCTTCTTGCAGCTCACTTAAAATCGGAAGCGGTTTTCAATATAATGCGTTTTTGTCAAGAAATAGCAATCTTACAATAGGGAATAATATGAGGTATTGCACGATATTAGCTTGGGTTACTAATAAAGACTTTTCAAATTATTCTTCTATTTATAATTCAACGAAGAGCATTACAATTCAAACTCGTGCAGGCGGAACTTGCGTTGCGACATATTATGACAGCTCAAATGTGCAGCAGGTTATTGTTTTAGTTTAAAATTTTTATTAGGGAAGCGGGTTTTTCGGCTGCTTCTCTTTTTTTACGATTTTAAAAGAAGAAAATCAGCTCAAATATTTGCGCATTGTATTATAAGTTTACTTAAGTAGAAGCGAAAATGTGTTTCAAATTGCTTGCCGCAAAATTTACTCAATAGAGAAAATTCGTCGTTAAAATCCGTTAGTTTTAAACGCGAAATCAGTTTAAACATATTTTGCAATACTGTCATTTCTGCATAATAACCGACTTTCGGAACAGTTTTCGACATTTGGTAAAACATATATTGAACCTTGGGATTTTTGGGGTTTATCCACGTTTCCGCCGTTCCCTCAATTCCGAAACAATCGGAGTGGTCAATTTTATAAACTGTTCCGCTTTCATCTCGTAAAAAATCAAGATTGTCCCCGTCACCGAGAATATACGATAAACAAGAGAGTTTTACGCAGTCTTCAATTCCCATAAACTCTTTACACGATAGCTTTACAGCGTTTGGAATAAATTCGACAGCACAAGCAGGGTATTCAAATTCATTAGGTTTAATTGGATTTACAAATCGAACATGGGCGACGGGCAGACATAATTTCTCAGCAAAATGGCAGAACATAAAATCACACGCAGCGACATGAGCGGCTCCAGCTTTTATGATATATTTCTTTTCGGAATTATTTGTTTCTGTAGCTAATAGAAGCTGACCACTGAATCCGTCTCCTCTTGGCTGGATATAAGAGTCATATCGCAAATTCGCAGAATCTATTATATAATTTGAATAATCCATTTTATCAACCTCGTCGATAATATACCATGTTTTCGCCTGATTTTCAACAACAATAAATGTATTTGACGGGTGATACTGCCGGTGTTATATTTTTCATGCAAAAAGGCGTTTCTCGATACACTCGAAAATATAAACGAAAATGCACACAAGTAAGAAAATGGGAGGATATTTTGAAATTTTTTCAAAATATCGGTTGACAGGCCTTGAAAAACATGTTACGGTAAATAATGTAAAGGGCAAAATTATCGAAAGATAATTACGCAAAGCTATAGGGCCTTATCCTTGAAAAGGATTGGCAGCCAGTTGCCGAGAAAAAGAATAGATTGTGAGATATTCCCTTTCTTTCGGTAATTATACTGGAAGAGAGGGTTTTTCTATGATTGTGTAAAAAATTCATATCATTAAAACAACTATTTTTACATGCGGAGAATACAAAAAACAACACGAAAGGATATGAAGCTAATGAATAAGAAATTATCAATAAAATTTATAAGTATTGTGATCAGCGTTGCAATGATTCTTACGTTGATACCCGTAATTGCTTTTAACACTGGAATAGTAGCAAAAGCCGATCCATTCGGACAAATGGTTGATTTGATACCTGAACAACGGGAGATTAGTGATAAGCCGGAGAATGATAGGTCTGAATCACTTTCTGGAAGCACAGACGAAGACATGGCAGGCGAAGATAATGAAATTAAAGCGGAAGAAGAGTTAATAAATGTATATGTTGGTGATGAAGACGCAGGAAAGACCGACAGATACATAGTGAAACATAAAAGCGGCAAAGAAAGTTCGTTTATTAACAAGACTGCTGATTTAGCGCAGAGCGTTACCGAAATTAAAAGTAGCGTTTTTGTCGGTGAAAGCAAGGGAACTGTTAATAAAAAATCTACTATTAAATCGGAAAACAGCAGTGTTTCGCTTCTTGTTCTCGACGAAAAAGTGTTGCCATCAGAGCTTGCACAAACATTGAAAACGCTTGGAGCCGGAAGCGATATTGAATATATTCAACCCGATTTTCTTCTCAGACTTGGTTCATTGGATTTTGAGAATAACGAGGTGGAAGATGAAATTACACCTATAACCAATATGATTTTGGATTATGCTGGAGATTCGGTATCTTCAAAAGAGCCTGTTCTTGTTGCAGTTATTGATACAGGGGTTGATATTTCGCACGAAGCTTTGGCGGAACGTATGGCTGAAGGATGGAATTTTCCCGATAATAATGACATCGTATACGATGAGTCAAATCAGAATGATTATGCGCATGGGACGCATATTGCGGGAATAATAGCGGAAACAGCAAGACAATCGGGTACCAACATCAAAATTATGCCGCTTAGAGTGTTTAACAACGGCTTGGCATACACAAGCGATATTATCGCGGCTGTCGAATTTGCAAACTCAGCGGGAGCAAAAATTATAAACTGCTCGTTTGGTTCGACAGAAATGAATCAGGCACTTTTTGATGTTATTGAATCAAGCACAGCTCTTTTTGTTTGCGCGGTCGGCAATAAAAATCGTGATTTGGCAGAAACACCATATTATCCTGCTTGTTATGAACTTCCGAATATAATAAGTGTAGCTTCTGCGAATGCCGGCGGAAGCTTTTCTTATTTTTCAAATTATGGCGAAAACATCGTGGACATAGCTACTTTAGGGAATGGAGTTATCTCAACTTTACCCGCTGGCGAATATGGTGTTATGTTCGGAACGAGTATGTCTGCGGCGTTTGTTACAGGTGTGGCAGCGACTTGTTTTGACGAACAAACCTCGACTATTCAGCTGAAAGAGCACATTATAGTGTCGGCTGACTATTCGGCAAACCTTAAAAACAAAGTTATCAACGGCAAGTGGCTTAATCTCGAAATGGATTTGGACTATTTATCGTCCAACGGCGCGGTGTTGCCAAATTCTTATGAATCCGGGTATATTCCCGAAAACAATGAAATTGGTGAAGGGCAAATGGAATTGTTCTCACAAAACGGAGGCTCTGCTTCGAGTGTTGTATGGCATTCCACAAACGGAGTTTCGCTTAGTAATTGGAACGGCAAATACGGGAAGGACGGTTATATTCTTTTCGGCCATAATGCAAATACCGAAGTTTCGGATGCAGTAGCTCTTACAGGAATGGAAGGAACAAACAGCTGGGGTGCTGTTCAAGTGCCAAAGTATAAATATGATGCGGTAAAAGACCCCGGATATTTGGACAATATTGGTGATAATCTTTATCAGCTTCAAATGAATCATAACCATAACAATGAAGGTGTGATAGTTGCTCCTGACAGTTGGCTTGACACTATAGACAGACCGAGAGCCGGGTTGGACACACCTTCCACTAATAAAATGACCGCGGCAGGGGTGTTTGCAGAGGGTTATTCACCGGCAAAGACATTAACATTTGATATAGACGATGATTTGGAACACATCGTTACTCTATATTTTACATCGTGGCACGGCGGCGGTTACGACTTAACAGATGATGGCAAATACTTTAAATCCAAAGTTACATTCTACGATGAACATAATAATGTTCTATTGATAAAAAATAACGATGATGGTTGGGGATATTATTGGGACTCTAACGGCGATAATTGGGGCGATTATTCTCATGCATATGTCCGATTCAGAGCCAACGGAAAATTTTCTGTTAAGATTGAAGATTCAAATAAATGGAGAAACCTTTCCGGCGTTTTCTTTGATACGGAAAACGGAGGGGCGAAAAATTCTTCATCGCCGAGCATTGTGTGGCATTCTACGGATGGAAATTCACTTGGCAACTGGAATGGCAAATACGGAAATGACGGGTATATACTTTTTGGTTATAATGCCGATGTCAATGTTTCCGATGCGGTAACATTAGACGCTTGGGAAGGCGGAACGGACAGCTGGGGTGCCGTTCAAGTACCCAAATATAAATATGACGCGATTAAAGATCCCGGATATTTGAATGATATCAGCGGCAATATATATCAGCTTGAGGTTGATCACAACCGCAATGATGTGGGCGTTGTTGTTGTTCCTGACAACTGGCTCAATCCTACTGACAGACCGAGAGCCGGGCTGGATGCACCTTCTGTTAAGAAGTTGACAGCCGCCGGAATATTTGCAGAGGGCTATTCACCTACCAAAACATTAAAATTCGATATAAACGATGCTGTTGAACATATTGTTACTTTATATTTTACATCATGGCATGGCGGAGGTTACGATCTTTCAGACGACGGCAAATATTTTAAATCAAAAGTAACTTTCTATGATGAAAATGATAATGTTTTGCTAATCAAGGATAATAATAGCGGATGGGGAAATTATTATGATTCCAACAGCGACAACTGGGGCGATTATTCCCATGCTTATGTCAGTTTTAAAGTCACGGGAGGGTTTTCTGTAAGAATTGAAGACTCAAATAAGTGGAGAAACCTCTCGGGCGTTCTCTTTGACACGATTGAAAACAACGCAAGTCTTGTAATTTCAACAAACAGCTTGCCCAACGGACAATTTGGTGAATATTATGCTCAATCAATTGCGGTTACGGGAGGAAAACCGATAACATGGTCGCTGGTAAGCGGAACGCTTCCAAACGGTTTGACCCTTAACCAGTCAACGGGCAGAATTTCAGGAACGCCGTTATTGCAGGGTACTTATAATTTTACTGTTAAGGCGACAGATTATCTGTCAGGCGATGCAACAAAGACATTTATGATTGTGATCGACCCTGCGGCGGCAGCAAATCCGACAGAAACACCTGCTTCTTCATTTTCAGGAAGCGGTACTGCAAATGATCCTTATGAGATTACAACAGTTCAACAGCTTAACGAAGTAAGAAATAATTTAACGGCGCATTATATATTGGTCAACGATATTGATGCGGGTGAGTTTGCGCCAATATCTCAATTCAGAGGAACATTTAACGGAAATGGTTACGCTGTCAGTAATTTGTATATAAACCAAACAGAAGACGAACCGACAGGGTTGTTTGGCTCTACATTCCAAGGAACAATCAAAAACGTGAATCTTGTAAATGTTAACATAAACGGAAGATTATGCGTAGGCGGTCTTATAGGTTCTGCAAATGGCACAAACATTGAGAATTGTACGATAAGCGGAAACGGTTTGATAAAAGGCCGAAAATATGTCGGCGGATTGGTTGGATATGGAGATTCAATTACAATCTCAAATTGTTCTGCGTCGATATCTGTCGAAGGCGGCATAGATGGTTATGTAAGTTCATTAGGTGGTTATACCGGCGGATTGGTCGGATACATGGAATACGGACTTTTTATAACAAACAGTCATGCAGACGGTGCCGTGACATCAAGGGCTCAGAATACGGGTGGGTTTATAGGCGGCACATGGGCTGCCTGCACGATAACAAACAGCTATGCTTCGGGAAATTTAATTTTGATTCCTTCAATAAATAATAAAAATGCGGGAGGCTTTATAGGAGATTTTTCGGGAGGAACATTATCAAAATGTTATGCAGCCGGAAATGTCAGTGGAACGATTAACATAGGAGGTTTGATAGGTCAGTGCGGAGAATATGCGACTGTGGAGAATTGTTATGCAACCTGTAATGTAGTTTCGTCAGACATAAACGTCTCTTCATATGGTTTATTGATTGGCAATGCAAATCAAGCGATAGTTGAAAATTGCTATTCGATAGGAAACGCCCGACAAAACGGACCGTTTATAACCTATAACGGATTGATTGGACAGGATAATTTCTCTGTAATTAAAAACAGCTATTTTGACAGCTTAAAAGCCTTAACGGGCGTGCCACAAGGGCAAGCAAAGGGCACGGCTCAATTAATCAAGTCGGAAACATTTTCGGGATGGGATTTTACCGATATTTGGGAAATATATGAAGATATAACATATCCTCGTCTAAAGGGAATACCAAACTCTTGGACGTCAGTAGTTGGCATGACAGGAAGCGGAACGGAAAACGATCCTTATGTTATACAGATAGCAGCACAAATTGATATGATAAGAAACAATTTGTCGGCGCATTATATTTTGGCTAATGATATTGATTTGAAGCAAATTGCGTTTGCGCCGATTGGTTCATCTTTGCAAAATAGTTTTACAGGCACATTTGATGGTGCTGGTTACACTATTAAAAATTTAAATATTAATGTCGGCAATTGTGCCGGACTGTTCGGTTATGTGAGCAACGCGAAAATTAAAAATGTACGGATTGAAAATGTTTCTAATGTATCAGGATCGCAAAACTTGGGGGCATTTGCAGGTATAGCCGAAAATTCGACTTTTGAAAATTGTCACGTCTTGAGCGGGCAATTAAACGGAGGTCAGTATGCCGGGGGTATAGTCGGAAGCGGAAGCAGAATTACAATAACAAAGTGCAGCGTTTCGCTTGAGACCATAAACGGATTTAGTTATTCAGGGGGCGGATTAGCCGGTAGATGCGAAAGAAATTCAATAATAGAGAACTGTTTTTCAACTACTTATTTAACGTCGTCTTCTCAAAGCAATGCCGGTATATTGGTTGGTAAATTAGACCAATCGACCATGAGTTATTGCTATTCAATCGGAAATGCTAAAGCAGGTCAAGAATTTAGAGGTTTGATCGGACAGGATGTATCGAGTGTTGTAACGGGTTGTTATTTTAATAAATATAAAGCAAAAGTTAAAATGCCTGCCGAACAAGCGAAACGCAGCAATCAATTGGTGAAACAATCCACGTTCGACGGCTGGGATTTCAACACAATATGGACTATATATGAGGATGAATCTTATCCTTATTTGAGCGCATTCTCGGATAAAATCATTTATCCGTCGGAAGATGAATTATTACTGATGACGAATATAGTTAATTCCGACGGAGAACACATAGTTACTTTTACAGCAGAAGATATAACGGATTTTTCACAAATAACATTTAGAGTAAAATATGATGTTGCAATATTGACACTAAAAGATTTCGCATCGCAGACTTCGAATGTTGACGACACGGTCGGGATTGTGGAAGGAACAAATATTAAAATTTTATCTCACGACAAGAGCGCTGGTATTATTACTTTCGAGGTGAACAGAGTTTTACCGAATAACAAGAGTTATACAGGGGTGCTGACATTGATGACTTTTGTAGCAAACGGCGATATAAACGATGAGATAATGATTGAATTTACTCATATAGTAAATGTTGATTAATTTATTAAAATATAGGAGGATAAAAATATGCGTACTATAAAAAAACACATAGCGATTTTAATGGCAATCATAATGACATTCACATCCATCGCGATCGTGAATCCGTTTGTGGTATTCGCTGAATACGACGAATCGATTTTTATGGAAACAGAAACATATCAAGAACGTTATGCCCTTGATTATGAAGCTTATGATGATGCCGAGGTTTCTGAACAAAATGAACAGATTGATCTATTGGAACAAAAGCGTTCGCAAATATTGGTCAAGTATAAAGATGAAATTGTCGATGCTGAAGCTATATTGAGCAGGACTAAAACACGCTTGAATAGTAGTTTAGATAAGGATGTCTTGTCAGAATCAATATCTTCTACTGATGATGCAGGCGTTTTAAAAGAAAAAGAGAGAGTTGCCGAAAGTTCTATTTTGGATAATGATCTGCAGGCAGTTGAACTTGAACGCATAGAAATTTTTGGAAACTTAAACATCGACGTGATTGAGATTTCAGGCAATGTTGACGAACAACTGGTTATGGAAATGCTGAATGACGATGACAGCATCGAATATGTTCAGCCCAACTATGAGCTTGAACCGTTTTCGACTCCTGAAAACGAATATTTACAGTTTCAATGGGGATTGATAAACAATGGTCAGGAAATCAACGGTATTGAAGGAAATCAAGGTGTTGATATTAATATCGAACCGTTTTGGGAAGATGAAATTTATGAACAAATTGAGTTCGACGAAATTCTTGTCGCAGTAATCGACACAGGGATTGATACTGATCACACGGATTTGTCGGGAAAAATAACGTCAGGATGGGATTTCTACAATCAGACATCTGACGTATACCCATATGACGGCTCATCGCACGGCACAAGCGTGGCAGGCATTATTGCGGCTAATGGTGATACAGTAGGTGTTGCACAAAACGCCGCAATAGTACCGTTGAAATTCATTGAAAACGGTACAGGGTTTACTTCCGATGCTATTGCTGCGATTGAATACGCCGCAAATTTGGAGATTAAAATTGTTAACTGTTCGTGGGGTAGTACGATTTACAATCCGATTCTTAAAGATGTTATGGCTGAACACGGCGATATTCTGTTTATTTGTGCGGCGGGCATAAACGGAAGCACTTCCCCGGTTTATCCTGCGGCGTTTGGACTGCCGAACATCATTTCAGTAGCATCAATAGATAACAGCGGTAATTTGGCATTGAACTCGAACTATGGCTCAAATGTTCATATAGCCGCTCCGGGTGTTGATATTTACACGTTAAAACTCAACGATGACTACGGCTACACTTCCGGAACATCAATGTCGGCAGCGTTTGTCACAGGTGCCGCTGCGCTTTATTTGGGTGCAAACGGCGATTCTAATGTATTGGAAATTAAATCGGCTATTACACAAACTGTCAAAGAAACGATAGAATTAATCGATATGGTTAATTCTGAAGGTATGCTTAACGTGAATGAATTGATGCAAATAGTTGTCGATCCGATTGAAATTCCGGATAATCCTGAACTTCCTCAAGATGTTATTGATATTTTGCAATCAGATTTGTTTTATTCAGAACTTACGCAAGTACAAAAAGAGTTGTTGCTTGAATATTTGTTTGTTCGTGAAGACACGATGGAGGAGTGCGAAGTCGCTGGATTCACCGTTACTGAATCTATACAAAAAGCGTTAATTATGCAATGGCTGAAAATTTCGATTGCCGATGCGCTGTTGATGATAGACAACTATGGAGACGAAATGTCAGCAAGCGAAGATGCTGAAATGTTCGTCGATTTACAGAGTCGATATGAGGTTTTGAACGGTGATGCCGAAGAAACGATTATATCTCTTATAATTGCCGGGTATGGAACACGTAGCGTTGTCATGGCGTTTGTTGTTGCCCAAGTTACTGAATTGACTCTTGATGATATAATATTCAAAATAGAGGACAAAGTATATAACGAAGCAGAGGAAGTGACATTTGAGAAAATAGACTCACCTGAAACGGATGATGATTGGTTAGAAGTTATTATAGGCGCTTTCTCTGTAAAAGAAGTTGAAATTTCTGAATATTTAGAGGAATGTGAAATTGCTCCCGGAGAATTGTACAAACTTTTAACGGAATATATGACGGAAACAGGATTAATAGAGCTGTTTATGCCGCACACAAGCGAACCTTTAGCGCTTATAGATGATGTCACAAAGAATTATCAATCTTCTGCGTACAATTTCCGCGAAATGTCAAACGAACGAATAAATCTAAACACCGGAACACTTATATACGAAGAACCAATAGCCGTTTTTCCGGGCAAAAATGGATTGGATTTGAATTTGACTGTTAAATATGATATGGATAGCGCTAATAATTTAGATCGTATTAAGATTGAACATCATTATGGCTATGATGTTTATCAATCCAGTATAGATTGCGGCGAAGCTATTTATTATAATGGTGATAGGTATAGCTATTGGTACAGAGACAGGGCTGGTTATTATGTATACTATACAACGGTGTGGCTTATATACAATACCAAAATGCAACCCGACAACTGGGGAAATACACCGTTTGATAACATTGGAATAGGATGGGGGCTTGAGTTTGATCAAATAATATGCAATGAGACGGTCACAGACGTGCTTTCCGAAGTTAAATACGGCTCGTCTCCGCATGAAATTTCAAGAACGAAAGACTATTATTTAAGCCTTGCCGATGGCGGGATGTATAAAATAGAGGAGACATCCGGTACTTTAAGTTTGCAGAATTGTTATATAGGTGGATTGAAGATAAATACGGCTACTGCGGCTGACAAGCAAAAAGTAGCAGGTTGTAAGTATGTGCTTACGTTTGCGGACGGCAAAAGAGAGTATTTCCATGAAGATGGGTTTTTGCGCAGAATCGAAGATAAATACGAAAATTTCATTACATTTGATCTTAGCGGTACTCCGACAACTAAGCATAGAAATTTAACAATAACCGATACTTTCGGTCAGTCGATAACGATTGATTGGAACTTAGATAAGTACACGATTACGCTTCCGGATTCTACGGTGGATTTTGTGATTAAATCAAGTGGCACATCAGCCGGACAATTGGATAAAAAAGTCGTAACAGATACGGCTAACAATGATTTTTTAACTACTATTTATGATCACGAACCGGTTAAAGGAGACATAGATATTGTAAACGTATATTTCCCAAATGGTGATTTATATCTATCTTCAAACTCTACAAAGCTAACGCACCATAACCTTAGAAAGGTAACTTATCCTACCGGTGGCACAAGGGAGTACACTTATGATTCATCACACAGACACAACATAGGGTTTCGGGGTTATTATTACAGACCCGTAATTAAGACACGCAAAGAAACCGATGGATCTGCAACGTATAATCTTGAAACATACACCTATTTTATAGACGGTCAAAGTTATACCGGAACCCAAGCCGGAAGTTATTTAGGGCTTACGCCGGACTGGTTGACTCAAGGGCTTTTTGCTTACTACGAATATCAAGTTTTAATAGCAAGTAACTATGTGGATAATAATGTTACCCTTTGGAGAAATATAACTTTCAACAGCAGACACGCAATAAAAACAGACAGTTACAGGGAAATGGTTGGTGATATACAACATAGAGTATATGAATACGATTACGCAGGTTCGTATGTTCCTAATATGCCGAAGACAAAAAAGTCTTCCATAAACGGGACACAAATACTATTAGAGACCTTTACCTACAATTCCTATCGTTCAGGCAGCCCCGGCGAAGGCAAACTTCGCGAATACTCAAACGGGTTATATAATGTATCATACACTTACGAAGGCGATTTTAGTATGCCGAAGTCAACAACATACAAGAAAACAGGAATCGCAAGTACACCGGACGAAACGGTAGAAATAAGAGAAACGAATTACCTGACAGATGACAGCAGAGATATAGATTATACTATTGCCGAGGTCAGAGAGGGTTCCGCGACGGCACCGCTCAAGAAAGTAGGTGAAACTCGATATTCTTACAACAGCGACCGTAATGTAGAAGAAGTATGGAACTATACGGAGGAAGGAGCATATATAGCCACTGCATTTACATATCCTCCTCACCCTGCAGATACTGCTGAACAAGGGTGGCCGCTTCCGGAAACGACAACGGTTAGGGGAGAAACGTCTGATGAAGATGTGGTGCAGACGTTTACTTATGACATATACGGCAGGACGTTGACGCAAAAGAACGGAAGAATGTTAAACGGAACAGAACTCACCGCTTCATACGCATATGATGGGTTCGGGCGTGTAAAAAACTCAACGGATTTTAACGGCGGGCAAAAGGAATATGTATATACTATCGACTCTGTTACCAACAAAGTGAGAGTTACCGATGAAAAAGACTACATAACAGATTTTATATACGACAAAGCGGGAAACATCAAGAATGTATTCGCGATATATGATATAAACTATGCCGCGCAAGACGAGGGGTTAGCGAGCTTTGGCTACGATTCATGTATGCGTTTGAATTCCGAAACAGACCGATATGGTGAGACCGTGACATATAAATATAACGTTTTCAACCAAATATCAGAACAAAATTCTGCTGGGCTATATAAAGAAATCTATCGGTATGGTACTAACCGCGTAGAAAAAGAAATTCTTAACGAATCGGAAGCGCCCGTAAAGACAGCTATGTATTATGACGGTTGGGGAAGGCTTGTCGAGGAGTGTATACTTGCGCTTAGGGGCAGTGGCTCAACGTATTATACGAATGACTGGCTGGGTAATGTGACAGCTGTAAACACCCCTGTAAGCAGAATAGGCGGAGGGGATAATGCAACATATGAATACGACCATGCGGGACGGAAAACAAAAGTGACCGATTCTCTCGGCAACGTCTACACGACCGAATATGACTGGATGGGTCGTGCAGTTAAATCAACCGATCCGAAAGGACAGCCGACGAGCCAAAATCCGCAGGGATATTCGGCAAGCTATGACTACTATAACACAGGGCTTGTAAAAAAAGAATCATTGCCTTTTGCCGAAGATAATGGTACGATATATTATACAGAAAGCACCTATAAATATGACGAAGCGGGGAACTTAAAAGAGAGCCGTCAGAAAAACGGTTCTATAGGGTCTTCTCAAACGTCGTTGACAGAATATGAATATGACAGCCGCAACCTGTTGAAAACCGCCAAAACTTATGACGGAAATGCCGTTGCCGGCGAAGTTTCATACGAGTATGACGCATTCGGAAACATGACCGAAATGACGACAGGAAGCGGAAATGATGCGTTGACAACTTCATATGCTTATGACCGTTATAACAGAGTAAAAACGCTGACTGACCCGCTTGGTTTGTCGGAAACGTACGATTACAGAGCGGAAAGCAACGTAACGATAAAAACAGACCGAAACGGCAACGAAATAGAATATGTCTACGACGCTCTCGGTCGGGTGACAGACGTTTTGACCGGTACGGAGGTGTATACAAGTTACACCTACAATGGGCTGGGGCTCGTTCTGACCGAAGAGAACGAGAATTTAACGACGAATTATACCTACGACTCGTTTGGCAGATTGACCAAAGTGACCGAATCAAACGACATCGAGAAAAACTATGAATATAACATAGCTAACCAAGTGATGAACTTCACGCTGAAGAAGAATAACGCGGTTGAGATGGAACTGAAATATGTTTATGACGCGCTCGGCCGATTAGAAGAGGTTCTGGAAAAGGTCGGCGGCGTCTATGTTATGGCGGTGCGATATACTTATGACGCGAACGGCAACCGCGATGATATGACTTACGGAAACGGAGTTACTACAGAATATGCTTACAATTTAGCCAACCTCGTGACTGAGCTGACGAACATAAACGGTTTAGAAACGATTTCAAGCTATGAATATGATTACTATCTCGACGGAAACCAAGCGGCAAAAACAGAGGGCGACAAAGTAACGAGCTATGTGTATGACGGCGCGGGAAGGCTTTACAGCGAAACGCTTAACCTCGCGGGAATAGAAGATTGGAGCAAAACATATTCATATGACGGCAACGGCAACAGAAGAGCTATGGCCGTAAGCGGGTCGATAGGTAATTATTTAACCGAATATGATTATGATGCTAATAATCGGTTGACTAACGAGATTAAGACGAGCGGAAGCATAGTCAGTTATTTGGATTATCAGTATGACGACAATGGAAACCAGATAAGTAAGATTGGAAATATAGTCAGCGATATTGATGTTGGGGCGAATGTAACGACAGAATTTTATCCCGGAGGAACAGGCGGAAGCGATGGTTATACTTATGAGGTTAATAAGTATGATGTGCTTAATCGTCTTGTAAAAGTAACCAATCAAGACGCTGTGGCTGAGTACGCTTATAAGGCTGACGGTATGCGGCTGTCTAAAACTGTTAACGGTGTGATCACTGTTCATGTTTGGAATGGCAGTAATATCGTTATGGATTTGAGCGGCAGAGGCGG
>JGI994J12354_10000666_pt1 | contig 34358 bp, 39 predicted proteins | sample IntmicLarv3ML3BL_FD_12354 | JGI IMG/M metagenome (IMG submission 12354) | reverse complement strand
CAGAAAATTAAATAAAGTTTCTTTTCCTTTGGAATGTTTAAATATTGTTAGACATAACAAAGAAACTGGAACTGATGAACATTTTGATATAGAAAATTTTGCTGATGTAATTAAAGCTGATGAATTGAGGTTTATTAGATTGCATTGTGTTGACTATCACCATCATATTGATTTTTATACTGTAGAGCTTGAAATTTTTATCTTCTTGGAAAAAGGTACAAAAGTAAGTTCCTGTAAAACCTTAAAAAGTGAGACCTTTTTAAATAAGTTACCTTTTGTGAAAGATGGTATAAAAGAATTAGATAGGAATATGCTTTATCCTTTGTCGGGAACTAGACTTTTGGGTGTATGTATGACTGAACGGCGTAAATGTTTTTGTTATTCATCTGTAAAATTGGCATTAGAAGATAAAATCATTACTGTAGTAGATGAAAAATCAGCGTGTTTGGCAGAAAAAGCTTTTTTGAATTTTTGTTTTTTAGGTAAGCGTGTTTATTATTCGTACAGTAGATTTATCGGAACTGATATTTTTATTGGTTTTGATGCAGAAAAGTTTGATTTTGTAAAGAAAAGATATGTTTATCGTGTTGATATAGATAATTGTTTTTTAGAAAGAATTACGTGCTTAATACACGGTGAGCATAAAAATTCTTATTGTTCTGATGTGTATGAAAGAAAGTCTTAAAAAATATAAGGGAAATTTGTTATGTTTAAAAATTTGTTAATGCGTTTTTTGTTTATGATATTGTATATTACTGTTATTTCGTTTTTTCTTTACGTTTTCCATTATGGATATTTTCATCAATTTTTTGAAGAGATTTCTTTCATGGTTAGGATTTTTCTTTAATTCTATGGGCAATGATTTTAAATCGTTTTGGGGTATAGTTTAAATATGAGAGAGGTTGTATTTATGAAAAAAGAAATATTTTATTTTGTTTTTTGGGTGGCAGTAGTTGCTTTATATGCTGTTTGTTTTTTTATTCATTTTTTAAATTTATCTTGAATTTTTTGGGAAATTTCTTTTTGATGTTTGATTTTTCTGCTATAAGAGTTTGCTTGAAGTCTTAAAGAAATTATTAAGGCTGTAAACGTTCCAGTTATGTAAATTATGTAGGCTTCTAAGTTATTATTGTTAATTGATGCGTAAGCTAATAAGTATATCCATGTTGTAAAGAGTATTGTTAGTATAAGGATAAATGCTTTAGGTGAGCTTGTGTACAAATATACTCTTTCATAAAATCTATTGTCGGGATATCCTGTATTTCGGCGTAGTTTTATTTCAAAATTATTTAAGGTTTCAATTAGCTCTTTGTATTTTTTAGTTATAGTTGTAGCTACTTTAAATTTATCATTATTTGAAACAAGGTAATACGTTATTCTGTATTCGTTTAATTCTTGTATTTCTGAGGATATTTTGATTGGAGTCAGTAAATAATTTTCTTTTATTAAGTCATATATTTTCTCTATTGAAATAATGATATTTTCAATATTTTCTTCTTCTACTCTATTGTGATGAATTTTAATGATTTGTATTGGTAATATTAATTGAGTTAATGTTAAGTTTGAGTTGTTAGATTTTATTTTAGATTTGGTGGTGATTTTTTCAATTATAGTGGTAATTATTCCAACAGTTATTAAAATAATAATACTCGATGTTATTACTTCTGAAGATTTTTCTGTAAAAAAGTTTGGCATTTCTGTGAAAAAATTCAATATTTCTTGCATTTGTTTTAATTTCCTTTAAGTTTTATTTAATGACAATATTATTATAGCTTTATATTTATATATTTACAAATTTAAGTGAGGTGATAAATTATGAAAAAAGGTATAAGAGTAAAATTCAGTCATAAAAAATTAATAAGAAATTATATTTTAACCAGTTTAGTTTTAATATTTGTGATATGTTTTCTAATTTTAAGTTTAAATCAATTTATGCTTATAGAATGGAGCAAAGTTACTTTATCTAATATGAAAGATACAATTTTTGATAGATTAGACGGTCATAGATTATTTGTAAATACAGTTATATCTTTTTTGATAAGTGGCGGACTTACTGCACTGCTTTATTCTTTGCGTAAAAGTAAAAAAATACAGTTAAAACATAGACAAGCTATTGCACGAATGATAATAGAGAATAAATGGTATGAAAGTCATACAGAACAAAAGAATAGTTTTTTTAAGGATTTAGGACAAAGAAAAAAAGAGAAAATTGATTACTTCCCTAAGATTTGGTATAAGTTTAAAAATAACAATATCCATATTATCGTGGCTGTGACTATGGGAAAATTTCAAGACCATATATTAAATCTTGAAGAACGAATTGAAAGCGGATTGTTTTGTGAGCTTGTGTCGAAAACAGTTGATGACCCACATATCAATTATACTTTTTCTCGTAATTTAGAACATCTGCGTATTGGGATTGATGATGTCACTATTTCAAATGGCAGTATTAAATTAATGAAAGGTTACGCATGGGAATATGATGAGTTTCCGCATATATTAGTTTCAGGTGGTATCGGTTCGGGTAAGTCATATTTCTTATTAATACTTATAAAATCATTTTTAGAAATGAATGCTAATGTATATATCCTTGACCCTAAAAATTCATCATTAGCTGATTTAATGAAAATTTTAGATGATGTGCATTATCAACAAGAAGCTATTATTAAATGTGTTCAAGATTTTTGTAAAAACATGGTAGAGCGTTGTCGTATTATGCGAGATATGGACGATTATACAATGGGAAGTAACTATACAAAGCTTGGTTTAAAGCCTAATTTTTTAGTGTTTGATGAATATGTTGCTTTTGTAGATTCTCTTAATAAACAAAACAAAGAAATTGTTTTGAAATGTCTTAATCAGATAGCCTTGCTTGGTCGTGAAAGTGGTTTTTTTCTTGTGCTTGGTTGTCAGCGACCCGATAGTAAGTTCTTTGGTGACGGTATGCGAGACCAGTTTTATTTTAGATTGGCACTTGGAAAAATGAGTGATGAGGGTTACCGTATGATGTTTGGTTCTACAAACAAAGTATATTTTCAAAAGAATATAAAGGGACGTGGTTATGTTGATAGAGGAGCAGGGATAATAAGCGAGTTTTACGCTCCGTATGTTCCCAGTAATTATAATTTTATAGAAGTAATGCAAGAAATAAATTTGAAAAGGAGTTTTAAAAATGATTAAATTGTCAAAATTAAGAGATGATGAGTTAATATCTTTTGTAGATGAAGATAATAATTTTATTTTTATGGAAAAACAAGAATTTATAGAAAGCTCGTATAAAGATTTTATTGAAATTTATACTGTTGATGAATATATTGTAGATTTTTTTAGTTGGGAAGATTTAATTAAACAAATTGCATATGAAAACGACGAGGCAGTACATGAGGATTGGGAAAGCAGAGTGTATGACGATATAAGCGCAATATCTCAATTAAAAGAAACCGAAAAAATCATAAATAAAATTTTCAAAAATAATAAAACATATCATCATGGCAAAAAAATCATAAATGACTTATTAAAGTTTTAAGTGAACATATAATTTCAAAAAAATAGAATAGGAGTTTTAAAAATGAACAAATTTACTGAAAAAATTAAAGTATTTCTTATGTCATATACTTATCCTGCACGATTAAAAGTATATAAAAAAGAAATGGCACGTTTTGGTGATATGTCTGATGATGAGTTTCACCTTGAGTATATAGAAATAAAAGCACTCTATGAACGAAATAAGCTCTCTGTTTTTTAAAAAATATGTTGATATAATAGTCGTTTTAGTATATACTATGTATATACATCTGAAAGGAGTAAATGATTATGATAACAAATTTACAAAAGTGGGGAAATAGTCAAGGAATACGCTTACCAAAACATCTTTTAGATATATTAAAATGGAACAATGATGAAGAATTGATTATTAAAGCTGAAAATGACAAGATTATAATTGAGCGAAATTGTGAGCTAAAAAGGAAAAGTATTCAAGAGTTGTTTGTTGATTTTGAGGGTGAATATATTCCTATAAAAGTTGATTGGGGAACTCCTGTAGGTGATGAAATATGGTAAAACAAGGTGATATTATAAGGTTTAATTTTAATCCACAGGCAGGTCATGAACAGGCGGGCTATCGTCCTGCTCTTGTCTTGAGTAATGACTTTTTTAATCAAAAAACTAATTTAACTATTGTCTGCCCTATTACCAACACTGATAATCGTTTTCCATTGCATATTCCTTTAGATGAAAGAACTCAAACTACAGGAGTAATATTGTGTGAACATATTAGAGCTGTTGATTTAAAACAGAGACAATATAAAATGGTTGAAGTTATTCCGAAAGATATTTTGCAAAATGTGATTGACATTGTATTTTCAGAAATCGAAATGTAATATACCTGATGAACTTATGAAAAATTTGAAGTCTTAGAATTTAACGTACAACAAAATTAAACTATCTGTAATAAAACACCATGCAAATAATGCAAGGTGTTTTTGTTTTTAATTGTAATTAAGGTTTTGGAAAACATAAATAAAATTTTTGAAAATAGAATAGGAGTTTTAAAAATGAATAAATTTATTGAAAAAATTAAAACATTTCTTATGTCATATACTTATCCTGCACGATTAAAAGCATATAAAAAAGAAATGACACGCTTTAATGATATGTCTGATGATGAGCTTCATTTTGAATACATAGAAATAAAAGCACTCTATGAACGAAATAAACGGTTTGTTCCTTTGCTTGCATTTTTTAATATGCTTGTGGTTATCGCTTTTTATTTATTTTTAAATTTTATTCCTTTGTCTTTTGTGTGGAACTTTCTTTATCTTTTAATGACGGCGACACTTTTATTTTTAATGGTGTTTAAGCCTTTAGCAAGTCTAAAATCAGCACATAAAAAATTGCTGACAATTGAAAGAAGTATAAAAAACAGAGTGAAATAATTAATTACTCTGTTTTTTTTGTGAAAGGTTTTTTATTAATATGGAGTTTTCATTTTTCTATTTTTAACATTTCAATAACTTCCTCATGAGAAAACGAGATAGGGTTTTTTCTATATTCTTCTATTGCTTTTTTATAAGCTATTAAATCTATTTCATCTTCAATTAATTTCTTAGGCAAAGTTACTTTAAAAGGAAATCCACCAGTTAAAGCTATTTGTTTTAAGAAAATATCTATTGCGGTTTCTATTGGTACTCCTAATTTAAGTAATATATCTTCAATTGTTTTTTTATCTTCTTGATTAATTTGTATACTTATTGTTTTCATTTTTTTCATGATAATAAAAATCCTTTTCTATGTTGTATTGTTGTCTTTAAAGTTTAATGTATTTTATATTATAAAGCAAGTTGTTTTATTTTGTGAAGTTTAACTACTCCATTATTGGCAATTGAATTAAACATGGCTCTTTGCTTTTTTTATTTTAAAAATATGCCCTATCTCTCTTTCACCATATTTATTATAAAATGTTATTACTGGTGTGTGTAACGTATATCTGTTAAATGGGTTTAGGTGTTCCGCCATTAGTATAATGGTTGTATTTTTTCTTGTTATGCAATAACAATGTTCTTCATTTTCAAGAAAAATTTTATCCCATTTGATACTATATATAAGTTTTGCAAATTCGTTATTATTTGGTGTGCTATCTTCCCAAGCTTTTATTATATGTTCCAATGCTTTCATTGCCTTAACTCCTATATTTTAATACTTTGCGAAGTTTAACCGCTCCGCTCGGCTTTGGGTTTTTATTTTCAATTTTCTTTTATCCATGTTTCAGAACAATTGTACATTTTTGAAAACTTTTCCACTGCTTGAGCTGCTTCTATTATTGAGGTATATAGGCTATATATTTTTACTTCTGTTCCGTCTGTTAATATTGCATAAGCTGAATATGTTTGATTTTTCATTTTAAAGCTCCTTTTCATTATGTTCGCTGTTTAGCCAATTAATTGTAGCTTCTATGCAATGTTGCTGACTGTAATTTATGCAGTAACCTTTGGTTTCGCTAAAATAGGGACAATATTCTTTTTTGCATGTTTTACTTCCAAGATGATTTTTTATTAATTCTGCTAAATTTTCAATAGACATTGATTTGAAATGTTCGTATCTAGTCATTTTTCTAACTCCTTTTGATTTAATAATATTTGCGGAGTTTAACCGCTCCGCTCGGTTGATGGTGATTATTCTGTTATTACTTTATTTATAAGTGCATAGGGTACTTTTTCACTGTAAACGGTGTATATTGACTTGCCTGTAACATTTTGTGCGCCTTTGCTTGTTACTTTAATTATATCTACGTATCTTGATTTTCCGTTATTGTCGTAACCGCTAAATTTTTGAATTTCTAAGAGGTCGCCGACTTTTATATTATGTTTTGAAAAATTAAGTCCGCCGAGTTCTTCTAAGCAATTTGTAAAAAATGCTTCCTTGTCTTGTGCTACTTCGATAAGTTCAAGCTCACGATTTGCGGCGGTTTCGGTTTCTTCCGTGGTAATGATTTCGCCATTGTATTTTGTAAGTGTTTCGCCGTTTCCGATTGCTTTTAAACGTTGTTCATAAATATCAATATTTTTGAAACGCTTTTTTATTTCGCTTTGATTTTCTTTTATGCGATTTACAAGATATTGCCTATCGTCAAGTTTTCTGTTTGCGGTTTCTCTTGCGGTTTCTGCTCTATTTTGGAAATATTCGCTTTTTCTGTATTCTTCAAAGCCTTTATTGTAACGGTCAAACATTTTTTGACGGTAATTTGTGAATGCTCGTCCTGCGGGACTGTTAATATTTGGCTGTGTGAAGAAAGCTGTATCGCCTCGCATATCGTTTAAAGGTTTTTGCATTGTTTCGGCTCTTTTCTCGGCATTGTTTGCGTATGTTTCATATCGTTCGGCTTTTGCCTCTGCTCTCTCGCTTTTTTGCTCGAGCTGTTCGCTGTATGTTATTCTTTCGCCCTGTCTTTCTTCTTCCGTGAATCCTAATTCTTTAGCTACTGCTTTAGCTTTCCAAAGGTTAGGCTCTTTCGCTCTGCTAACCCAAGCTTTAGCCTTTCCGCTAAATAGAAACGCTGATTTTATTTTAGTTTTTTGTTCTGTGCTTAGTGCTGCATACTCTGATTTTTCAAAGTGTAGTTCGATTTTTGTTGTTTCGAGATTAAAGATGTAGTTTTTCATTTTCTTGCTCCTTTTTGATTGTTTCTAAGATTTTTGAAACATTCTCTTTAGATTTAGAAGCTTGTAGAGCCTATTTTGAAAATCTTATTTAATTTTTGTACTTTACTTTTTGGAAAGTACATTCTCTTTGAGTTTCTTTGCTGTTTCGCCTGTATTAGTTCTTAAAACGGTGTCATAAGTCGGAATGTAAAGACCGATTTATCGCAACGCAGTTGTCTTGAGTCTTTTCATTTCGACGACACCGTTTATAATACAGGTGGTGAAACAGCTTAGAAGCTCAGAATGTACTTTCTGCTAAATAGTGACAAAAAATAAATTGACAAGATTTTCAATGTTAATTAAATACGGTGATGACCTTTTCACCGTTTACATTATTAATTCTTTTGACTTTTTGCTTTTCTCCTCTTTTTCTATGTTTTACTTATGAAAGAGTTTGCATTCATTTGTGTGTTTAAATTAAGTGGTATATTTTTATGTTTGATATTATTTTTATTGAGATATTGTGTGATAATAAGTAATTTATATAATTTGTTAAAGAGTAATTAGAATATGTATATTTGAATTTGATTTGTAATTAAGAGCAGTTTATTAGATTATGAGGTAAAATTCGAGGTAATCGACTGCCCACGGCGGCGCCTGTCGCAAGACAGAGGCGCAAGCCGTAGGGCAAGGCGGCGAAGCCGCCGAAGTCCTTTAACACCCCCAATCTAACAGGGGTGTACATTTTATATGAAAAACGAAAAACAAGGGGTCAAGAACATAGATTTTTTCTATGCTTTTGACCTTTTTAAATAAAAAAATTATTTGGGATATATTATTTTAAATATCCCATACATTTATGAGGTGAATAAAATGCAATGGCATGAACAAATAAAAGCTAGACGACTTGAATATAACGCAACACAAGATGATGTTGCAAAGCTAATTTCAATTAGTAGAAAACATTATGAAAGAATTGAGGGGGCTAAAGTTAAAGTATCGGATGGATTAAAAAATAATATTGAAATTGCGTTAGAAAAGTTAAATCCAAAATATAAGTTATCTTCAATTTTTGATTATGTGAGAGTTAGGTTTCCTACACATGATTATGAAAAAGTTATAACAAACGTTTTAAAAATGGATTGCAAGCATTTTCAGCGTGAAGTTTTTGGTTTTTATGGTTATGCAGGACAGTATAGATATGCAGATATTGTCGTAATGGTTTCAAAAGAAGATGATGAAAGAGGAACGTTGATTGAACTAAAAGGACAAGGTTGCCGTAGATTTGAAGGTATTTTGAAAACACAACACAGAGAATGGAACGACTTTTTTATAGCTTGTATTGCAAACGAGGGTAAATTTAAAAGAATTGATATTGCTATAAATGACACGGCAGGTATTCTTGATATTCCTGTATTAGCTGATAAGTGTGAGGCTAATACAAAAGAATGGAGAGGTATATTTAAAAAATATCGAGTAATTGCCTCAGGTAATTCACAATTACGTGAACAGCTTGCGGGAAAAGCTAAAATGGGTACAACTTTATATATTGGCTCTGTAAAATCTGATATATACTTTTGTGTCTACGAAAAAGATTATGAACAATTTGAAAAATTTGATAAACCGATTGAAACTGCTGAGGTAAAAAATCGTTTTGAAATTAGATTAAAAAACGATAGAGCATTTATGGCAGTGATGGATTTAATTAACTTTGATGATATTGAACGTACAGCTTTTGGTATTATTAATCGCTATGTTTCTTTTCATGAAAGAGACGATAAAAAGCCTCTTTCAGATTGGCAACTCGACCATCGTTGGGCTTGGTTTATTGGAAACGGACGTGAAAGAATAAAGTTAACAATGAAACCCGAACCATATTCAATTGAAAAAACTTTTAGATGGCTTAGAAATTCAGTCGCTCCAAGCATAGCTTTGGTTTACAATATTGATAAGGTCGAGGGTATTAACTTTGTAAAAGATTTACTTAATATAAAACTTCCTAAAAAGCAACAAAAGCTTTTTGAGCAGTATGTCGCAGATATAGTTGATGTGAGCATACCTAAAATTAACGGTATTGAAAAAGATGATGTTAATATTCCAAAACGTAAACTTGAAGCGATTGAAGATATTGATATTCGCCGTGCCTTTCATAAAAAAGATAATCTGTTAAAGATTAAAGATGAAGAAATAAAGAAGTTGAAAGAACAACTTACAATGAAACAATTTATGTTTGAAGCGGTATAAAAATAATTTGTGATGGGGTTTTATCATTTTGTAAGTTGGGAAGTTATATCAGACTGTGACATTTGTTATAGCACAGAAAAAGAACAAAAAACATTTTACTGATTATTGACGTTTGATAACAAATATGTTATCATTTAATTACAGAAAAGGAGTTGATTTAATGCCTGAGATATGTCGTTTTTATAGTATTATTGTTAGAATGATTTTTAACGATAACAATCAACACCATAAACCACATGTTCATATTCGCTTTAATGAGTTTGAGTCTTCGATAGGAATTGATGGAGAACTTTTAGCAGGCAGTATTCCTGTAAAACAATTAAAACTCGTTCAAGCATGGCTTACAATCCATGAAGACGAGCTATATATTGCTTGGAATAAAGCTGTACAAGGCATACCGTTCGGGAAAATCGAACCACTAAGATAAGGAGAAAATAAAATGTATATTAAAAATGGTATTGCTTATGCGGGGGAACAAACTCCTCCTTTGCGTGTTAGTGGAGTTCGTCCTTTGGAAGATTTCCGCTTGTGGGTGCGTTTTAATAACAGTGAAGTAAAGATATTTGATTTTAAACCACTTTTGAAAGCTCCTGCTTTTGCTCCTCTCTCTAATCCAAACACTTTTAGAAACGTTTATATTGATTATGGTGTTACTGTGTGGAATGATGGAGACATAGATATAGCACCAGAGATGTTATATGAAAAGGGAGAAAACGTTGGTGGTGCTTCTATTGCATGATAGGTGTGCCGTTTGGTTTGCAATATTGATAAGGTCGAGGGTATTAACTTTGTAAATGATTTTCTTTATATAAAACTTCTTAAAAAGCAACAAAAGCTTTTTGAACAGTATGTTGCAGATATAATTGATGTGAGCATACCTAAAATTAATGGTATTGAAATAATTGATGTTGTTAGGAGGTTATATTATGATAAAAACAATTGAATATTATCGTTCTAAAGGGTTTGACCAAAAGACAGCAGAATATTTTGCAAACGGAAGAAAACAAATTGTAGCTGTTGTAGCTAATGATGATTTTACTTTAACAATAAGTTTTGATAACGGTGAAAAAAGGCTTTATAATGTTCTTCCATTTTTAAAAAAAGGAACTGTATTTGAGCCTTTTATCGACCTGAAAAATTTTCGTAGAGTTTATGTCGATAATCAACATTATATAGCTTGGGATATTGACCCAACTGTAGATAGTGAGGAAGTATGGAATAATAAGGTCGATTTATGCCCTGATAGCTGTTATATTGATAGTCTCCCTGTAGGTGGTGCTTCTATTGCTTGATAGGTGTGCCGTTATCATAGATGAGCTTGTGGAGCTTAGGAAAGCTAAAGGATTTACGCAAAGAGAATTAGCTAAAGTTGCTAATCTCACCCAACCTGCTATAGCTCGGTTGGAAAGTAAAGTAACTATCCCTCGGCTTGATACATTATTGAGGGTTGCTATGGCACTTGATTATAATATCGAATTGGTGCAACAATCTTTGCCTCCCCAAAACACTTTGGAATATTTGTTTGAAGATTATTCGGGAGGCTCTTTTGAAACAAAATTGGTTGATTTGGGTGAGCCTGTGGGTAATGAGCAATGGTGAATATTGTTCCTATGCAAGGTGATATTATTAAAATAAATTGAATAGTTATTGATTAAGCGTTATGGAATTTATTCATAATGCTTTTTTATTTCCATAATCCCTTGACCTTTCTCTTTACTTATTTAGAAGAAAAAATAATAATCTTTCGCAGATTGAAAAAGTCGGAAAGAAAGGGGGTTATGTGAAAGTGTTGAAAATTTGTTTTTTAATTTTCAATGCTTGAGCATTAGGGGGGAAGAAAGGTGACTTTTTCGCTTGCTTTTTTGCTTTCTTCCCCCCTACCTTAAACAGTTTTTTGTATATAGCTTAATAAATCTCACAGCTTACGATATGTCATCAGAACTGTTGGAAATTCGCCCTATAATTTTCAATGGTTATATGACATTATCTTTTTATAAAAGCTTTAAAGTTTTGCCCTTTTGGGGGATTAGGGAGTTATAAAAATTGAATAGCTGTGAATTTTGCACTGTGAAAATATTTCATAGTGCTTTTTTTATTCCACTGAAAGGGGGCGGTTATATGAATTTTTGAGTTAACATATAAGAAATTAAAAAAATCTAAAAAGAAAGGAAATGAAAGTTATGAATTTCGGGCAAAATTTGCTTGATTGGGTTACGAGTGAAGCACAGGCTTTATTTATTGTTGTAGTTCTTGGAATGGGTCTATGGTTCGTTTTGAGTCGAAAAGTGTCTATATTGGTTACTGCTATAATAATTGCGATTGTTGGCGGTATGTTTGTATTTAATCCGTGGGGTGTTGCTGACCTATTGGTAAATATCGGTAGCAATATCTTTGGTGTTAGTTCACGACCTGCATTTGTCGGCAGCAATTTTAGTTTTGGTGCAAATACACTGTTTAATAATGTAGTTAATATCAGTCCCAGTGCATACGTTAGCGGTGCTTTTGGTATCGCCGCTTAAACAAAATAATAGACGAAAAGGCGAGAATAAAACATCTCGCCTTTTTCATTATTCTATAATATAAGTTAGAGGTGATAAAAGAATGAAAATAAAGAGTTATTCCAGTATATGGACTGCAAAAGGCATGCTTCATTCAATTGGCGATATGTCGTTACCTCGCTCTGTTGAGTTTTCGACAATTGCTTGGTTTGTTTCAAGTTTTTTGATTGTAGTAATTTTTGGCAATGCTTTTCCTTTAGTGTTGTTACCTGATTCAATTCGTTACATTTGTGTACCGATTGGAACTACAATTCTGATGAATAAAAGAACTTTTGACGGTAAAAATCCGATAATGTATATTTTTACAGTGATAAGATATTTATTCAGACCTAAAAGAACATATATGTGTTTGCCTGTTCAAAAGCCGAAAAAATATAGATGTAAAAACGAGATAACAATAGTAAGAGGTGAATTATAATGATAAAATTTCCGATTAAATTTATAGACGGCAATTTAATAAAAAATGTAGCTGATGAATGGTTTGCATATTATCGGCTTGAGCCATACGATTATTCTTTCCGCAGTCCCGAAGAAAAATTGAAGTTTTTTGGAGGACTAAGAGAAGTTGTAGGACAGACTATGGAGGGCAATGTTCATATGCTTGTTATAAGTAGTGAAACAAGCATGGAACTGAAACAAGAAAAATCAAAAGCATTAGTACAGGGTGATTTAGAGGAAATAGCTTTACAGACAATAGATATGCAGTCGGAAGTTTTAATTGACGGTATTGTATCGGAACAACTGATAGAGGAACTTGAGAATGAAGATAAGGACTTGCCGTATTATATAGGTGAAACGGAAATAGACTATCAATATTATATTGGCTTTAAACTTGTTCCGCCTAAAGCAACAGGAATAAAAGCAATTGTTAATGAAACTCTTGACTTTTTCAAAGATGTTTTTAATGGTATATCCAGTACGCTGATGAACGATTATATATCAGTATCAAACAATGAACTTGAAAGATATAGCAGAATGGAGCGTCTTGTATTTTCAAAAATATCAACTGATTTTGAGTTTCAGCGTGTTAAACCAAAAGATATAGGGTATATTGTTGAACATATACATGGAAAGACAGGCATAGCATATGAAGATTACTATTATCACTTACCGCATGAAAATGCAGAGGAACATAAAATTTTAAAATCATATGACTTGCTAAAACTATCAGACTGTATTCTTAGCGAATATCCCCGACACATTAAATATAGAGTTGGTAATGATGATATGTATTGTGCATATCTTACGGTTAAAGAAATAATAAACGACCTTGAGTTTCCTAACTCTGAAATTATCTATTATCAACAGCATTTTGATTTTCCCGTTGACACTTCTATTAACCTTAAAGTTATTGAAAACCGCAAGGCTTTGTCTACTGTTCGCAATCGCAAAAAAATGTTAGATGATATTGACGAACACGCCGCACGGAGCGGAAACGATACAAACGGTGATGTACTTGAGTCTTTGGAAGTAATAAACGAGCTTGAAGCGGATTTAGCTGTAACAAAAGACTCCATGTATGAAATGTCATATCTTTTGCGTATTTCAGCACCAACTGAGGAAGAACTCGAACAGCGGGTTACAGCAGTTAAGGATTATTACGATAAGACAAGTATAAAGCTTGTGTGTCCTGTTGGTGATATGCTTAATTTTCATCATGAATTTATTCCGTCCTCGCCACGAACAAACACAATAATTAATCGTGTAAAAAGTGACTTTCCTGCTTGTTTGGGGTTTGGAGCTTCACAGGTTTTAGGCGAGAATGAGGGTATTGCCGTAGGCTATACAAAATACGGCGGCAAATATGTATATTTGCAACCATGGCGAGCGGCTCAAGGTGTAAACGGAGCGATAACAAATTCATCTTCAATAGCTTTTGTTGGCGCTACTGGCTTTGGTAAATCATTTAACGTAAATATGCTGTTATATTTTTGCATTTTATTTGGTTCAAAAGCTGTTATCCTTGACCCTAAATCTGAACGTGGTAAATGGAAAGAAAAATTCCCCGACATAGCGCATGAAATTAATATCATGAATTTGACTGCTGACGACGAAAACCGAGGAATACTTGACCCATTTATCATTATGCCAAATCTTAAAGATGCTGAGTCTTTGTCAATGGACGTTTTAAGCTTTCTTTTGGGTATTGGTATTCAAGATGAAAAATTCCCTATACTGAAAAAAGCAATCTCTGCTGTGGCAAAGTTACCACAACGAGGATTGCTTTTTGTTGTTGATGAACTCCGCAAAGAAGAAAATTCTCAAGCACAGGCTTTGGCAAATCATATTGAAAGCTTTGTTGACAGTGGCTTGGGAAGCTTGCTGTTTTCTTACGGTGTAACACATAATAAAATAGATTTTGGCAGTAAGATTAACATTATTCAGATAGCGGGATTAATGCTACCAAACGAGCATGTTGACCCAAAAGACTATACAATTTTACAAGCTTTATCTGTGGCATTAATGATGATAACAAGCATGTTATCTCTCAAATTTATTCACAGCGAACCAAATATCTTTAAAATTGTGCTGATTGATGAAGCATGGAGTATTTTAAAAATTGCTCAAGGTAAGGAACTTTCGGATAGATTAATCCGTGAGGGTCGCTCTATGAATGCTGCTATTTGGTTATGTACTCAAAATGCTAAAGATGTCGAGGACGAGGTTATAAGAAATAACTTAGGTATGATATTTTTGTTTCATGCTTTGGGTAATACAGAAGTTTCAAACTATCTTGAAATTTTAGGGTTGGATAAAGAAGATGAGGGCAATCGTGAAAAGATAGAAAAATTGAAAGTGGGCGAATGTGTTATGAGGGACATTTACGGTCATGTGAATGTAATTAAATTTGAATATTTGTTACTTATGTTTAAGCATGGCTTTAATACCAGTCCCGAAAGAAAATCAAGTAAAAGGGGTGATTAGATGAATGTGTCGAGTCGAGTTGTAAATATGAAACGGATTAAAAGAATTACAGCGATTATACTTTTGGTTTTTACCGTTTTTATTTCTCTTTCCCCTAAAGCTTCTGCTGTCGGACTTATAGAAAATCACGAGCAAAACGGTTATGAATATACAAAATATCCTGACGATAGATACGAGCTTGACTTGTATGTTGAAGATAGTGGATTTCTTGGTACAGGCGAATGGTTTCCAGGTATTATGAATGGTTTAAGTAATGCTTTTTGGAGTATGAGCCGTTGGCTATCCAGTTTAACAGGCGGTATAGTAAGGGAAGCTTACTCGCTTGAATTAGTTTCCTCACTCGCAGAATATACAGGCGAAAATATACAAACTTTAGCAGGGGTCAACTCATCAGGTCTTGAGTCTGACGGTTTATATGCCAATATGCTAAAAGTCTTAGTTGTTATTTTAGGTGTATATTTAATGTATGTAGGGCTGTTGAAACGGCAAACTTCAAAAGCCGTTAGTTCTTTGCTAAGTTTTATTATGGTGTTTATGCTGTTATTCTCATTCTTGGTTTATTCTCCGCAATATTTGGAAAAGTTTACAACTTTTTCATCAGATTTAAATAAAGGTATGTTATCGGTTGGTACAAACCTTAGTTTTTCTGATAATGATGTGCAAAGTGATGACCCTGTGGACTCTCTTGTTAATAGCTTATGGAATACACAGGTAAAACAACCGTGGCTAATTTTACAATATGGTACAACTAATATTGATGAGGCACGAACAGATGAAATTTTATCGCTTCGTAAAAATTCAGAAGCGCGAAAAGAAGTTGCTGAAAAGGAGGTTTTAGACTTACAGAATGATAGTATGGCAAGTTCTAATGTAGGAACACGTTTTGGTATGGTGCTTTTGCTGTTTATTGTTAATTTAATAATATCAATTTTTGTTATTCTATTATGTTTTTCTATGTTGTTATCCGAACTGCTTTTTTTGATTTTTGTAATGCTGTTACCAATTGTCGGTATTATATCTTTATTGCCTAACCAATTTCAAAGACTTCAAAAAGCAGTGGTGCAAGTGTTTAGTCTGCTATGTACAAAAGCAGTGATAAGCTTAATAATGACTATTGGTTTTGGAATTTCTGCTATGTTTTATTCAATTGCGGAAAGTACATCTTTCTTAATAATCGCACTGCTTCAAGTTTTAATATTTGCAGGTGTATTCTTAAATCTTCCTCGTATTTTAAATAGTCTTGGTCTTGACGGCGGCGCATTGGCTACAACTGGTTTAGGTGTTGCAGTAATGGGTCGTATGGGTTATCGTGGCGCAAAAGGTGCAGGGCGAGCTGTTAGACGTACTCGAAAAGGTATTGCGCGTGCAGGTAAAAGTATTATCGGTGCTTTTCGTAGTATTCCGAGAAATAGAGGTCAAAGTCATAGCCAACGTGCGCCGTCTGGGTATAACAGTGTATCGGCTTATAGCTATGCTCCACGGAAAAAACCAAAAGAATTACCGCAACCCAAAGAACAACCTAAACAAATTCCTGCAAAGGCTAATTCACAGGTTGAAAAAGAACTGTCGGCACTTCCGACAAAGCAACAGAATTCGTCAAACGGTAAAAGGCAGTTAGGTTCTAAAACTTCCACAAAGCCAGTGACGGAAAAACAGCGTAAAAATCAACGCACACTTTCGCAACGTCCAAGTGTATTATATGACAGAACTCAAAATGCTCAAGGCTCTAAAGTTTCTTCTCCTGCAAGTCCCGTTACTGAAACGAAACATAATAAAAAGCTCTCGTCTATTCCGAAACTTGGAAATAATGAACATAGTAATACACGCTTCAGTCGTCAAAAAGCTGTACCTATTGATAGGAAAGTTTCTAAAATGACAGAAGACGGTATTAAGCGTTCAACAAAGGTTGATAGTTCTCTTGAAGTACCCGTGAAGAAATCTGCACCGTCTAAACAACAAAGCTATCTTGAAAAAAATACAGAGGTTAAAGACGGCAAGGTATCATTTTTCGGAATTGAAAAGACAAGCAGTAACCCTGCTCAACCTGCAAAGCTTAAAGATGCTTCTTTTGCTCCGACCACAGAAAAAAAGCTTACTGAAAGACAGCAAAAAAGAGCCAAGGCTAATGCTGACCGCTTGAATAAAAAGTCTAAAAATTCATTTGCTGAAAATGAATATAAAAGCGAAAATCAAGGACAAAACAATATACCTAAAGACAAAAATGTCAGAAGAAATAAACCGACAAAAAACAGACAAAACAGGAATAAGGGTGATAAGTAATGAAAAAAGTCTTTATTCTTTCATTTATCGGTTTTTTTGTATTTATCATTATGTTAATGTCAACGGTAGTTGTGTTATTCGGCGGTAATGATGACGAACAAGAAAATGGCGGATTAATTCCTAATGCGAGTCCATTGTCTGATGAAGTTCTTGCGTATAAGTCCACCGTGGAAAAATACTGTAAGGAATATGATATATCTGAATATGTGATGTACATATTAGCTATTATGCAGGTTGAAAGCGGTGGCAGGGGCGAAGATGTTATGCAAGCTTCTGAAAGTCTTGGCTTACCGCTTAACAGTCTTAATCCCGAAGAGTCCATTAAGCAGGGTTGTTCAGTATTCGCCGAACATTTGCAAAAGGCTGATAGATTGAATCTTGATACCAATTCCGTTATACAGGCATATAACTATGGCGGCGGTTTTCTTGATTATGTTGCAAATAACGGCGGCGAGTATACTTTTGCTTTAGCTGAAGCTTTTTCAAAGGAACAGGCGGACGGTGTAAGGGTTGATTATAGAAACGCAATTGCAATTGATTATAACGGCGGCTATCGTTATGACTATGGTAATATGTTTTACGTTACGCTCATTACCTCTCATCTTATCAGCAGTAGTGATGACTTCATATTTCCAACTAATGACGGCAATATTATTACTTCTGTTTATGGTAACCGTATACACCCTATTTCGGGGCGCAATGATAATCATAGCGGCATTGATATAGCCGCTCCTTTTGGTACCAATGTGCTTGCAATTGCTGACGGTACAGTAACACTTGCAGAATATCATAATAGTTACGGCAACTATGTTATTATCGACCATGGAAACGGCTTTACGTCGCTTTACGCACACAACAGTAGATTGTTTGTTAATGTTGGCGATAGAATGCTTCAAGGCATGATGATAGCACAAGTAGGCAGTACAGGCGATAGTACAGGTCCGCATATACATTTAGAAATTTGGCTTAATGGTGAACGCACTGACCCATTAAGCTATTATCCGCAATGGTTTTATACTTTTTAATTAATAGAAATGGAGTTAAAAAATGAAAGAAAAAAACAAAAAAATAAAGATACAGCGTATAGGAATAAGAAAGATATTGTTAATATGTCTTTGGTCTCTTTTTGCTGTTGCCTTTGTCTTTGCTGTGTACAAGAATTTTACAGGCATAGATACACATACCATATATGAAACAAAGGTTGTTGAGCAAAAGATTTTTGATACAAGCAACATTGAAAGCTTCGTTGGTAATTTTGCCAAACAATTTTATACTTGGCAAGATACTAAAGAAAGTATAGACAGCCGACAAATTAAAATAGGTAATTATCTTACTGATGATTTAATTAATCTTAATAAGGGTATTATCACTGATGAACAGGCTGTATCTTCTTCCCTATCTGATTTCAATATTTGGCGGTTAGAAAAAATAGACGATAATACTTTTGAGGTGACTTATTCAGTTACTCAAAAAATTACAAAAACTATTATGACTACTGAAAAAAAGTTGATTGAAGAAACGCAAGTTAAGGAAGTTAAAGACAAAGACGGTAAAGTTACATATAAAGATGAAATTGTTCAAAAGGAAATTGAAGAACCTATTGAAAAGAAAGAAGACAGTGCAGTTGAAAGCTGTTATATTGTTACTGTGCATGTTGACGATAATAAAGATATGGTTATTGTTCGTAATCCGTCTGTGACTTCTAAGCCACAAAAATCGAGCTACACTGCCGAACGCAAAATAAATACTAATCCTGTTGGCTCTGAATTTTCCAAGGAACTTGATATATTCTTTGAAAAGTTCTTTGAAATTTACCCTAAAGCCGACCAAACAGAACTTGATTATTATGTGAAAAATGAAGCTTTACCAATAATTAAAAAAGATTTAGAATTTAAGAAAGTTTCAAGTATTTATGAAAAATCAGAAGATGATAAGGTAACTGCTCGTGTAACTGTAACTTATGATAATATCAAAACAGGAATCACAGAGCTGTCGCAGTACACGTTGCAGTTAGAAAAAACTGACAACTGGTCTATTATTGGCAGTGAGCCAATTTATTGAAATTTGCGAGATTGATAAATGAAGTGAGTTAATGTAAAATGTAATGACTATTACAGAAACTATAACGCTTCATTTGTCAGTCCGATTTTTTGAAAGGAGATTTATTATGGTCGGACAAAAGGAAACTCTAATTGTTAAGAAGACTTATACCGTTCAAGAAGTTATGAATTTGCTGTCAATTTGCAGGTCGAAAGCTTATGAATTGTGTAATTCTGGTCAATTTTCAATACTTAGAATTGGCAGAGTTATAAGGGTAAATAAGGCTTCCTTTGACGATTGGTTTAATAATCAATAGTATAAATGGAGGTTGTAGATAATGGCATCTATACGAAAACGAGGAAAAACTTACGCAGTTGTTTTTTATAATGGTGAGAATGAAAACAGAAAACAGGAATGGCAATCGGGTTTTACGTTTGCACAAGCAAAAAAGAGGAAAGCTCAAATTGAACTTGAGGAAGCGCAGGGTATTAAAGAACATTTAAAGCGACCAGTTTTAAATGACCTTGAAGAAAATGTGACTAATCCTCTTTCTTTAAAATCTTTTATGATTGAATTTTTTGATATTTACGGTCGTAAAAAATGGGGAAATTCTTATTATAAAAGTTCACAGCGCTTGCTTGAAAACTATGTTTATAATTATTGGAGCAATGCTTTGATAACTGATTTTACGGTTAAAAGTATTGATGAATATTATACTTGGCTTATTAGTGAGTGTAGACCTGCTACCAGTAAGCACCACCCTCGGCAACAAACAAAATTTGTTAGTTTAAGTGTTGTAAATGATATTCATAAGGTTTTACGCTGTGCTTTTAATCAGGCTAAGAAATGGCAATATATTCCGAGTAATCCTTTTCTTGACGCTTCTGTTCCTGAATATAAACAAAAGGAACGTCCTGCATTAACACCAAGTGAAATAGAGCAAGTTTTAGAATATACCGATAATCCTGATAACTATAACTTATATCTTATTCATTGTGCTATAAATCTTGCCTTTTCGGGTTCTATGCGTGGCGGTGAAGTTGGAGGTTTACAATGGGCGGATATTGTAGATGAGCAACGGCGAATATTATATATTAATAAAACTGTTGACCGTGTAGACAAAAGCGTTTTGAGTAAAATTATAAGGACAGAAATATTTTTCAAATTTCCGAGTTATACGACACATTCAAAATCTATTCTTGTTTTGAAAAACACAAAGGAATGCGGAGGAAGTGACCGTAATTGTTATTTGCCCGAAGCGGTTTATCTTAAACTTATGAAGCTTAGGCAAATGCAGGAACATTTGAAAAATGAATTAGGTAGTGACGGATATTTTGATTTTGATTTGATGATTTGCCAAGAGAACGGCAGACCTATTATGACTGAACACCTTAACAGATTTTTCCAAAGTGTTTTGAATGAAATGGGCATTAAGCCAAAGCATGGTAATGAACAATATGTTTTTCATAGTATACGTTCTACCGCTACGACTTATAAACTTCGCCTTTCGCACGGTGATATAAAAGCTGTGCAGGGCGAAAACGGACAAAAAGACCCGAAAATGGTTACACACCAATATTCAAGAATATTAGACGAAGATAGAATAAAGCTTGCGGAAGCTATGAATGATGATTTTTACCGTAAGGACGAACGCAAGTCAGAAGAAAGCGAAATGTTATCAGTAATTCAAAAAAATCCTGAATTATTTAAACAATTTATGGCTTTTGTTTCCGCTAATAACTTGAAAAAATGAAGTTCCCATTAAATTTTTTTGTTAGCAAAATGCTAATATTAGAAGAAATTAAGTAATTATTTGCATTAAATTCCATTGTTAAAAAGTATTGATAAAAAGAAAATTTGCCAGTTATCAATTTGTGTTTGATAAAAGGCAAAATCTCTTTAAAGCGCATGAGCACTGCGTTTTGGTGGCACCCTCAACAGGACTCGAACCTGTATCTAAGTCTTAGGAGGACCTTATTCTATCCCTTGAACTATGAGGGCATATATTAATTTTTGGATTTGTGCGAAAATACTTAGGAGGGGGCAGTTATATCCACTTAACTACGGAGGCATATTTATTTCTTAAACATTTTACAGCATACAGATATATTTGTCAATTTGGAAGATTAAAAATCGGACATAAAATGTTATAAACTAGGTATATTTCTTCTCTCCGCTTGTGAAAGAAAATCAAACTTGCTATTATTTAAGAAAATGGAAGAGGGTACTTATTATGACAATTCGTGAAAAGACAGAGAAATTAATCAGTTTTGAGGATGTTTACACCGCACATCGTTTTGAAACCGACACATGGCTGGTTAAAACCAAGGACGAGCATATGCCGTTCAGTTCAGATTGCTATCTGCTTGAGGGTGACGACTACGCTCTCGCAATTGATTCAGGCATGCAGTTTCCGAACATAGCTGAGTACATGTCACTCCTAACTGATAAGCCTATTATAGGAGTACTGAACACTCACAGTCATTTTGACCACACAGGCGGAAACAGCTTTTTTAAGAAAGTTTTCATGCATCCGCTCGCAGAGGAAAAAGCAAAAACACCGTTTGGTAATCACACAGGATATAACACAGATTATGAAATCACTCCCGTTACAGAGGATTCTACTATTGAACTTGGAAACCGTAAGCTTGAAATTTTTGAAATTGGTGCGCACGACCCTGCAAGCATTGCAATTCTTGACCGCAGCCGAGCTATCATTTTCACGGGAGATGAAGTTGAGAGTGGTTGGTGCAATGTCGGCTCAATGAAAAAAGTCCCCGGTATGACTGTTGAGAAGCACTATGCAAACTTAATGAAACTTAAAAAGCTGTATGATGAGGACGCTTTCACAATGATTTGTCCTGCTCACCACGGAGCACCGCTCAGCAAAGATTCCCTGCTGGATTTCATCAAATGCGACGAACTAATCCTCGCAGGAGAAGAGGGTTGTCCGAATGTTCCCCGCAAGTGTGCGCCTCTGCAAATGGACCCTGAAGCACGAGTTATGATTTATAAAACTGCACATATTTGCTACCGCACAGATGCAATCAGAGATTGATTTATATTTTCTGTTATAATATAATTGAGACATCATAACAAAGAGGCGGATAGTAAAATGAACAAAGCTAATTATATAGCTGACCCCAATCAGGTGAAAAAATATATTTCTCAGTTTGCTCCCGAAACAGAGCAAAGACTTCTTGACATACGTTCTATTGCCGCCACTGCTTTCCCTAATGCCGAAGAAACAGTGTGGCATGCTGTTCCGACATTTATGTACCATGGCAAGGATATTTTCAACTATGGTGCATATAAAGACCACATAACCCTGTATGTTGGATATGATTTGGTTAAAACTCTCAAAGAGAAATATCCGAATTTTCAATATACAAAGGGTACTGTGCAATTTCTTAATAAAGATAGTCTTCCCTATGATGTTATCAAAGAAATATGTACATTGATAAGGAATATTGAATATTAAACATTTTTTAAATATCATTTTATGTAAAAAATATTTATTGGGCATTGACAATTTCAAATTTTTGTGGTTTAATACGTTAAACCGTTGATGAGGAGATAAAACCGAAAGACGAATTCAAAGAGAGTCAGTGATGGTGGAATACTGGCAGTTACGTTTCGGACAAATGGACCTCTGAGGGCCGTGTGAAAGAAAGATATTTTAATCTTTCGAGTATCATAGGACGCAAAACCAGCGTTATCGGGTTTCGAATGTGTTGGCATTCGTATGAGTTGGTCGTGTTTTTCACGGCAATCAAGGTGGTACCGCAGATGTTTACATCTGTCCTTGAAGCTGATTAATTTCAGTTTCAAGGACAGATGTTTTTTTATTTCTACCAACACCATAAAAACCAACAACAAAAAATATATTTTGAAAGGAACGAGTAAAATGACAGAGAAAAACATTCCGTACAAGATTTTTTTAACTGAAGAGGAAAGTCCGAAATATTGGCATAATGTTCGTGCGGTAATGAAAGAAAAGCCGGAGCCGTTCATTCATCCTGCAACACACCAGCCATGTACCGCCGAAGATTTACGCCCTGTTTTCTGTGAGGATTTAGTTGAACAGGAGCTAAATGTAACAGATGAGTATATCGAAATCCCAGAAGAAATTCGCTCGTTTTACAAAATGTTTCGCCCATCTCCCCTTGTTCGTGCTTATAATCTTGAAAAAGAGCTTGGTACACCTGCAAAAATCTACTATAAATTTGAGGGCAATAACACTTCAGGCTCGCACAAACTCAATTCTGCGGCAGCACAAGTTCATTACGCAAAAAAGCAAGGACTAACCCACCTGACTACCGAAACAGGCGCGGGTCAATGGGGCACCGCACTCGCTATGTCTTGCGCATTCTATAACATGGATTTGCTCGTGTACATGGTAAAAGTTTCAGCGGAGCAAAAGCCTCACAGAAAGGCATTAATCCAAACTTATGGCGGACGGGTAATCCCGTCACCGTCTGATACAACAGAAATCGGCAAAAAGATTTTGAGTGAAAACCCAAACACAGGCGGTTCTCTCGGCTGTGCAATATCCGAGGCTATGGAAGTTGCAATGAAAACCGATAACTGCCGATATGTTTTGGGCAGTGTTTTAAACCATGTACTCCTGCATCAATCAATAATCGGTGAAGAGGCAATGGCTGCCTGCAAAAAATATGGCATTGAACCAGATATGATTATTGGCTGCGCAGGCGGCGGTTCAAATTTGGGCGGATTAATTTCACCGTTTATGGCAGGTAAAATCAGAGGTGAAAACAACATTGAATTTATTGCAGTTGAGCCTGCCTCATGCCCGTCACTCACCAGAGGTAAATATGCTTTCGACTTCGGCGACACAGGCAAAACCACACCGCTTATGAAAATGTACACTCTTGGCAGCGGATTTATGCCCTCTCCAAATCATTCAGGCGGACTTCGCTATCACGGTATGTCACCGATTGTATCAAAGCTATATCATGATAATTATATCACTGCCCGTGCAGTTGAACAGACTAAGGTATTCGATGCCGCCACTATTTTTGCAAGATGTGAGGGTACGCTCCCTGCGCCGGAATCCTCCCATGCAATTCGCGTGGCAATCGACGAAGCGCTGAAATGCAAAGAAACGGGTGAAGAAAAAACAATTTTGTTTGGTCTTACCGGCACAGGGTATTTCGATATGACAGCCTACGAGGCATATTGCAACAATACCATGTCAGACTATATTCCAACTGACGAGGATTTACAGAAAGGTTTTGATTCACTTCCAAAGGTAGACTGATTATTGGACTTGCTAAGTTGGATATTTGATAAAATTTTAAAGTTCAGTTCGGAATTATTGATTTTTGCTTTTTAAAATCAACGCAGAAAATTTTTATTATTGGCCTTTAGCTGACAAGTATTTTGCCTTGTCAGCTAAAGGCTGATTTTTCTTATAAAATAAGTAAATGGTATAAAAAAGCTCTGTGAAATATGCGGTTATTTTTATTTTTGGATATAATCAAGAATATATTCCCAATTATATCATTGATAAGCGGAAAATCTTCGGCAACAGATTTCTCGTAAAAAATACTCTTGAAAACATCTAATGTATCTTGGTGTTTTCAAGTTTGCACTATCTCTATATATTGTACCGAATCCATTTATGAGCAGTGAATTTTGTAATGTAATAATATGTGATTCCACTTCTTTGAATAATTAAGTTTTTAGAGACTTGTGCAAACCTCTGATTTACCGGTGGTTATGACTTTATATTATATGTTAGAACAGACATCAAGAACTCATTTCAGTATATATTGGTAAAGTTATAAAACAGCTGCTTTTTAATATAACTATCAACTGTAATTACAGAGTATTTTGATTTCGTAACAGGTGGTGTTAAAATGAACCATATCGGAATAATGAAAATATCACCACGCCTCCCAGCAAAACCTGAATCCACCAAACTAATTCAACAAACAAAAAACATGTTGAATTATGTCCAACTATTTGGTAAAATTAATATCAAGTATTGCCAAACACCAACGGGAGATATAATGTTATCCAAATTGCAGACACTACTGAAAATTAAAGAAAACAAGAAAAATAATACGGCAGAAAAAGCTCCTCACTGGTCTTCTCTGCTGATTTTTTATTATATATCAATACTGTGGCTTGAAGTTGTTTTACGAACCAGCTCGGGCTCATATTTCGGTGGGCAGGGTCTTATTTATATACCTCTGCTCTCGTTTTCTGTTGCCATTTTTCTCTTTACAATCACTTCCGTTTTTTCTGAAACTGTGAATAAAATTATTGCTTTCATCTCCCTGTCAATTATAACCTTAGTTTTCTTAATTCAGATTGTATACAGGGTTATTTTCAGCACCTATTTAACCGTTTATGTCGCTGTTACAGGAACCAAGGCTCTTGGATTCACCAATATTATCGCTAGCGGAATTCATCGCTCCATACCGCCGATAGTTTTGTCTTTAATACCTATTTTGGTTATGGCACTTTGGGGAAAAAAACGCCTTTTCAAGCACAGATTAAACGGCACAAGCATATTGATTTCACTTATTGCAATATTTGTTTCAAATATTCTCTGCCTATACAGCCTTGCATTTTCGGGNTCTAACTACGGAAGTGCCGCAAGTTTATACTTCAACACCTCAAATGTTAATTTATCCATGAATCGCCTTGGTTTAATAACTACAACAAGACTTGACATTCAGCGGCAGATTTTTGGTTTCGAGGAGAAAAGAAATATCTTTGATGAGAGTGATGATGAAACGGATTCAGAAGATAAGCAAAGTTCGGTTTCAGAAACAGATATGTTAAATCAACCATTTGATGATGAACAATTTATTGTTAAGCCTGCAAGTCCAAAACCAAATATGCCGCAGTATAATGTGTTGGACATAGACTTTGGTAAACTTATAGATCGAAGTAATGACAGCGATTTAACTGAGATGCACGAATACTTTATGAATCAACAGCCCACTGAAAAAAATTCGAAAACAGGTATTTTTGAGGGCAACAATCTCATTTTTGTAACGGCGGAATCCTTTGCTCCTTATGCAATATCAGAAGAGAAAACCCCTACACTCTACAAGATGATGAACGAGGGGTATAATTTCACGAATTTTTACAATCCGCTTTGGATGGGCAGCACCTTAGCAGGTGAATATGCCATCTGTTCCGGACTTTTACCGAAGTATGGCGACGGAGTTATGAGCTTTCACACAATGGAGAACAATAATTTCTATTATGCTTTAGGCAACCAAATGAACAGACTTGGCTATCTGAGTTATGCTTTCCATGCGAATACTTTTGATTACTATGGCAGGGACAGAACTCATCCGTCAATGGGTTACAGCTATTTTGGAACAGGTAACGGACTTGAGCTTGAAAATCCGCATATCTGGCCGCAGTCTGACCTTGAATTGATTGAGGCCTCAACCGACTTCTACCTCGGCAAGGATAAGCCTTTTCATGCGTATTACATGACTGTGAGCGGTCACTGCGCTTATGATTTTAACGGAAATATGATGGCGTATAAAAATATGGACGCTGTATCAGACATGGATTTATCCGAGGGTTCGCAGGCATATATTGCTTGCAACATCGAGCTTGACAGAGCAATGGAGGAACTCCTTAAAAGACTTGAGGAGGCCGGTATTGCGGAAAACACTGTAATTGCCATAACTCCGGACCACTACCCGTATGAACTGCCTGAAGAGCAGATTAACGAGCTTTTGGGGTATGAGGTTGAAGAGGATTATGAGCTGTATAAAAGCTGTTTCTTCATCTATAAAAATGGTATGACTCCCGAAGTTATTGACAAGCCTTGCAGTACTGTGGACATTCTCCCCACGCTTTCAAATCTGTTTGGAACTGAGTTTGATTCTCGCCTTATGTCCGGCAGAGATATTTTCTCAAACGCAGATCCAATCGTCTTTTTCATGGGACACAAATGGCTGACAGACAAGGCAAGTTTTGACCCTGATTCCAAAGAATTCCTTTCTTTAACCGATGAAAAGGTTGACGAAGAATATCAAGAGAGAATCAGCGGGATTGTTTCCAACAGATTTAATTTTGCTGCAAAAATTCTCGATTACGACTATTATAATCTGCTGTTTAAAAACCAAAAGCAATGAAGACATACACGGCATATCAGTTTAATGCTGTGCATGTTTTTACAAAAAACAGCAAAGAATATTGACATCACCCTTCAATAGTGTAATAATTATATGTATACTATAAATAAACTGGCGGCAATACCGTCAGTTTATGAAAACACAGAAAGTTTTTTACAAAGAGGGATACTTATGAAAAAGACTGCTGTCTCAGCCAATATCACAACAATGGTAATTTCTGCATTGCTTGTGGCTATTGGTATTATCATTCCACTGCTTTCACCGCTAAAAATTGTCATTCCCCCCGCCTCGTTTACACTTGGAAGTCATGTTGCGATATTCATAGCGATGTTTGTTTCACTTCCTGTTGGAATTGTCGTTTCTATCGGAACAACAATTGGTTTTCTGCTTGGCGGTTTTCCCATCGTAATTGTACTCAGAGCCCTGACACACATTGTTTTTGTGGCAGTTGGCGCTCTAATTTTAAAGAAAACTCCCGAGCTCTTAACTTCTCCAAAGAAAACTGTTTTGTTTTCGCTTTTTCTCTCGCTGATTCATGCAGTATGCGAGGTTGCAATTGTTACTGTTTTCTTCTTCGGCGGAAATTCGACTGAGAACTATGTTATAACTGTTATGCTATTAGTTGGAGTTGGAACAGTTATCCACAGCATGGTAGATTTTGGAATTGCACTGGCCGTATGGAAACTTCTAGGACTAAAAAATAAGACACAATAGGTAACTTTAATTTAAGATATATTTTTATTGTCAGAAACTAAGTTTTCTTATGAATTGTATTTCTGATAACTAATATCATTATAAATTATTTAGGAGACAAATATGCCAAGATACAATGGTAATAATTCACATAATTCCAACAGAACACCACGCAGAAGAAGGAGCAATCCGTTTCCCGCAATTATTATGGTTTTGGTATTAACCGCCATAACAACAGTGGGGTTTTTCACAGTTAAAAATATTCTCACAAGCAGTAATGAGATTTTGCCGGATACGGTTTCTCCTGTGTCTGACAGCAGTACGAGAGAGAATTCTGACTACAGTGACACATCGGAAGAAGAATCTATTCCCGAAGCAACACCTGAACCAACACCGGAAGCGACCCCCACCCCAACTGCCCCGCCGATTTTTGATGACGGAACAGACGGCTATATGTCTGCCGGCTTATATATTTGGAATAAAAGCGCATTTGAGCTTTTCTATGGCTGGGAGGGAGCCGCAATTAACTATGCCCATGCAGTTTCTTCTTTCAAGGCTCCGCTTGGAGACAGAAAGGTTTACAACATGGTAGTCCCAAATCATTCCGAGTTTGGATTGCCCGACAGAATCCGCGATAAAATAGGTGTTACATCACAGCGAAAAAACACTTCTGATGTCTACAATAACTACACGGCGGATATAATCGCAGTTGATATTTACGACATAATGAACCTTCACAATAACGAATATCTCTATTTTAATACAGACACACATTGGGCTCCTCTCGGCGCATATTATGCCTACACAAAATTCTGTGAGGTAGCAGAAGCAGAGGCATTTCCGCTTGAGAAAATGACAAAGACAACTGTTGAGAATTTCACAGGGTATTTATATTTTGCCACAAATGAGAGTGTTCTCAAGGAAAATCCCGACCATATTGACCTCTATGAAGCACCTTTTGATTATTCAATCGGTCTCTCATATGACGGATATGAATTCAGTGAGGTTGCTACAATCAACGGAACTGACCCAAGCATGGGATATTCAATGTTCGCTTGGGGTGACAATCCCTGCTTTAAGATTATCAATAATGACTTAACAACAGGCAAAAAACTTGTATTGGTTAAAGATTCTTACGGTAACGCTATGGTGCCGTTTTTGGCTATGAGCTTTGATGAGGTACATGTTATAGACTTCCGACACTTCACCCGTAATTTACCTGCATATTGTGATGAAAACGGTATCACAGATGTACTATTTTTTAATAACTCTATGTCGGCAAATGTAGCATCTCAGGTTGAATCTATGAAGTCTCTTTTCAACTAAATTAAATTAATTTTAAAGACAGCAATTTTTCTCATGAAATTTGCTGTCTTTTTCTTGTTTTATTTAGCTTGACTAAACCACCTGCAATAGTAGGTGGTTGGAATGGTTTCGCTTTATGCTGTAACCGACAGAACTCCTTGATATAAAATAAGTTAAGGTCTTCCAACCTAACCAAAAATATCAAGGAGTTTTTTCATGAAAGAAAAAGACATAAATCGCTTAGAAAAACACCAGATGGATATGTCAAATATCATTGATAAATTCTTACCCATATGCAATTCTTTCCTCTCTGAATTTGTCAATCCACCCTAAAAATTGGAATTCATATAATAAGGTCTGGCTTTTCCATAACATAGTCCGGAATATTATTAATCACATCTTGCAGAGAATTTGCCTTATCAAGCATTAGCATAGTATCTAAATGTGGATTTGCATAAATGCCTTCAAAGTAGTATTCATCATAATTACTTCTATTTTCAAAAGCTAATTGTGGTTCGGCCAATGAAAACTGTGCATTCTTACCGTTTGTATTGCCACGAGCATCAACTTTTATCCAGTGATTATCAATAAATATTGCATTATAGCAGTGAATGCAATAGCCTAAAGAATCATTGTCAGAAAGAGTAAGGCGTTGGAAACAGAAGCCCGTGGGAATATTTTGCGCTCTTAACAAAGCGGCAAGCAGATTCGCTTTGGCATGGCAAATACCAGTGTTGTAAATTAGTACGTCCGAAGCCTTTGCTGTAATAGTATCAGATTGAATATCAAACGTATGAGGTATTTCATCTCTTACATATTCATATGCCATTTTCGTTTTTTCAACATCACTATCAATACCATGAAAAAGATTTTTTACTTTATCTTGAATAATCATTGACGAAAAATCTATGTACTTATTTTCAACTAAGAAAATTGTATTATCCATTCTATAACTCCCTTGCCAAACTCTAATTTGTCGGTCAAACCGAAATTCATTTTTTCATTATAGCTTAAAAAATACGGCAAATCAATTTAATTTAACTTGTTGGCCAATTTTGCTTTAGTCGGCACTGAAGTAAACATTTTATTCAAACTTGAAAAAGCTAAAATTTTATGATATACTACAAGATAAATTTATTATTTTAGGAGATGGTTTAGCCTTAATGGACAGTCAAAGTACAATTTTAATTTTTGTTTTACTCTTTTTAATTCTTCTTTCCGCATTTTTTTCTGCCGCGGAAACTGCGTTTTCTTCGCTCAACAGAGCACGGCTCAAAAATATGGCGGGACTCGGCAACAAGAAAGCAAAGCTTTCTTTAAAGCTTGTTGATAACCACGATGAACTTCTTTCAACCATATTGATAGGTAACAATATAGTAAATATTTCCTCCGCCTCATTGGCAACTGTTTTATTTGTGAGATTTTTTGGAGACATTGGAGCTACTATTTCAACCATTGTTATGACCTTGGTTGTTCTCACTTTCGGAGAGATTTCTCCGAAAACTATGGCTAAAGAAAATCCTGAAGGATTTNCCATGTTTTCCTCCTCAATATTNAGAATGCTGACAAAGCTNTTCAAACCTCTAAACTTTTTGTTTGCAAAGCTCAAAGTTTTACTCAACAAAATATTTAAACAAAGCACAGACCGTTCACTCACAGACAGTGAATTGCTCACAATTGTTGAGGAGGTTGAGCAGGACGGCGGTATTGATGCAGACGAGAGTGAATTAATAAGAAATGTAATTGAGTTTGACGACATTGAAGCAATTGATATTTTAACTCCGCGCGTTGATGTTGTGGCTGTTTCAAAGGAAGCTACCAACAACGAAGTCGCTCAGATTTTTAAAGAAACCGGCTACTCAAGACTGCCTGTTTTTGATGAAACTATCGACAGTATAGTAGGCGTTATTCTTGAAAAGAATTTTTATAGCTACTGTTGGGGTACTGAGAACGGTATTGATACTATTTTAAAGCCTGCCGAATTTATTCCTCCGTCAATGAAAATATCCACGCTTCTAAAGCTTTTGCAGAAAAACAAGCTCCATATGGCAGTTGTCGTTGATGAGTTCGGCGGCACAGAGGGTATCCTGACCCTCGAAGATGTTATTGAGGAGTTGGTTGGCGAAATTTGGGATGAACACGACGAAATTGCGGCTGAAAGCTTTATTAAAACAGGTGATGACATTTACCATGTCTATTCAAGTGCAGATCTTGATGATATGTTTGAATTTTTCCACATTTCTCCCGAAACCGATGTTTCTACCATTAACGGCTGGGTAACTGAAATGCTCGATAAAATCCCCTCTGATGGTGATAGCTTTGACTATGCGGGACTTATCTTTTCTGTAACTGCTACGGAAAACAACTGTGCCACGGAGATAACAGTTAAGGGTGAACCTCTCAGCGAGGAAGATGGAGACGAAGAGTTAGATAAGTAAAAAGTATTAATAGGTGACAGTGATATAGAGCTGAGAGAGTTGGTTTTGTTGTTTTGAGGAGTAAAATTCCGCTTACATATTTAGATAGTTTTTAAAGAGAGAACAAGTTATTGTATATTTCGTTTTCTCTTGTTGACCTTTCAAAAAAGCCCCGGAGCAAAATTTGCTCCGGGGCTTTTCCCTTTATCGAAAAGATTTTATTGGGGAAATAAAATCTTTTATCAGTGGGTTCAATTTTTTAGTTTAGCGGAAAATAAAGTGTTATTAAGTTATTATCAGTCATCATTTGATATACCGCTTTGGAATAAAATTCATATTATCATATACACACTACCAATATAACTTATTTAGCAATTTCGCTTATCTCTTTCAAAAAACATCCATTTATCATCTATATTTGCAATAGGATCATCTTCATAATAATCCCATAAATTCAAAATTACTTTCGCCGTTTTGCGTTGGAACTTCTGTAATTTTAGCAGAAGATTCTATCGTTCCAAAAATCATAATGTCATCTGCATAAACAGATATTTCTCTCCCTATATCCATAATTACATTCTCTAGCAGTATTTTTCAACACAGTCTAACACCAATTCTTCATATTAATGCCCCCTATATTTAGAAATATAGGGGGCAAAATACGATATATTTATATTACTATCCCTTTGTCGCAATATAGATATACCGTGCATTTTCTTTTTTATATTCTTCATATGAAACAATGGCACTGTTCGTTTGATTCAAAATAACTTCATACCACTCCTCAAGGTTTTCCTGAAGAAATTCTTCTCTAAACTTAATTATAGTCTTTCTTTTATGATTTAACATATCATAAGTTTGCTTAGTATAATCAATAACTTTATATTCGAAATTATTTTCTTTGAGCGCATTTGCAATGACAGTAGCTTCGCTGTTATCAGTTTTAGGCATAATATCACCCTCCTGATAACCTATGAAAAATACGCCCTCACTTTTTAACCAGCCATATATTTGTCCCACAAAACTATTCATATCTTTCGCAAAATACATTGTGTCCATGGAGATAATTAAATCGAATATATTCGGAGGATAATCAATTTCGCCCATTATCCCCACTTTGAAATCTGATTTTATCGTATTATTTTCGCAGGCAGTGCTGATAGCATTCTCAGAAAAATCAAACCCGTGAATATACCCGCCGATTTGGCTCTGCAAATACCTCAGCATTTTCCCGTTTCCGCAGCCGATATCCAAAATATGCAAATCATTTGATTGAGGAATATATTCAAGAATAAAATTTATTTGATTAATATCACTGAACCCGTCCTGTGAAAAATCAGCACCGAATGCGTGAATACAATATTTCTTGAAACAAGCTGACTCTTTCGCCATACTGTAAAATTTCTCATAAGCACTCTGAAACAACAATTCGTCTGTCAACTCACAATCTCCCAACACAAATTTTTTTCAAATTTAAAAATTATAAAATTAACACGAAAGTACCGATTGTGATTATTATCCCGCCGATTATTGTTTTTGCATCTGCCGTTTCTCCAAGAATGAAAAATGCCATCACCATACTGATAACCACGCTAAATTTGTCTATGGGAATAACCTTTGATGCCTCGCCAAGTTGCAGTGCCTTATAATAAAAAAGCCAGGAAAGTCCTGTGGCACAACCTGACAAAGCTAAAAACCACCAGCTTTTCTGAGTGATATTTGCTATTTCATGCTGTTTTCCCGTAAGAAATACAATTCCCCATGCCATAACCAACACCACAATTGTGCGAATAGCCATTGCTAAATTTGAGTTAACATCTTGTATTCCGATTTTTGCAAGGATAGAGGTAAGCGCTGCAAACATTGCCGAAAGCAAAGCATAAAGTACCCACATTATCTATTCCCCCGTTTCTCTCTGTAAATCAAACTTTACAGCTATATCTAATTTTTCAAATTTTGAGCAAACAGCTTTATTTTTTCTTCATCTATTGTTGATGTGAATCTGTCGAGTTTTGTTATTATTTTAATTGCAGTGCGAGCTAAAAACCCGCACTTTTCAGGGTCAAAAATGCCACCGAGAAAAGCTTTTGCTTTCGCCGTTCCCAACAGCACCGAAGAAAAATTTTGCTCGAAATATTCCGTCTCACCGCTCGCCTGCAAACCGGATACATACAGTCCCAAATTCTTAGATTTTAATTCATCTGCATATTTCTTTGCAAATTCTTTAATTTCTTTGCGTATTGTTCCCGCAGTTAAAGGACTTCCCAATACGATACAGTCATAATCTGAAATTTTAGGATTGTTATTACTGCTGATATCAAGTATATCCGCATCTTCAAGATAGCTTGCAATACTCTCTGCTATTATTTTAGTTGCACCATACTTGGTTGCATAAATAATTAAAGTTCTCATAGTCTAAATCCTTTCCACTGCAAATTGAATTCAAGCTCCAATCAAGCTTTTATTAAACTTTTCGAGCATGGGTCTGAGCCGATTATACAGCAGTAGCATCAGCAGAAAGTTGCCTGCACAATGGGCTATATCGAAAGTTAGACCGCCTAAAAAATAGGATACTCCGGTTGCGAAGCCACCAAGAGCGAAATATACAAATGATGTAAGAAAGCC
>JGI994J12354_10000665_pt1 | contig 34396 bp, 27 predicted proteins | sample IntmicLarv3ML3BL_FD_12354 | JGI IMG/M metagenome (IMG submission 12354) | reverse complement strand
AAAAACTTCTGGTGGAACACACTGCGGCGTACAATGTATATGTCGCAAATTGCGACCGCCGCAGGCGAGAGTTTCGCTTGCGAAACTCTATTGTGCTATAAACTGTAATATTTATCAATATTTGTTATTTTATATGTATATATCCAGAATATCAAATATTATATAAGCCTGCTCTGCTTTCATGACAAGTAAAATATATAACTTGATATTTTTGGCAGAGATTTGAAAGCAGAATTTTGGACTTTTCAATTTTATCTTCATCAAGATTTACAAAAGGGTCATCTAATATAAGAACTGGGGCTGTACTATGTTCAAATACAGCTTCAATTAATGCCATTCTTAGGCAAATTTGAATTAAATCTTTAAGTCCCTTGCTAAGTGAGGAACTTTCCTGTCTTTCGCCATATTCATCAAAACTAACATTTAGATGAATATCTACATGAAAATCGGAATATTCATGGCTAAGTAACTTTAAGTATTTATTAAAGGCTTTGTTAATTGCCGACATATATTTAATAGCAAGAGAATTTTTAGCAGTTTCAAGGCATTGCTTGGTCAGTTCTAAATATTTCCACTTAGTGTTTAATTCATCAATTTCTAAAACTGCATTTGCAATAAGTTCTTGAATATTGTCAAATTCATCAATAGAAGATGTTAAAGTATCAATATCTTTTTGGTATCCAATTACTTGTTTGATAGAATTATTCATTTGAAATAAAAGTTCATTATGTTCATCGTTTAATTCTTCCATACTTTTGTCTGGTGAACTTAAATTATTGAAGTCTATATTATTTTCTGCTTCAAATTTAGTTTTTTCTAAGATTTTTGTATTAAGTGTATCTTCTTTAAGTTTTAAAGTAGTAAGTCTTTCTTTAATTTCTGAAAGTGCATTTGTTACTGAAGGAGGAAAACTTAGGTAACAAGGACTTAATTTTATATCCAGAATAGTTTTAGTTTGTTGAAATTTATGAACAGTATCATTATATATTATTGTTTTTCTTTGTAATTCACAATATTCTTTAGCTTCACTTTGTAAGTCAATTAGTGTATCAAGTATATCTGTTGTATAAGTAGTATCGGTGATATCTTGATTATTTTTTGTTAAATTTTTTTGCAAGGTATTATTATCAAAAATAATTATATTTAAAAAATCTTCATAGTTTTTAACATAAGGTGCTTTTTTGATAGCAAGTTTATTTAACTGGAAATTAATATTATTTACTGAGGCGTTTTTTGCAGTTAAGGCTGTCTTGTTGTGTATATATATTTTTACTACAGAAAATAATATTATAAGAACAGCAGTAATACAAAAAATCGTACTTATAATTGTATATTGTGTAAAAAACATTATAGCAATTCCACAAATTAATAATAGAGTGCCAGTTAGTGAAACTGGATTTATGTATCTAGTAGAATGGTTGTCAGCCAAATCTTTAGTTTTTGAATTGTTTAAGGATTGCTTTAGTTCGTCTATCTGTTTGTCAATCTTAAGGCATTCCTTATAGCTGTTTAGGGCTTTTTCTGCTTGCTGTAATTCATAGTCTGTGTGATTGTTGTGAGTTATGGTTGAATTTCTTTGCAAATTTTTAGATAAAGTATGTTGTTTTGTTGAATTATTATTGGTATCGGAAAAATTTACAAATTTATCTGAAAGCTTTTGTAGTAACAGACTGTCATTTTCGTTAAGTTTTTGATTTTCAAGCAAATTTAGTTGCGTGGTATAGCTTGATACTAAATTTTCAAGTTCTAATACCTGTGTATCTGAATAGGGTGTACCGCTAAAAAAACTTTTTAGATTTTCAACTTCATAAGATAAATTATAATAATCTTCGCAAAGTTTATTATAATGGCATTTTTTATCTTGTAAATATAGTGATTGTTTAAGCGTTTCTAGTTTTTGTATTTCTTTGTTGATTTTTTCTGAATTTTGTTGTTCTAAATTCAACTGATTTTCTTTTTTGACAATTTCGGAAGCATTATATTCATATTCTCTTAATTGTTGTTTCCATTTGACGATTTGTTCTTCCTTATTACCAATTAGTCCGTTTTTCCCACGTTTAGGTATTATTTTAACTGCTGTATCATCAAGGAGTTTAATTGCACTGGAAGATACATCTATATCTTTTTCCTGCTCTATGATATTACCAAGTTTTTGGGAAATAATGTCATTTAATAAGGAGTTATCTTTTAAGGTGATAAATGCAGTTTTTTCATAAGAATCTCTGTCAATTCCAAATATTTCAGTTCCGATATTTTTGCTGAAATCATTAGATTCTAAGTTGGTATCAAGATTATACAATATGAAACTGTCTTTTTTATCAGTTGTACCAAAAAAACGTTCTATTTTATAGGTTTTATTATTTAGCTCTAAGGTTAAACTTCCGCCAAATTTTCCGCCGTTCCAAGGTTTATAGTATTTTCGTTCAGTTACACTTTTTCCAGTTTTATATTCTAATCCAAATAACATAGATTTTATAAATGTGGAAAAGGTAGTTTTACCATAGCCATTTGGTTGATTAATGAGGTTTAGTGTGTTATTGAAATTATAAGAAAATCCGCTTAGTTTACCAAAGTTTTCAATATAACAGCATATTAATTTCATATTTTAAGTTCCTTTCCCAAAAGTGCATGGATTCCCAACATAATTATTTTATTCTTTTCAGTTTCTGAAATATCGTTAAGCGCAGTTACTGTTCTTATAAATTCTCCTTTTAAAGATATATCATGCTGGTATTTTAGATAGTCTATTTTAGGTTCAGTTTTATCTGAAATTTTGCATACATAGTAAGCGGTTTTAATCTGCTGTATCAGATAATCAAGGTCTAAGTCTGTTTCTTCTGTTGTAGTGCCTATTAATGTAATTTTCAATAGGTCTTTACTTGGTATTTGGAAGATTTTTAAATTAATCAGTTCCATTAGTTCGTCTGTATTTAAGATAGCAGAAATATCAACAGAAATATCATGTATGGTTCTTTCGGCAATAGGTATAAATTCATATGAAAGGTTTTTATCTTGAATATTTAAAACTACAAAACCTTTTTTGCCACATTCATCAAAACCGCGTCCCTCCAGGCAGCCGCTATAGCACCAAATACCTCTGTCATCTAGTTTATTAAGCTCATAGCTGTGAATATGACCAAGGGCAAGATAATCTATATATTTATTTTGTAGTTTACTCAAATTAATAATTTCTTCACGCTTGTTATCACCATAAATTGAAACTTGTCCATGAAGTAAAACTATATTGAAATTGTGTTCATTTAGAACTAAATCAGAGTATATATTTGATGAACTTGTATTCTCAGAATTAAATTCTAAGCCAGTAATAACAATGTCACTGTAAGTATATGTGGTCCATTGTGATGAAAATAATTTTAGATTATTAGGAGTATATTTTAAATCTTGGAAAAAATCATCGTTATCATGATTTCCCCGCAAATATAAAAAGTCTATGTCAGAAGTTTTTTCTATTATAGATAAAACTCTATTTTTTATTCTTTTTAATTTATCTTTAGCAGTATCAAACATATCTCCTGCAATCATTATTGCTTGTATATCATTTTGTGTAGCATATGAAACCATTTTTTCGAAGGTAGCAAGTATTTCATAGCGTCTTTCTTTAGCTTTTTCTTCGCTAAGATGAGCAGACATTTTAGAGTCTAGATGTAAGTCAGCACAATGTATTATTTTCATTAATTACCTCCAAGTATTTATGGTTAGTAATATTTATATGTTATATAAATTTTACGAATAGAGTTTTTAGATAAAAGGTTAAACATTACTTTATCATAGAATTTTTAGCATAGCAACACTTGAAATGATTTATAAGTGTTGGAAATTATTTTTTTGATTTTTTTGTTTGAGCTTGTTTTTAGTATTAAGATAGAATTGAATTAACTGGAAATTATGCTGTATTTGGCTTAATTAAAAAAATATATAAAAAAATCACAAAAAGTCTTGACAAAATTATTTAAAGGTAAGATAATGTAAATACGAATTCGCAATTATCTTTGTCTGTTTCGGACGCAAAATTCTCAATCAACATATAAAAATTAAATTATTAAAAAGAGGTGATGTAAACGTTTTTAGGAATAGTTTTAATTATAAGTATGTATTTTGATGTTTCTAAGCATAAGATTCCTAATTTATTAATTATAGCAGCTTTGGCTTATGGAATTTATGAATTTAAACTTGTATTTTTAATATCTTTTATGATATCACTTGTAGTTTTATTTCCATTATTTTTAATACGTGCATTTGGAGGCGGTGATATTAAACTTACAGCTTTGCTGGTAGGTTATTTGGGTATAAATAAGGCTATAGACTGTATGCTTTTGGCACTTATTGTGGCGGCAATTATTTCTTTAATTAAATTAATTAAAACAAAACAACTATTTATGAGATTTCAATATTTCTTAGTCTATATCAGACAAATTTTCCAAGAGAAAAAATTCACATATTACTACATAAAAGAAAGAGATGGCTATTCTAATACCATATGTTTTTCTATACCTATAGGTATAGCTTATTTCGTGATATATATTTGTCAATATATAGGAGGTGAATGATGAAAAATAAAAATCTAATATTAATATGCAGTGACACTTCCTATGTAGAGATGTTTGCAGAATATGTGAATAGAAAAGACAGCAATCCATTTAACTGCATAGGATTTACTGATATTGAAATGTTTAAAGACTATATTAAAAATCATAATGCAGCGCTTATTTTATTTGATGATGAAGCGGCAGATGAAGTAATCAAAATAAGAGAAGTTCCTCATATTTGTATTAGTGAGGGTGAAACAGAAGCTAGAGAGGGACTTATATATGTTTATAAATTTAGTTCAGTTGAAAAAATTCTTAAAATAGCATTGCTTGCATATGGTGAACAGAAAATAGACCCATTATTTATAAATGAAAGACATGGAACATATACAGTGGGAATATTTTCACCAATAAGCAGGTGTCTTAAAACCTCTATTTCTCTTATACTTATGCAAATATATGCCAAAAAAGAAAATTCACGGGTTTTATACATGTGTTTTGAAGAATATACAGCTTTGAATTGGTTTTTAGGTATAGATTTTGATAAAGGATTATCTGATATATTTTATTATTTTAGACAATCAGAAGCACCTATAAATATGATAAAGTCACTGCTGTATTCTTTTTCAGATAATATAGATTGTTTGCCGCCACTGCAAATATCGGAAGATATTAGTGAATTAGAGGCGGGAGAACTAGAAAGATTTATAAGGTATATGCAAGATTGCGGTGAATATCAGTATATAGTTATAGATGCGGGTAATGGATGCGGAAAAATTATAGAGGTTTTAGAGTGTTGTGATAAGGTATATATGCCAATTAGAAGCGGCGGAATTGCTGAAGCTAAAATACAGTATTGTGAAGATTATATTAATCGCAGGGGAAAAGGGCATTTACTTGAAAAAATTAGTAAAGTTAATACTAAGGAGGTGATTACATATACAGAAAGCAGTGACATAAAGGAATTACTTTGGAGTTCACTAGGGGATTTTGTATATCAAATGATAGGAGAACACTAAATTTATGATGAAGTATATTGGAGATGATTATTTTGGAAAATATTAAATTAGAACAGTTAAAGTTAGAGTTTATGGGGAAAATTGAATATGATACTGCAATATCTGATAATGAATTGTTGGAAAGTATAGATAGTTTTGTAATAGAAAAAAGCCGAGAATATATTATGACTCTTAAGGAAAAAGAGAGATTTAGAAAAGATATATTTGATTCTGTTAGAAGACTTGATATATTGCAGGAACTATTAGATGATGAGAGCATAACTGAAATTATGGTAAATGGCAGTGAAAATATATTTATTGAAAAATCAGAAGGGATATTTAAGTGGAATAAGGTTTTTAAAAGTGAAGAATCTTTAGCAGATGTTATTCAGCGAATGGTTTCGAGAGTTAATAGAATAGTTAATGAAACTTCTCCGATTGTAGATGTTCGTTTGGAAGATGGCTCAAGAGTAAATGTAGTATTGCCTCCAGTATCGTTAATAGGTCCAGTGGTAACAGTTAGAAAGTTTAAGACAGGCATAAATATGCAGACAATGATAGAATCAGATACTTTAGGAAGCAACATAGCACAAGTGTTAAAAAACTTGGTATCTGCTGGATATAACATTTTTATAAGTGGAGGAACTGGTTCTGGTAAAACTACTTTTCTTAACGCATTGTCAGAGTTTATACCAGAATTGGAACGTGTAATTACAATAGAAGATTCAGCAGAATTACAGATTAAAAATGTCAGAAATTTAATAAGGCTGGAAACTAGAAATGCCAATATAGAGGGAAAAAATGTAATTGCGATGGATGAACTGATAAAGACAGCTTTAAGAATGAGGCCGGATAGAATTGTAGTTGGAGAAGTCAGAGGCCGTGAGGCATTTGATATGCTGCAAGCTATGAATACAGGGCATGCCGGAATGTCAACAGGACATGCTAACAGCACAGGGGATATGTTATCTAGGTTAGAGGCTATGGTTCTTATGGGAGCAGATATGCCTATACCAGCAATTCAAAATCAAATAGGTTCTGCCATTGAGATATTACTTCATGTAGAACGTATGAGCAATGGAAAACGTAGGTTAGTAACAGTTACAGAGCTTTTAGCCTCAAGGGGAAGCGGTTTTTTATTAAATAAAATTTATGATGTCAGAAAGGATAAAGATACTGGTGAAGCAGAGCTTGAAAAAAGAGTTAAAAGAACACAAAAACTTAATATATTATGATGATTATCAGTATCAAAATATAGAAAGAATAAAATATATAATTTTTGGAGGATTGATAACAGCGGGACTTATATATGTATTTTATAGAAGTATTTGGCTTGTATTTTTGGCTATTTTGGCAGGATTATTGACACCTAAATTTATTAAAAAATATTTAGCAAAGGCAAGGCAAAGACGATTAAATTTAGAATTTAAGGAGGCAATGGAGGGGATAGCGGCAGCACTTTCAGCGGGATATTCTGTTGAAAATGCAATGAAAGTTACATGTGAAGAATTAGGCTTATTATTTGGACGAAAGAGTGACATATATAAAGAATTTAGATATATGAATGAACAGCTTAGAATGAATATTAATATAGAACAAGTGTTGGCAGAGTTTGCTATGAGAAGTAAATTAGAAGATGTTTTAAACTTTGCAGATAGTTTTGCGATAGCTAGAAGAAGCGGCGGGGATTTAACTGTTATGACTAAAAATGTAGCAATGACTATATCAGAAAAGATAAAAACAGAGCAAGAAATAGCAGTACTTATAGCAGGAAAGAAATTAGAACAAAGATTAATGATGCTTATGCTTCCTGCTATAGTACTATATCTTAATTTCTTTTCACCAGAATTTACAGCTATATTATATGAGGGTATCATAGGGAGAGTGGTAATGAGCATAACTTTGATAGGATATATAATATCAATATATTGGTCAAGCAGATTAGTAGATATAAGAGTTTAACATAGTAGTTATAATATTATATTTAGTTTATATCATGAAATTTGATTAAGTCTTGAAATCTTAATAAATTATTGGTTGGAGCAAGGTATGAATTGGAAAAAATATATGTAAAGAATAGGAGGCATTAAGAAGTTAAATGGAAAAACTAGCACGTTTTATAGTTATACAATATGAAAAATACCTTATAAAGCGTGGAAAAGCTATGCTTTCACCGAATAGATATGCGAAATTTCAAGGTTTATATCCTAAATCAGAAATGGAAAAGGTTAATCATTTATATAGAATAAGTATAGTTAAAAATACAATGGCAGGTATTATTTGCACTATATTGTTATGTGCAATTTCGTTAAGTATAAGTACTAAAAACTTAGATATAAATAATGGATATATTAATAGACCAAGAACAGGAGAGGGAGATAGCAATTATTCTTTTTTAATAAAAACTAAGGCAGATGAGTTCAGCATATCAGTTGAGGTTACAGAGCAAAGGTATAGTGAGGAAGAACTGGAAATTATATTTGAAGAGGAATATCAGTATCAAAAAAATAAGGCACTTGGTAAAAATGAGAATTGGGATAAACTCTTAGATATGCCAGTACCAGATTCAGAAACGCTATATCCTGAAATTTATACTGTTTGGGAAATGATACCTGACAATGACAATATAGAAAAAATTAATTTTGTTCTTACATTATCGCATGATGAAATAGAAAAAATATATGAGTGGAAAGGAATTATTATTGGTGAAAGCTATTTTATAAGAAGTACTAGATTAGATATTGAGCGGCGATTAAATGAATTAGTTTCAGAGAATTTAACAGAAGATAAAATTGTATTGCCAGAAAAGATTAATAATCAAGAGATATATTATAAATTAGTAAATTCCAATGATTTTATCTATTTTTTAGGAATTGGTATCTTAATAACTGTACTTATGGTGGCTAATGAGGAACAAAAATTGTCTAAGCGGCAGAGAGAAAGAGAAAGTCAAATGCAGTTGGATTATGCGGGGATTGTTTCAAAACTTATGATATTAATGGATTGTGGAATGTCTTCAAAAAGAGCTTGGGAAAAAATGGTGACAGATTATTTGAAAAAGGCTGAAGCAGGAAAAAGAGCAAATAAAAATGGCAAAAAAGTAGAGATAAAAAAGCATTTCGCATATGAAGAAATGAATAATGCATATCAAATGATGCGAAATGGAATGTCAGAAATTGAAAGCTATAGAAGATTTTCGATAGCTTGTAATTTGCCTATGTATATTAAATTAGGAACATTGCTTGAACAAAATGTAAAGCGGGGCAGCAGGCAGCTTAGGACTGTGTTGGAAACAGAAACAGTTGAGGCTTTCTCACAAAGAAAAAATTATGCTAAAAAGCTAGGAGAAGAGGCGGCGGCGAAGTTATTAATGCCTATGTTTATTATGTTTTTTATGGTACTTATAATAATAATGGTACCAGCAGTACTTACGTTTTCTGGAATTTGAAATTATGAAAGCACAGTTAAGGGATTTATATAGATATAAAAGATAAATTATATAAAAAGATAAGTAATAATGCTTAAATCAAATAGTTTGAAGATAATATACATAATAATACGAAATAGAAATTCAATTGAGGAGAAAAAAGAATGAACATTGTTAAAAGAGAACTATTAGCGTTTTTGAAAGATGAATCAGGTGTGGGAGTAGTAGAAATTATACTTATATTAGTCGTATTAGTGGCACTTGTATTGATATTTAGAGACCAGTTAAAGGCGTTGGTAGATGCGGCATTTAATAAAATTAATAAAGATAGCAAGAGTATTTATAAATAATGAGGAAAAAAGGAGTAATTACAGTATTTTTTTCGTTATTATTGATTTGTATCGTATCTCTTATTTTAGTTCTTATTGAGTCAGCTAGAATGACTGGAGCTAGGTATAAAATGACCATGGCAGCAGATTCAGCTATTAATTCACTTTTTGGGAATTATGATAAGGAATTTTATGAGAGATACAATATATTAGCACTGCACATGAATGAAACTGAAATGTCAGAGGAATTAAATAAATATCTTGAATATTATTCTAATGTTGATAAAGGTTTACTTATGGCAGGCGGAGATATATGCAGGATTCAAAACGAAGAAATTGAAATTATAAGCAGAACTAATCTAACAGATAATGGCGGGGAATTGTTTATAAGTTCATCAATAGATGCGCTTGGATATAGTATAGGAGAAACAATTATAAACGAAATATCAATACAATTAAATGAACAAGCAGAAGTTTTTCGCCAAAGTGATAAAATGTATAGTACTGTAAATGATAGAGTGAATAATATCAAAGAAAATATTTCAGAAAGTGATTTAAACAAATTAAAAGATAGTGATGAATTGGATAGCAACTGGTTTGATTATATGAGTCGTGAGGTAGGAAATTTTATACTTTCTAATTTATTACCAAAGGATAAGGGCTATTCATCGGGAAAAATAGAAACTATAAAATTGCCAAGCAATGGGTTAGTTGAAGAAAATAACAAAAATTATAATATATTAGAAACTATAACCTTTAATATGTATCTGCAAAAATACTTTTCTTCTTATACAGACCGCAAAGCTAATTTTAATGAAAAAAATCCTTTAAAGTATGAACAAGAATATATTGTCAGTGGATATAAGAGTGATAAAGAAAATTTAGATTCTGTTGCCGGAAGAATATTTTTAATAAGGCAAGGTGCCAATTTAATTACTATAAATAGATCTAATCTATATACAGGAACAGCAGAGGCATTGGCAATAGTTATTACTGTTTTATTAGGGCTTGCGGGCATGGAGGAGGTTATAAAAGAATTAATTCTTTTCACATGGGCATATATAGAATCTGAAAATGACATGAAATTGCTAATGGCAGGCGGAGCAGTGCCAATTATAAAAAAAGAAAGTGAATGGCAAACACTAGGAATGAATTTGCCTGTTTGGGCAGAAAGTACTTCAAATGAAAATACTAATAATATTGTACAAGAAAGAAGCAGTATAGAAAACAAAAAAATAAACTATGAGGGATATCTAGCAACATTTATATTTTTGCAGGAAAGTGAAATTAAATGCTTTAGGGCAATGGATATAATTGAAGAAAACATAAAGCAGTTTAATTCAGCTTTTAAAATTAAACAGTGTATATATGAAATTCAGGTAAATTTTAAATTTAGAGATTATCGGGACAGAAAAAATACTATATCTTTGACTAGAAATTACAAATAATAAAATGAGGAGGTAAATAATGCCCATATTTTATAATCTAAAACAAAAAATAATAAAAGTATCTCTCCAAGTACATAAATCTAAAGAAAATATATTGTCTAATAAAATTAAAAAACATAAAATATGGGTAGTATTGACTTCCGCATTATTAAAAAGAAAGTCGGCAGTAGTAACACTTGAACTGTCATTAGCATTAACCTTATTTTTATCAGTAACATTAGCACTTATATATCCTTTGAAATTAATGGCATTACAGACAAAATTACAAGCTGCAATAGAACAGACAAGTGATGAAATAGCAATGGGGGCTGGTCTGGGGATATATGGCGAAAATGTAGGGATAGGTGATAATATATTAAATAGTGTTTATGCTAAAGAAAGAGTTATTGCACTGGTTAGCAAAGAGATATTAGATGATAGCTTTATTACTAATGGCAGTGAAGGGCTTTCCTTTATAGAAACAGTTATTATGGCAGATAAAAATGATGTGGATATAGTAGTTAGATATTCTGTAGATATTTCAATGCCTTTATTAAATTTAAAAAAGATAATGTATGTACAGCGGGCAAGGAAGAGATTATGGACTGGAAAAAGTTCGGAAGATTATAAAAATATTGGTGATAGTGAAATAGTATATGTAACTAAATATGGAACGGTTTATCATGATACTTTAGCTTGCAGATATTTGAATACTAAAATATATGATATATCAGGTACAAATGTTGAGCAGATGAGAAATGCAAGTGGAGCAAAATATTATCAATGTGAATTGTGTAAATATGATAGCAGTACAAATAATCTATTTATTACGAAATATGGAGCAAAATTTCATCAAACCGGTTACTGCAGTTCATTAATAGTAAATATTCATACAACAAAATTATCTGAAAGTAATCATTTGCCGCCATGTAGTTACTGTGTAATTGTTTCAAATTAGCGAAATTGAATGTTGGCTATGCCTTTGTACCTTATTCAATAAAAGAAACTAGGCATGTTATACATTATCAAGTGAGAGTATCTTTATTTTAGATAAGTTTTGTAGGGATATTTAATGTAAGTGAAATATAATTAAGCAGAAAGGTTAATAATATGTTTTTGAAAATAATATTTGCGGCAGGACTATTAATTGGTGCGGTAGTTGATTATAGAACAAAATCATTATCAGTTATATATCTATATGCAATGGTAATTATGGGAATAATACTTGGTATAGCTGAACAAAATGGTTTTTCCTATGAAATTTTATTGGGATTTATACCAGGAATAGTAATTATTATATTAGCTTTTGTAAGCAAAGAAAAAATAGGATATGGTGATGGTATTTTATTGTTAAGTATTGGTATGTTCTTGGGGTATTTTAACTGTATGATAATAATGTTATATTCTTTATTATTTAGTGCATTAATTTCAATAATAGTTTTTATAAAGAGAAGAAATCGTCGTGAAGAAATTCCATTTGTACCATTTTTATTTTTAGGATATGTAGCGGTGGTTTTTTTATGAAAGGAAAATTGAGACAAATAAAAACATGGAACAATCTTTTAAATTAAAAAATAAATTAGGACAAAAATTTATGAGTAAATTAAATTATAAAACGAAATTTAGGCTAAAAGCAAGTCATACACTTGAAGTAGCATTTTATATGCCTTTAATACTGTTTACTATAGTGACAGTAATATACTTTGCATTAATTTCACATGATAGGCTTATATTGTCATATATAATGAGAGATAGTTTAATAAGGAGTATTGGAAAACTTGAAAATGAGCAGGTTTTATCTGAAAGTATAGTAATTGATGAAGTTGAAAGTATGGAAGATTTATTATTTTTAATAAAAGATACTCAATATAAGGTAAGCATAATGGAAACAAAAATTAAATTAGAATGCAGAGGTGAGGGTGTTATATCATTTGCAGATGTGGCAGGTATATTAGATGTAAACGGAAAAGAAGAAATAGAAATACAAATGAATAAAAGGCAAGTAGAAAATTTTCTTAGATTAAAAGGAATAATGAAGTTACTTGAAACGAAAGAATAGAGAAATGGGGAGATATGAATGGAAATCACCTATAAAAGAGAACTGAATCGTAATTATATGTTGATTCAACTGCCTACAGATGTGGAGGCAGAATGGTTTCAAGTGAAAATGTTAAAGGAAAATAATATAAAAGGGTTACTTAAATTTGGAATAAGTAATGTAAATAATATACAAACATATTATTATGAAATATCATCAAAACAGCCATTAAGTAGAATTTTTGAAACTAGGGGAATTACCAGCAGAGAAGTAAAAAGTCTTATATTAGAAATATCAGCTACTTTAAAGCGAATGGAAGAATACCTTTTATCAGACAAAAGTATATTGCTTGAGGCAGACTATATATATGTTGATCCAAGTGACTTTAAAGTTTTTTTGTGTTGTATACCAGGACTGCCAGGAGATTTTTCAGATGGTTTAAGACGTTTATTACAATCATTATTGAATAAAGTTGATTATAAGGATAAAGACAGTGTAGCTATAATATATAGTCTTTATCAAGAAAGTTTAAAAGAAAATTATAGTATAGAGGATTTAATGCAAATTTTTGATTCAATTAATTATTCTTTTAAAGAAGTTGAAGTTAGGAAAGAAGCAGTACATCAAATGAGAGCAGCAGAATCACTGCCGCCTTACATAGAAGAGAGTACAGGCATTATCAATTGGTTTAAAAATAAGATAGTTAGTAAAAAAGAAATTGAAAGAACAAGGGGGAAAGATAATGAAAAGGAAATAAATGTTAGCAAAAATACAAATTATGCAAACGAGGTCAGTGGAAGAGTTGATGTAAGCGGGAGAGGAAATAGTAAGAAAGAAAGGGACAATATAAATAAAAGGCACATAAGGGAAGATGCTTATATAAGAAGTGATTGCATATATGAAGCAAAATGGGAAAACAAAGAAATAGATAAAAGAGGAAAAGAAAAAATTGAAACATATCCAGAGATGTTTAGCAATGATAGATATATTTATGGTGATGATAAGGAATTAAAAAATAATAAATTGCATGAATTAAATAATAATAGACAAGAAAGCGGAACTCAGTGGATAATGGAAAATGTCAAATTAGAAAATAAAGCATTTTTAAAACCTTTATTCAGTACAGCTCAATATCAGTTTACAGCTAATATTGAGTTAGATAAATTTCCGTTTACTTTAGGCAAGAGTATGAATGGTGTAGATTTTAATATAAATAGTCCAGCAGTTAGCAGACTTCATGCAAGGATAGAGAAAGATGAATTAAAGTATAAAATTATAGATTTAAATTCTACAAATGGAGTATTTATAAATGGAGTACAAATGGAAACAAATTCAGAAGAGATTATAGAAAGTGGGGACAGAATAGGTATCGCTGCATTAGAATTTGAATTTTGCGTATATATAGGTATGTGAAAGAATTTTGATAGTTATTTTAAAATGTGAAATATTAGAATTTAGCTTGCTCGAAACAAATTAATAGATATAGGTGATATTTTTTATGATATATGATAAATTATATATATAAATATTAGTTGGAGGGAAAGGTAATGTTTAAAAGTTTAGTCGCAAAAAATCGGTCATATAGAAGATTTGATGAAAGTCAGCAGATAAATGAGGATACATTAATAGATATAATAGATATTGCTAGAATTTGTTCAAGTGCAGCTAATATGCAGGGAATGAGATACAGAGCAGTATCAGATAAAACGAATAATAAAAAGGTCTTTGATACACTTTCATGGGCTGGATATTTAAAAGATTGGAATGGTCCAAAAGACGGCGAGAGACCTACAGCATATATTATTGTACTTAGAGATAAACTTATAACTGATAAATTAAAAATAGATGATGGAATAGTGGCACAAACTATAACACTAGCAGCGGCAGAAAAAGGATATGGTGCATGTATATTATGTAATTGTAAATGGAAAGAACTTTTTAAATCATTGGAATTATCAGAAGCAAAATTAGCTTTCTCATGTGTAATAGCGCTAGGTGTACCAGCAGAAACTGTAGTATTAGAAGATGTGGTTAATGGAGATATAAAGTATTATAGAGATGAAATGGAAATACATCATGTGCCTAAAAGGTCACTAAAGGATTTGTTAGTATAAAATTTTTTAGAAATTAATATAAATCCAATGTAAACTTTACTTGTAATTACATATGTATTTGGAAATATGTGATACAATTTGAGGGTGGCGAGTTTAATTAATATAGAAAGGCAGACATATGAATTTATCAAAAGAAAAAGAACATTACCTTAAAACATTATTTAAGTTTAGGGGTTTTGAAGAATATGTATCAAATAAAACAATTTCAGATGATTTGAAAGTGGCACCAGCTTCAGTATCTGAGATGATTTCTAAAATGAGTAATGATAAATTAGTGACACAGATTCCATATAGTGGTGTTATGCTCACGGAAGATGGAATTAATGAAGCGGTACAAGTTGTACGAAAACATAGGTTAGCAGAATATTTTTTATATGAGAAATTAGGATATAGAATAGATGAATTAGACGAAATTGCTGGAATGCTAGAACATATAAGCAGTATTGATTTTTATAATAGATTGTCAGAGTTTTTAGGAAGTCCAAAGGTATGTCCGCATGGAGGGAAAATTCCTACACCGATGGATTATAAAGAAACAAACGTTTCTTCGCTATTGGAATTTGAAGTAGGAAATGAAATAGATATAAAAAGAATAATAGATAGCAAGGATATACTTATTTATTTAACATCTATAAATATTGAGTTAAACAGCAAAATATTTGTAAAAGCAAAAGATGATATAAATAAAATATTGTTTTTTAGTAAGGTAGGTTCTGAAAAAGTTTTATATATAAGTTATGAACTTGCAGAGATGGTATTTTGTGAAAAGTGTTAAATAGATATCTGATTATTATTGTATAATAATAAAACTGTTTAGCGGCAAAATAAATTGGAAAATTAAAATGGCCATTAAACAGTTTTATTTTAGTAATTAAAAAGTATTATATATCCGTAAAAGTAAAGAAATGAGATGTTTTTCATTATTAGTCTGTCTATTCAAATAAAATGTCCATGCCTTACTAAAAACTAATTAGATTGATATAATGGTTTATCCTGGAATTTGGATATTTTTAATAATATCATCAGTGATAATTACATTATGATCAAATGGATTTATAACAAATCCTTTAATATCTGAATTATGTTGAGTTATAACTTCAGCAAGATTCTTATAAGTTAAAACAGCAACTTGATGATTAGGCTGGTTTTGCCATTTGCTTAGGGCAAATGGGTCAGTGAATACAGCGATAAACTTTTCATTATTTTTATTTCCAAGGAAAGGAAAAGCAAAGGCTGTATTATTAGCTGGATTAGTTATATTAGTTGCATCAACAGTAATAACTTCAACTGGAGTTAAGAATTTTGCAAAAAGTAATTCCTTAATAAATGATGTTTCATTAGTATTATTAACTTCAGCGTTCATTGCCATAATAGCATTTATAAGTTCTTGGTTAGTTATTGGTTCATTAGTCATTTTAAATACTCCTTTTGTTTGAATTTTCATATATTATTGTAACGGTTATTTGAATTTTATACAAGTTAAAATAGCATAATGTTCAAAGTAAATTATTGCGGAGTATAAAAGAGTATCTTTAAAATTAAAAAATATCATCAAAAATCTTTCAGAGTCACTTGTATAAATATATATAGAAAGTTATTTTTAGACTTATATAAATTTTTGAAACTAATAAATATATATTTATTTAAAAATAAAATAAAGTAAGAAACAAAAACTTCATAATGAAAAATTCTCATTTGCTGTAAATGCAGTAGTGATATATTTCTTATAATACAAGGTATAGTTTACAGTTTTACTATACTGTAGAATGAAAGTTTCTATGGAAAGGCAAAAAAGAACCATATTATTAAGGTGATATTATAAAATCACATATATAATATAGTTCTTTTAATAGTTTGGAAAATATATCATTGTATAGAAAATATATATTTGTAAATCTGTTTATATAATATTATACAATACCTTGAGCTTTCATTGCTGTAACTACTTTTTCAAAGCCTGCTATATTAGCACCTGCAACATAGTTTCCTGCAACACCATAACGTTTAGATGCTTCATCAGCTTTAGCAAATATATCAACCATAATCTTTTTGAGTTTGCTGTCAACTTCTTCAAATGTCCAGCTAAGTCTTTCACTGTTTTGTGACATTTCAAGAGCAGATGTAGCAACACCACCAGCATTAGCAGCTTTTCCCGGCATAAATAGTATACCATTTTCAATAAAGAAGTCTGTAGCTTCCAATGTTGAAGGCATGTTAGCACCTTCTGCAACTGCAATACATCCATTAGCTTTAAGAGCCTTAGCATCTTCAAGAGTAAGTTCATTTTGTGTAGCACAAGGAAGTGCAATATCACAAGGTATAGTCCATATGCCTTTACCCTCTGTATATTTAGCAGTAGGAACAGAATCTAAATATTCCTTAATACGTCCGCGCTTAACCTCTTTAATTTCCTTAACTACATCTAAGTTAATTCCGTCAGCATCATAAATATAACCAGCAGAATCATTAAGTGCTACAACCTTAGCACCAAGTTCTTGAGCTTTTTGTGTAGCATATATAGCTACATTACCTGAACCAGAGATAACAACTGTCTTACCTTCAAGGGATTTGTTGTTAGCTTTAAGCATTTCATCAAGTATGTATATAAGTCCGTATCCAGTAGCTTCTGTACGTGCAAGTGAACCGCCGTAAGTAAGTCCTTTACCAGTAAGAACACCCTCATATCTATCACGAAGACGCTTGTATTGTCCGAATAAGAAACCGATTTCTCTGCCACCTACACCAATGTCGCCAGCAGGAACATCAGTATCAGCACCAATGTACTTAGAAAGTTCTGTCATAAAGCTTTGGCAAAATGCCATAACTTCACGGTCAGATTTTCCTTTAGGGTCAAAGTTTGAACCACCTTTACCGCCGCCGATTGGAAGCCCTGTAAGTGAGTTTTTAAGAACCTGTTCAAAACCAAGAAATTTAAGAATACTTTGGTTTACTGAGGGGTGAAGTCGTAAACCTCCTTTGTATGGTCCGATAGCACTGTTAAACTGTACACGATACCCTTTGTTAATTTGTACTTGTCCATTATCGTCTACCCATGGAACTCTAAATGAAAAAATTCTTTCAGGTTCTACAATTCTTTCTAAAACAGCATCATTTCTGAATTCATCCTCATGGGCATCAATTACTAATTTTAAAGAATTAAGAACTTCTTTAACTGCCTGATGAAATTCAGACTCACCAGGATTTTGGGCAACTACTTTTGCTAGTACTTCATCAACGTATGACATTTTGTACCTCCTTGTATTAAATTGTGTATTATAGGGTTAATGTATGCAGAATATATAATTACTAAAAATAGAAATAGAATACATATACTGTATACATCTTAAGAAATATTATAGCAAGTTGAAGTGGTGACGTCAATTAGTTGTAATTAGTTTTATTGAAAAATATTAAAATTAGTATGAGTTTGTATATATTTATGTTAGGAAATGTTTAACATTTTATAACATAGCTATAATATAAAATCATAAAACTAAAAAATATATACAAATTCAATAAAACTTTTTCAAATATTTTATAAAAGTTTTCAGGGTATTAATTGACCTCTATAATTAATTTGAATAAAATTATAGAGTAAGCAAAAAAAATGTTAGCATTAAAACATTATCAAAATAATGTAAATTAAATGGAAAAGGAGAAAATGAATATGAGAGAGAGAAAAAGCCCGCAAAAATCATTTTTGTATTATTATATAATAATAATTACAGTCTTATCATTACTTAATGCATTTTTACTGCCAAATATTAACAAAATAAAAGAAGTATCTTATAGCCGTTTTTTAGAAATGTTAGAAGAAGGACAAATAACAAAAGTTGACTTAAATAATGAAAAGCAGACTATAATATTTAAAACAGAAGTAGATGGTCAAGAAGAGTTATTTATAACAGGTATGATAGCAGGTGTAGATTATTCAGAAAGATTAAAAGGGAATGTTCAAGAATTTGGAGTTCTTATTCCACAAGAGCAATCATGGTTATCAGCACTTATACTTAATTGGGTTATTCCGCTTTTAATTTTTATAGCAATAGGTCAGATAATGATGAGATTTTTGGCAAAGAGAATAGGCAGCGGTGCCAATAATGCTATGTCATTTGGAAAGAGTAATGCAAAAGTATATGCCAAGTCAACAAGTGGTGTAACCTTTAATGATGTAGCAGGTCAGGAAGAGGCAAAAGAAGCCTTAAAAGAAATAGTGGATTTTTTGCATAACTCGAAAAAATATACAGAGATTGGTGCTAAATTGCCTAAGGGTGCATTATTAGTAGGTCCTCCGGGAACAGGAAAAACTCTTATGGCTAGAGCAGTTGCTGGCGAGGCTAATGTACCATTCTTTTCAATCTCAGGTTCAGAATTTGTTGAAATGTTTGTAGGTATGGGAGCAGCAAAAGTGAGAGATTTATTTAAACAAGCTAATGAAAAGGCACCATGTATAATATTTATAGATGAAATAGATACAATAGGAAAGAAGCGTGACGGAAGCGGTATGACTGGTAATGATGAGAGGGAACAGACTTTAAATCAATTACTGACAGAAATGGATGGATTTGATGGAACTAAAGGTGTGGTTATTCTTGCTGCCTCAAATAGACCAGAATCTTTAGATAAAGCATTGCTTAGACCGGGGCGTTTTGATAGGAGAGTTCCAGTGGAACTTCCTGACCTTGCTGGACGTGAGGCTATATTAAAAGTACATGCAAATAAAATAAAGATAGGGTCAGATGTGAATTTTGCCGCTATTGCAAGAGCAACCTCAGGTGCATCGGGAGCAGAACTTGCAAATATGGTAAATGAGGCAGCACTTAGAGCAGTCAGAATGAACAGAAATTATGTAATTCAGTCTGACCTTGAAGAAAGTGTTGAAGTAGTGATTGCTGGTTATCAAAGAAAAAATGCAGTTATATCCTCCGCAGATAAAAAAATTGTAGCATATCATGAAATTGGTCATGCCCTAGTAGCGGCAATGCAAACTCATTCAGCACCAGTACATAAAATCACAATAGTGCCTAGAACCTCAGGTGCATTGGGATATATTATGCAGGTAGATGAGCAGGAAAAAGTACTTATGAGTAAAGAAGAGATATTTAATAAAATAGTGACTGCTACAGGAGGCAGAGTTGCCGAAGAACTTATATTTAATACAGTAACTTCTGGTGCTTCCAATGATATAGAACAGTGTACTAAGTATGCAAGAGCTATGGTTACTCGATTTGGTATGAGTGAAGAATTTGGAATGATAGCCCTTGAAACTGTTAATAATCAATATCTTGGCGGAGATACATCACTTATATGTTCCAATGAAATTGCGGCAAAGGTGGATAAAGAAGTTATGAACATTATTAAAGTCGCTTATGCTAAGGCAACAGAAATATTAACAGAAAATATAGATAAATTGCATGAATTAGCTAATTATATGCTGGAAAAAGAAACTATTACAGGTGAAGAATTTATGAATATATTAGGAAATAGAGCTGAAATAGTTTGAATATATTGACCTTTTGAAACTCTATAACTGTGAAATAATTGTGAATGTAGATAATAAAGGTTTAAATACTCTATAAAATGTGGTATTGTATTTAAAGTGTATTTTTGTACGGGAAATAATATGTTAGATTATGCTTGTATAAAGGTTTACAATAAACTTTTGATAATTTATTAGTTTTAAAAACAAACACAATATATTTCAAAAGTAATATTATGATTGAAATTATATATGTTTTAGGAGGAGAAAAGTGAAAAAGAGATTATTAGGATTGGTTTTAGGATTAGGTATGATGACATTAATGGTTGGCTGCGGAGGAAATAATGCAACATCAAGTGATGCTTCTGTAAAAGAAAATGAAAGTGAGATTAGTGTAGCAATAGAAAATCCAGATGCAATAGTGGAGAATCCAGATACTAAAGATTACTCATCATATGTTTCATTAGGTCAGTACAAAGGCATAGAAATTGCAGCAGTTAATTTGAACATTACAGAAGAAGAAATTGATGAGGCTATTGATATTACCTTACAATTTAGAGCTACACCTGTACAAATTACAGATAGAACAGTTCAAAATGGTGATACTGTAAATATTAATTACCAAGGATTACTTGATGGAGTAGCATTTGATGGCGGAACTCAAGACGGAGCATTACTAACTATTGGTTCAGGACAGTTTATTCCAGGTTTTGAAGAGGGTCTTATAGGAGTTGCAACTGGAACAGAAGTAGAACTTCCTATAACATTTCCAGAACAATATCACAGTGCAGACTTAGCAGGAAAAGCAGTAATCTTTAAGGTAACAGTTAATTTCATCAATGGAGAGCCAGTGATTCCAGAACTTACAGATGAATATGTAAAAGAGAATTTTCAAGCAGACAATATATCAAGCTATAGAGAACAAGTAAGAGCAGATTTAGAGGAAAAAGCTAAAGTTAATGGAGAAGATACACAATTAAGAACTCTTATTCAAACAGTTATTGACAATGCAGAAGTGATTGATTTGTCAAAAGATATGCTTGAAAAAGAAATTGAAAAAGCTACAAATTATTATGAGCAAATGGCAGCATCAGCCCAAATGACTCTTGAACAATATGCACAAATGGGTGAAATGACACTTGATGAATTTACTATTGAAATAGCTAATCAGGCAGAAATGGTACTTAAACGTTTAATTGTTATGAAATTAATAGTAGAAGAAGAAAATATAACAATTAAAGAAGCTGATTATGAGAATTTCCTAATAGAATATGGTTTTGAAAATCGTAAAGAGTTAGAAGAAGTGTTTGGAGCACAAGATGTATATGATGCACTTTTATCTCAAAAAGTAAGTGAATTTATATTGGAAAAAGCAATAATTAAATAAGAAAAATCCCTCAAAACCAGATTAAAGTGTTTTGGGGGATTTTTATTTCAATAAGATTATTTCAATATCGTAAAGTTAGGGAAATATCTGAATATAACTTTAGCAATCAGTTTGTCCTCATGTACATAGGTATTATTCCAAAATCTAGAATCTAAAGAACTATTTCTATTATCACCCATCATAAAATAATGTTCATCAGGAACTACAAAAGGCCCAAAACGTCCCCGCATATCATCCGTTAGGTAAGGTTCCTCAATAGGAGTTATTGCATTATTTATATAAACATTTCCATCTATAATATGTATCATTTCTCCGGGAAGTCCAATTATACGTTTGACATACAATGTATTTTCATCATCAGGAAATGGGAATATAACAATATCACCTCGTTTTGGTTTGTTAAATAAATATGCTAATCTAAATCCCATAACTCTATCATTGGTCATAATCGTATTTTCCATAGAGCCAGTAGGAATAAGGCTATTTGCTATTATAAATGAATTGATAAATATAGAAATAGCTGCTGCTATAATTATTAATGAAACCCAACTTATCAGTTCTTTCAAAATATTATCTTTTTTATTTTTAGGCTGGTTTTTTAGTTTGACAGAATCCTTATTAACATTAACTTCATTGCTACTTTTTTCAATATTGTTGTTTGTTTTATTATTTTTAGTATTAAAAATTTTGTACATGAATTATCCTCCATAAAAGTTCAATTCATATAAGTATACCACAACAAATTTTAATTATCCAGCCATGAAATTATTGAATGTTCAAGTCAAAAGTGAAAGTATTGTGAAGTTACAGCATATTTAAAGAAAAATAAGCAGTTACCTAGCATTACGAATTTTATCTGCAATACTTGCAATCAAGAATGCAGATATGTTAATTACCACTATACTTGCTCCTGTAGGAGCAGAAAAAACATACGATATAGTAATTCCAATTATAAAAGAAATTACAGAATCTACTGCGGCAACAATAATAACTGTCATAAATTTTTTGCACAATCTCATTGCAGTAAGTGCTGGAAATATGATTAAACTCGTAATTAACAATGCTCCCATCATACGCATACCTAAAACAATAGTAACAGCAGTAAGCATAGCAATTAAAGTATTATAAATTTTGGTTTTAACACCAGTAGCTTCTGCAAATGTTTCATCAAATGTCACTGCAAATATTTTATTGTAGAAAAAAATGAAAAGTCCTATAACTATAATTGACAATAAAACACTAATTTTTAAATCATCTTTATTTATTGCTAAAATACTTCCAAATAAATAATTAAATATATCGGTATTAACACCAGTTGTAAGTGAGATAGCCATAGTTCCAAGCGCTAATGAACCTGTTGAGATAACTGCTATTGCAGCATCTCCTTTAATCTTACTGCTCTCACTTATTCTAAGAAGCATTATAGCAGCTATTAATACCACTGGCATGGTGATTAATAATGGTGATTTACCCAAAATTGTTGCAATAGCTAATGCCCCAAATCCCACATGAGATAAACCATCGCCAATCATTGCATACCTTTTAAGAACCAAGCTAACTCCAAGTATTGCGGCACAAAGTGATACCAAAAGTCCAACTATGAAAGCTCTTAAAAGAAAAGTATGCGAGAACATCTCTAATAATGTATCAAACATTATATTATTCCCCCATTTCATTAAAACTAATTTGTTATTAATTGTATTATTATATTGCATTGTATTATATTGGCTTGGAAAACATTTTATTTATTAGAAAAGTTCTTTCTAACTGTAAAATCATTAAACAGTATCCCAATTTTAGCATTCTTGGTCGGAAAGTTCCTAATAACATAAAAATAAAACACTTTGTAAAATTGTACTATGTATATAAAGCATATGCCATTCTTGTAATTGAGAACTCTATTTATTCACAATATATTAAAAAGTTATCAATATACTTCACCATGAAATTAATCTTATGTGAAGTCATAATAAAAATTATTTCGTACTTTTAGCACAATAGAGTTTCGCAAGTGAAACTCTCACCTGCAGCGGTCGCAATTTGCGACATCTACATTGTACGCCGCAGTGTGTTCCACCAGAGGTTTTTTATGTAATAGAAAGCGATTTACTATTAATCACAAAAAAACATATAAGATGTAACTCATGAAATCGCAAAATAATAATATTTAATTATACAAGTTTTTAGTTTATTATAACAGCAAAGATGAACAGTATTATTTGTCTTTGTATTGTACATAGTAAGTACCTTTTAACATAATTATAATATTTGACAATAGCAGATTTTCCATAACAACGCAATAAGAGTGTGTACTATATTAAAGAATATAGTACACACCCTCTAAAGTCAATAAAAATAAGAAATTAAAAACTATCTAAAAATTGCAAAATTACAGCGTAACTCCTTGTTTGAAAATTGCCATGTCATGGAAACCTGCTTCTTCAGCTTTAACTAATTTACCAGAAGCTACTTCTAATACAAAGTCAAATAATTCTTGCGCAACAGCTTCTGCGGCAACACCCTCTACCATTTGACCTGCATTAAAATCAATCCAATTCTTTTTACTGTCAGCTAAGCGTGAATTACTGGATATCTTAACAGTAGGAACCGGCGAAGCAAATGGAGTTCCGCGTCCAGTAGTAAATAGTACTATATGTGCACCAGAAACAGCAAGTGCAGTAGCTGCTACTAAATCATTACCAGGGGAACTAAGAAGATTAAGCCCTTTTGAATGAACACGCTCAGCATACTGTAATACACCTTTAACTGGTGCGTTGCCTGATTTTTGTGTACATCCAAGTGATTTATCTTCAAGAGTAGAAATTCCGCCATTTTTATTGCCAGGAGAAGGATTTTCATATATAGTCTGATTATTTTGCTTAAAGTAATTCTTAAAATCATTAATGAGGTTTACTGTTTTGTGGAATAATTCCTCATTTGCACAACGGTTCATTAGAATAGTTTCAGCTCCAAACATTTCAGGAACCTCTGTAAGTATTGTAGTTCCGCCTTTAGATATCAGTAAATCTGAGAATACACCTACAGTTGGGTTTGCTGTAATTCCTGAAAGTCCATCAGAACCGCCGCATTTCATACCAATTATAAGTTCACTGGCATCTATTGGCTCACGTTCAAAAGTTTTCGCATAGTTTACTAAATCCTCTATCATTTTAACGCTAGTTTCAATTTCGTCAGCTACATCTTGACATTGAATAAATTTAACTCTATCTGGATCATATTCTCCAATATATTCTTCCATAACACCAAGATTGCAGTTTTCACAACCAAGACCCATAACAAGTACAGCACCTGCATTTGGGTGATGTATCATATCAGCTAGAAGTTTTCTTGTATTTTCTTGGTCCTCGCCCATTTGTGAACAGCCATATGGGTGCGGAAAAGAAACAATAGCGTCGACACTGCCTTTAGCAAGATGTGCTGTAGATTGTTCAATAACCTTAGCTATTGAATTAACACAGCCAACAGTAGGCAGAATCCAAACTTCATTACGAACACCAACCTGCCCATCTTTTCTTCTAAAACCATTAAATGTGGCAGAAGCAGTAGGTGTAAGTTCGGTAAAATCTGGATTATATTCATATTCTAATAAATCACCAAGTGCAGTTGTTATGTTATGTACATGTACCCATTGTCCGGCTTTTACATATTCTTTTGTATTGCCTATTCTAAATCCATATTTAATAACCTCTTTGTTTGCTGGAATATCTTGCAAAGCAAATTTATGCCCCTGAGGAATATCATCTAGTGTCAGTACTTCCTGCCCCGCTACATCAAGAAGCTGCCCCTTTTTTATAGGTTTAAGTGCAACGGCAACATTATCATTTTTATTGATTTTAATTAGTTCTTGCATTTCTTGCATTATATCACTCTTCCTTATTTATTTTTGAATGTAAGTGCTTACAATTTATTTTACTTATTTTCTTTTTGAAAGTCAATAAAAATTTGATTATCTGTTGATTTTTCATAGTACTGTTAGTATAATAAAGAAGTGTTGTAAGAGCTTACATGTTTTAATACAATATAGTTCATTTTAACGAGGTGTGTAACTCATGAATATTTATGATATTTCGGAAAAAGCAGGTGTTTCTATTGCCACTGTTTCCAGAGTTTTAAATGAGAACTCCAATGTAAGTGAACAAACCCGCAAGAAAGTTTTAGCAGTTATGGAAGAATGCGGATATACACCTAATGTATTTGCCAGAGGACTTGGACTTGGTACTATGAAAACTATAGGCATAATGTGTTCTGATTCTTCAGACCCATACCTTGCAGGTGCAATTTATTTTCTTGAACGTGAGCTTAGGCAGAGCGGATATGATTCTATTTTATGCTGTACAGGCTACGACCTTGAAAATAAACGTCAATACTTAAATCTCTTGCTTTCTAAAAAGATAGATGCACTTATACTATTAGGTTCTAAATTTGTTGAGCCAAAAGCTAAAGATAATAAATATATATTTGAAGCGGCAAAAAAAGTACCTATTATGTTAGTGAATGGTTATTTAGAAGGTGATAATATTTATAGTACTGTTTGTGATGATTTTTCTGCTGTTAATAACGCTGTCAAAAGGCTTATTGAAAATGATAGAAAAAGAATTTTATATTTATATTCAAGTATTTCTTACAGTGGTACAAATAAATTAAACGGATATAAGGCGGCACTTACAGGTTTTGGAATGAATATTGATGAAGCACTTATAATTCGATGTCATAAAGATATCGATACGTCCAAGAAACTTTTGCTATCACTTTACGATAAGGGAATGTTCTTTGACTCTGTGGTTACATCTGATGATACCATTGCAGTTGGTGCTGTTAAGTTTGCACTGGAGAAAGGTATAAAGATTCCTGATGAGTTAAGTATTGTGGGGTATAATAATTCTATTTTAGCAATATGCTCTGAACCTGAAATTACGTCTTTAGACACTAAGGTCGAAGCATTATGTGTAGCAACCGTTAATACATTAATGTCTGTATTTTCAGGAGGTAATGTTACACATAAAACAACTATTTCAAGCGATTTAATTATTCGCAAAACAACAAATTTTTAGGAGGATTTTCAACATGAAAGCATTTATGGATAAGGACTTTCTTTTGTCCACAGAAACAGCAAAACATTTATTTCACGATTTTGCTGCTAAGAAACCGGTATTAGATTATCACTGTCATATCAATCCGCAGGAAATCGCAGAAGATAAGAAGTTTGAAAATATTACACAAGTATGGCTTGGTGGTGACCATTACAAATGGCGCGCTATGCGTACTATGGGTGTTGATGAATTTTATATAACAGGAGAAGCTGCTCCTCGTGAAAAGTTTCAAAAATGGGCTGAAACTTTGCCTCTTTTAATTGGAAATCCTCTTTATCACTGGAGTCACCTTGAACTTCAGAAATATTTTGGATATACAGGCACTCTTAATGCAGATACTGCTGAAGAAGTTTGGAATCTTTGTAATTCTAAACTTGCAGATTCATCTATGAGTGTTCGTAATATAATTAAGCAATCAAATGTAACCCTTATTTGTACTACTGATGACCCTATTGACTCACTTGAATGGCATAAAAAAATTGCTGATGACAAAAGCTTTGATGTACAAGTGCTTCCAGCATGGCGTCCAGATAAAGCTATGAACATTGAAAAAGCTGATTATCTTGACTACCTTTCTAAACTTTCAGAAGTAAGTGGCGTAAAGGTTGACAGTTTTGCAGCACTTAAAGATGCTCTTAGTAAACGTATGGATTATTTTTCTTCAGTTGGATGTTCGGTTTCTGACCATGCACTTAGCTATGTAGCTTATGCTCCTGCGTCTGATGAAGAACTTGAAAATATCTTTGCTGGTAAAATGTCAGGAAAAGCTATTAGTGCTGAAGAAGAACTTAAATTTAAAACAGCATTTATGCTATTTGTAGGCCGTGAATACAATAAACGTAATTGGGTTATGCAGTTACATTATGGTTGCAAACGTGATAATAATACTTTCCGTTTCAATAAACTTGGAGCTGATACAGGTTTTGACTGTATTAATAATTTTGCACCTTCAGACCAAATGGCTGACTTCCTTAATGCACTTAACATTACAGATGAACTTCCAAAAACCATACTTTACTCATTGAATCCAATTGATAATACATCTATTGTAAGTATTATGGGATGTTTCCAAGCTGAAACTGCTATTGGCAAGATACAGCATGGTTCGGCATGGTGGTTTAATGACAATAAAACAGGTATGATTGAGCAAATGATTAATCTTGCTAACCTTGGTTCACTTGGAGCGTTTATTGGTATGCTTACAGATTCAAGAAGTTTCTTATCATATACAAGACATGATTATTTTAGAAGAATTCTTTGTGAACTTGTTGGTAATTGGGTAGAAAATGGTGAATATCCTAATGATGACAAGAGCCTTAAACAAATTATTGAAGGCATTTCTTATGATAATGCAGTTAGATACTTTGGTTTTAATCTTTAAAATTATAATAAGTTCTAGTTTTACTCTAAATATAAATTATTAGATTTTTATTAAGAAATCACCTTTTTGTTATGATGAAGTATTTAAACATACTTATAACAGAAAGGTGATTTTTAATTATCAATAAGGTAAACCCCATAAACATATCAAACATTTTTATAGAGTAATTATTTATTTAATGTTATTTGCATTAAAGACTTAGAAATGCATAGTATATATTAATTTTATTTTGTTGTTTAAATTTTGCTGATATAGTTATTATCTGTCTGATTATATGAATATAATGACCTATATTCACTTGGTGTATTTGAGAATTTTTCTTTAAATTTTTTGTAAAATTGAGTTAAATTAGAAAAACCACATATAGTTGCTATTTCATATATAGGTAGACTGCTGTTTAATAAAAGAGTTATACTATGATCCAATTTTTGAATCATAATCAAATCTTTAAAATTTTTGCCAGTGTGGTTTTTAATCATTGAGCTTAGGTAGTTAGGGTTGAAATTAAAATACTCTGCTACAGAAGAAAGTGTACAATGGTGATAATTTTCTTCGATATATTTTATTATAGAGATAATATGTTCTCGCTGAGATTTTTGTGTATAGTTTGAAGTATATTCAAAAACCTTAACAAGATTTATCATAAGTAATTTAAGATAGGCATGTTTAAGTTCTTCACTGCAAAAACTCGGGAAATACTCTTCTTGTAAAATTTGGCAAAACAAAAGAAAGATATTATAGTTATCTTCAGTATTAAATATTATATAGTTATCATGAGCTTGCTTATTGGAAATTGCATTAAGCAAAAAATCAAATATAATTCCTTTATTAGAAAGGTCAGAAAAAAATGCAGATGTAAAATATTGCTTTTTGATTAAGACATTAATAATAATATCCTCTTTAGAAGTATTTAGAATTTCATGAGGAGTTTCAGTATCAATAATACAAATTTGCCCTTTTAATAAAGTTATCTCCTGCCCGTCAATAATTTGCTTGCAAGTTCCTGAATATACAAAATTTAACTCTAAGAACGTATGTATATGGTTGGGAACAGGGGCGAAACGTTCATGTTTTAATACAGCAATATTTTTACCATTTGGAATTAGTGCATCAAAAACATACGCAATATTGTCATTAATAGTAATACCCTTGTGATTAGAATAGACTTTTGAAATATTAACTCCATTAATATTAGCCAACTCTTTTTTTGTAAGCAATTTAAGTTGTTTATCTAGTTCATTAAAGTTTGGAATACAATACAATGCAATACATCTCGCTTTCATATTTTATTTTAATAATATAACATGTGAAAAATTGATAGTCAATACATGGTGTAATGATATTGAATATATAGTGAACTAATATTAAAATTTGTTGTATATTACTAATAAAGTGATATAAAAATATAATTTTAGGGTTGAAATATCTAAAAGGAAAGGGTGGAAAAATGAAAAAAAGATTAGGAACAATATTAATTATTGGCAGTATGATTATGTCTATGGTACTTAGTGGCTGTGGAGGGAACACAAATGTTCAAGAAACAACATCAACATCAGCTTCAGTAATAGCAGTGGAAGAGTCAAAAACAATAGGAGCTATTGAGAAACCAGAAAAAATAACGGTATTTGTCAACAGTAATGTATTTACTAAAGTGAATGGAAGAGATAAGTTTGAAGAAGCATGGGAAAGAATAACAGGCATTGATATGGAAATTATACAGCCAGATCACGATGCATATTATGATGTACTAGGACAAACCTTAGCAAGTGGAGTTGGAAATTGGCCAGATGTATTTTTAATGAATATGTCAGATGTACCAGGGTATTCAGCAGAAGGGGTTTTATGGGATATGACGGAGGCATGGGAAAATTCAGACTTAAAAGCCTCAGGGCGTTTGACCAGTGAAAATGTTATTGAAAGTACTTGCTTAGATGGCAAAATGTATGCATTTGCACATGCCAGAGGAAATGGTTGTGTGACTTATGTGAAAAAGGCATGGTTAGATAATGTAAAAATGGAAGTTCCAACTAATTATGATGAATATATTAAGATGTTAGAAGTATTTACAAAAGGAGATCCTGATGCAAATGGTGTAGACGGAGATACATATGCGGTATCTTCAGCAGGATTAATACTTTCTAGTCCGCCATATGTAAACTATTTGCCGGAGTTTTATCAAGAGGCATATCCTAGTTTTTATCAAAAAGCCGATGGAAGCTGGACAGATGGATTTATAGAAGATTCAATGAAAGAAGCACTTGAAAGGTTAAAAATGGCATATGAAGCTGGATATATTGACAGAGAATCGTTGACAAATGGAACCAGTGATGTTCGTAATAAATTTTATGAAGATAAATTTGGTGTATTTACATATTGGGCAGGAACTTGGGGATTAAATCTTAAAGTAGCATTAGAAGCTAACGGACATGATGGCGAATTAATAGCACTTCCGCCAATTACAGAAGTAGGAGAGTATTGGGAACGCCAGGCACCTGTTTGGGGTATTACATCATCAGCTAAAAATCCAGAAGGAATTTTTAAATATTTTATTGAAAATATGGTAGACGGCGGTGAAATGCAAACTTTGTGGACATATGGTGTTGAAGATGTGCATTGGTCAACAAATGGCGGTGAGTTTCATATGCTTGAGTCTTTAGAAAAACCAGGAACACAGTATACCAAACATCATCTTGACCCAATGCTGACAATATTTGAATATATTGACAACGCTGATCCAGGGCTTGCACAAATTGCAAAAGAGGCAGCAGTATCACAAAAAATATTCAATGAAAATTCAAAAATTGCACCATTGGCAGTTTCAACAGAAGAAATGATACAATATAATGGTGACTTAACAACCTTAAAAGCCAGTATTGTTGCAGATATAGTTACACAAGGAATTTCAGTTGAAAGCGGAATGGCTAGATTTGAGTCAGAGGGCGGAGCTACTTGGTCAAAGGCAATTGTAGATTCTCTAAATAATAAATAAGTATAAATAATAAAATAAGGATTAAAGAAATGATAGATAGAAAAGCAGTATTAAAAAGAAACAACCCAAAGCTAGACATTATTGTACCTAATTCTCCCCTTACTGTAGGGAATGGAGTTTTTGCCTATACTGCAGATATTACAGGTATGCAATCTTTGCAAGGAGAATATGAAAAATTTCCGTTATGCACTATGAGCGAATGGGGGTGGCATATTACTCCAGTATCAGAAGATAAATATACCTACACAGAAAATGACTTGCAGATGACAGAATACGATTTTAATGGAAGAAAAGTAAAGTATGCTGTTGAAGAAAAGGCTGGAAATGAAAAGGTTTATAAATGGCTTAGAGAAAATCCTCATAAATATAATCTTGGTAATATAGGATTAATTTATAATAACAAGCCCATTTTAGCCCAAAATATAAAAAATATAAATCAAGAGCTTGATTTATATACAGGCATACTAAATAGTGATTTTATGTATAACGGTACTAATTGCAGTTTAAAGACCTTTGCTATGACGGAAACCGATGGAGTTGGATTTGAAGTGACTTCTAGCTTGTTGCAAAATGCTGAATTAGCATTTAGATTAAAATTTCCATATCCATCACCTAATAAGGCGGGTTCTGACTATAGTGATGAAAAGAAGAAATCACATAAATCAATTATATATGCACAAAATGCTGATGAAATAATAATAAAAAGAATTATGGATAAACATAGTTATTTTGTAAAGGTGGCAGCTAATACAGCATTTGATTGTAAAAATCATTCAGAACATGAGTTTGATATTTTACCGCAATATAATGCAGAGCAATTTTACTTTGAAGTAGAGTTTGCAGAAAAACTAGAGGATTTTAAAGATAGTCAATATAATTCTAAAGTTAGATGTATGGATACATGGAAAGACTTTTGGAATAAAAGCGGTATAGTGGATTTTTCAGGTTCCACAGTTTTAGAAGCACTGGAATTGGAACGTAGGATAATACTGTCATTATATCTTTTAAAAGCTCAGGAAAGCGGCAATGTACCACCGCAAGAAACAGGACTCTCATGCAATAGCTGGTATGGGAAAGCTCATTTGGAAATGCATTTATTACATAGTGCTCAGTTTCCATTGTGGAATAATGTAGAAGCGCTTAAAAGTAACTTATTATGGTATAAAAAGCATGAAGATATTGCAAGAAAAAATGCTGAAAAAAATGGGTTTAAAGGTATTCGCTGGCCGAAGATGATTGATAAAGACGGCAATGAATCACCCTCACAAATAGCAACATTGTTAATATGGCAGCAATCGCATATAATATACATGCTGGAATTATTATATAAGATAGAAAGTGAAAACTCAAATCAGCTTTTGGAAATGTACTGGAGTTTGGTTGAAGGTACTGCTGAATTTATGTGTGATTTTATGCAAAAAGATACTGAAAGCGGAAAATATAACTTGCTGGCACCAATAATACCATCACAAGAGGTATTTAGTGGGGAAGAAGTAAAAAATCCAACATTTGAATTAGAATATTGGCACTTTACATTAGGATTAGCTATATCATGGTCTAAACGTAAAGGAATACTTAAATCAGAATGGATTAAAGTATATAATAATATAGCTCCAGCTTATATATATGCAGGTAAATATATGAGTTATGAAGGGTGTGACAACAGTTTTGAAATGTTTAATTTTGACCACCCCTCACAATTAGCTATATTTGGACTTATTCCAGGTGAAAGAGTTGATAGGCTAGTTATAGAAAAAACGCTGGAGGAAGTTTGTGATAAATGGAATTATGAAACTATGTGGGGCTGGGATTTTGCAATAATGGCAATGACAGCAATTAGGCTTGGCAAGCCAGAGCTGGCGATGAAATTGCTTTTAAAAGACACATATAAAAATTGCTATATGGAAAATGGAAATAATTATCAGCTTTTAAGAGATGATCTTCCTTTGTATATGCCTGGCAATGGCTCAATTCTATTGGCAGCGGCATTAGCTATCGCAGGATACAAAGGGTCAGAAGAATTACCTGGTATCCCTAAAAATGGATGCTGGAGAATTAAATATGAAAATATTAACAAACTGCCATTTTAAGAAGTTTATGTATTTTGTAAATGTAAAATATGTATGTATTATAAATGCTTGTAACAATAAATTCATGATAAATTAGATTTTGTTAATGAAGATAATATTATAAAAAGTTGAAAAACAAAAAGTTATATTGTATTTCTAGTTACGGCTTTATACAAGGCATGGACTCCGATTTTAGAAGTTTTCTTCTTAATGTGGGGAAAGTAGGAATAGACATTTAGATAATACTAAATTCTAAGCACATAAATATTAAAAGTAAAAATAATCCCAGAGTTGCCATTATAAAATGTTGCTGGGATTATTTTTATGTGGATATGGATTGTTTTTATAACGCAGTTATTTGCCACTTTGTATTAATAGTCTTTTTATAGCTTTTTTCTTCTATCTTTATTTCTAATCTCTAATCACTGTTAAACTCAATTTTGTCATAGTATATATTTTCAACTTATACAGTTTTATATACTTTAAAGTTTTTTCTTATTTGATTTTAGATTACAAAATTTGGAATTTCAACTTTTGTATATTTAATTACTCCTTTATATAAATACCAGTTCAAATATAGTTTCATATACAATGACTGGCTCTTTTATAGTTGTTTGTTCTATATAAATGTAACTTGCTTAAGTTGAATAAAGAATAAGTATAATTTCTAAGTCATATATCTAGCAGAAATGTAGATTGTTATTTTCAAATATAAAGTTTAATATTTTAGAGATTCATGTGATAGTTGGAGAAATACATATTACAGTGTAAGTTGTATTGTAATATAATCCTGTGTAAAAAGGGGTGCTTTGTAAAAAATATATTAAAATTTTAAATATTTCAAATATATGATTGACAAACAAAATGGTGAGTGATATACTAAGGACTCACTTGTGAATTGGTTAAAAAAGTTAGCTGTTATATAAGTGAAAAATTTAATACTATTATGAGTTATATTAAATAAATGTATTAAGCAGTTCAAATAAAGATTTTTTAAGAGAAATAAAAGAAAATAAAAAAATAGAAATAAATGCTTGACAGAAAAGATAATACATGATATTATATAAAAGTTGCTGTAAGATGTAAAACATCAACAAGGC
>JGI994J12354_10000664_pt1 | contig 34403 bp, 40 predicted proteins | sample IntmicLarv3ML3BL_FD_12354 | JGI IMG/M metagenome (IMG submission 12354) | reverse complement strand
ATCAAAATAAGGTTCAGGAAATCCTTCCCATGCAGATGACATCACCCTTTCGCATGATCGGTCACATCCTGCACATGAACGAGATGAACGATACATCTGAAGATTGTCCGCGGTCCTTTTTATGCTTGCAAAATCCGATAATAATTCGGTTGCGGGCCCAGATAATTCCAGGTCTCTGCTGGTTCTGAGTTTTATTCTTCCTGCACTTCCTGATACAGAAAGATTGTTTATCATGCACCTAATGCAACTTTGGGACCTTACGCTCGGTGCCTTATCACACCCTCTGCAATCTATGCACAAGATGTCCTCCGACATTTCTGCCCTTGGTCCTTGATCGTCCTTCTTTTTTGTCACTGAATTCAACAGGTCTTTTATTTCCATGCATAAGCAATGGTCAGACTTTGAGTATTAAAAGAAAATGATACAGTTAGCTTAATGAATATCATCAATTCGAACAACCCGCGTCCAATCAAAATATTCAGCAGTGTTTTTTAATTGCAAATTATCAAGATAAAAGAAATATCGACTCTGCTCCTTTTTTCATTCGTTGTGCAAAGTTATTTATTTGAGTATATACTCATTGACTATACGCTCATTGAAATGCGAACTGTATATGCCGTCAACGAATGACCTCATTGCTTTGCTTTCAAAGAAATGATCACACGACAAAGGAGGTGTAAAACATGACAGAAACATTAGGGAAACGTCAAATCCAAAAAGAGATCACAAGAGAGAGTATTATAAAGACCGCCACTGAATTGTACTCGAAACAAGGCTTTTTTATCCCTACGAACGAGATCGCTAAAGAAGCGGGTGTTGCCCATGGTTCGATCTTTGTCCATTTTCAATCACGTGATGAATTACAAATTTGCACGCTGAATCGTATTGCTGAAGAACTTGGAGAAAAACTGCACGATCTATCTTTAGCCGGAGAAAATCTACAAAAATTTCTCAGTGCACACATTGACATTCTGATAGAATATGAAAGTTTTTACACACATCTGATTTCCGAATTGCCATCCTTACCGGCAGAAGCACAGCATACGATGATCTCGATTCACTCGATGACATCACATCATTTTACAGAAGTAATTGAAAAAGGAGTTCAAAATGAGAGAATAAAGGATATTCCGTCTCATATGCTGTATAATGTTTGGATTTCATTATTGCACTATTATTTACAAAACAAGAACTTGTTTGCACCGAAAGAATCGGTATTAACACGTTATAGAGATACATTGATGAGCACATATCTTGCGCTTATCGAAAATAAAAAGAAAGGAGAGATATAAAATGGAAACTGATAAAACCTGTATTGCCTGTGGAATGCCGATGAGATCCCCTTCAGAGTTTGCAATGGGAGATACGTCAAAAAACTATTGTATTCACTGCGCCCGCCCTGACGGTTCAATGCAATCCTTTGAGGAAAAGAAAATCTCAATGACTGCATTCATTATGAGAACACAAGGTCTGGATGAAACTGTTGCAGAAAATATCGCTGTCGGAATGATGAAAAAACTACCTGCGTGGAGAGATTGACTTTCATAAGAATCTGTTATCATTCAAAACAGATGGTTATATGAACATCGCCGTAAGAAGATATTAAATACTGTATCCGATAGCACCAGCATGGAGATTCTGTCGCCTGCCGGCTCACCTGAAGGACTCGTTGCTTCCATAAAAGGAGGATGTGATGCAGTTTATCTTGGAGGGAAAGCCTTCGGCGCCAGGGCATTCTCTCAGAATTTCACTGATAACGAGATAGAGGGCGCAGTGAAATATGCTCACAGCAAGAACGTGAAAGTGTATGTCACCGTGAACACCCTCATCAAAGACAATGAGATGTCCGATGCCGTCTCGTATGTCAAATTCCTGAAGGACATAGGCGCCGATGCTGTCCTGATACAGGATCTGGGTCTTCTGAAAGCCATAGAGAATATCGATATCGGAAAACACGCCTCCACACAGATGGGGATACACTCTGCCTCCGGCCTGGAATGGTGTGCGGAGAACGGCATCGACCGGGCGGTCTTATCCAGAGAATTGACCTTTGAAGAGTTATCCGTGATCGTCGAAGATTCTCCAATCGAGACGGAGGTCTTCATACAGGGCGCGATGTGCTACTGCATATCCGGAGGGTGTCTGTTCTCAAGTATCGTCGGAGGGCGCAGCGGCAACAGGGGTCAATGTGCCCAACCATGCCGTAAATCATATCATAAGGACGGAAAGGACGGATTCCTTCTGAGCAGCGCAGACATCTACGGAGTAGAATGGCTGGAAAAATTGAGATCCATCGGCATCAGTGCAGTGAAGATCGAAGGTCGCATGAGAAGCCATGCATACGCATACCTTTCGACAAAGGTCTATTCTGATGCCAACAAAGGCATACAAGACACTGACACCACCGATCTGTTGAAGACCGTGTTCAACAGAGGGTTCTGCGAAGGTTACCTTCCGGGTGTCATTTCCCCGGTACAATACAAATTTGCGGATAACAGAGGATATCTTCTCGGGAAGGTCAAAATAACTAACCAGAAATTCAACATCTCGGAGTTAAAGGAATCTGTCAGCGTAAAGGACGGCATATCCATCTTCAGGGGAAAGGATAAGGTCGGAGGATTCAAGGTCAGTACGCTGGGAACGATATCCGTGCCCTTCAAGATACCCGACGGAACCTACGAGATCTACAGAACATACGATCCCAGAATAGATGTGATAAAAAATCTGGTAGGAGACGTACCAAAACTTACAGGTTCCAAGATCAGACCGAAGGTCGTAAGGGAACCCAGAACATTCGAACGTTCCACGAAGAAACCCGAATTATCTTTCTATGTGAGTTCGCTGAAAAATCTGGATGCTGTAATGAAATATTCTGACAGAATATACTACGATCTGAATGAAAGTTCGGAAGATGCACGTCAGATATGTGAAGAGAATAATGTGGATTTCGTACTGAACCTTCCCCGTTTCTATCCTGTCGGAATACCTGATATACATTCGGAACAGGTGATGGTGAACACTCCCGACCAGTATCAGATGTTCAAGGATCTCAAAGTATACGGAAGCAGTCACATCAACATGTTCAACTCTGATTTTCCTCCGATCTTCGATCAGGTGGTCCTTTCGGTTGAAATGTCAAAGAATGAGATCAGGAATACACTCAGACACTACCCCGGAAAGGCTGAGGTCATGGTGTTCGGACGAACCGAGATCATGTGCACCCGGGACCCGAATATGAGCGGTGGCATTCTCAAGGATGACGACGAAAGGGAATTCCCCGTTTACAGGGATCAATTCGGATTATCACATATACTGAACTCATCAGATCTTCTGCTCCTTCAATATCTGGATGAATTGCATTTCATGGGAGTTGATTCATTCGGTATCGATGTAAGGAAACGTCCTTCGAAACTCGCAGAGATGGTGGCCCGCGCATATTCTGAGAACGATATCTCGAAAAAAGGGAAGATCACCGAAATGTGCGGATCCATAAACTACGGGCATTATCTTCGCGGCGTAAATTAACTGTACATTTTTCGTTATAATAGCAGACCTTCTCATGAATGAAGCATGAGAATGAACAAGAAAGGGGATATCGGATTCCTCGAAGCAATAATGGCGGTCATGCTGGTCACAATAGCTCTTTCTGCATACTTGGGGATATTTGTCCTCAATGCTACAGAAGATGCCTATGAGCCCGAAAAGATCGACAGAGATATCGTCAATACATTATGCATAGAAGATAATCGGATCGAAGGAGACCTTATCCCTGAATTGGAAAGGATAATTGAACAGAAGGGGTACAGAGGTATCACTGTGAGATGCTACGTTCCGGGTGACCTTGCCATTACCGAAGAATTCCATTCAGGCAGTATGGAAGGTCACATTTCGGGAGAGAGGTTCCTTAAAAATCTGTACGCAACAGGGAACCGAAAGATACCGGTGATATTCGAGGTGGCCATATGTTCATAAAGGACAAAAAAGGGATCACCGCAATGGTAGATGCTATGATCTTCATCGTTGTATTGGGGATCGCCATTATCGCACTGCTTCATTTTCAGGGTACAAATGATACCAACGGAGAAGCATCGGAGGTCATTGAAGAATTATTTTCAATAAAACTCCACTCAGAGGATGTCGTGAACGATGGTGATTCAAAGGTACTTTCACTCACAGATCTCATTGCAGCCTCTTTCATCATGGATGACGATGGCGTGATGTCCTATATCTCCGAAGTAATGGACCGCCTCACAGAACGGCCTGGTTCGTATCATATCTCAATATCGTATGGAGATCACACCTGCACAATAGGTTATGGATCTGGTATCTCCGTCTCAACAGCATCCAAAGATGCCATGGCGTTATACGGAGATACTTTGCACATGACATTGGAACTTTACTGATCAGGCACCGAATTTCTCAACGCGGTCAGCCAGGTCCATACATATCGGAACTATGCATTTGCCCCTTATACGGCCCACACGGCCGTGGGCACATCCAGATTCACTGAATACTTCAGCATCATCCCTGACATTCCCGGGTGTGTACATTGTTATCGGAACGGGGTCACCGCTGTGATCGCCCAATGAACACGGCGTACTATGATCAGCAGTGAATACGATCACCATGTCCTCTCTGAAATTCTCCTTGAAATATCCTGCCATCTGATCCAATCTTTTGATGATCTCCGATTTTTTACGAGGATCCATATCGTGACCGCACACATCCGGCGCTTTGGCATTCATCAACACGAAATCATATTTCTCCAGGGTCTCCATCACAACTTTCGCTTTTGCAACAAAGTCTGATGAGCATCCTCCTGTGCAACATGAGGGAAGTTCGATCACATCCAATCCGCAGACGCCGCATATTCCTCTTATCATGCCGACCCCTGCGACACATGCCGCAGTAGTGTTATATTTCTCGGGAAAAGGCAGTATGTTGGGAAATTCCCCCGCTCCCCTGGGCATGATGATGTTGGCAGGAAGGAGACCTTCGGACACCCTCCTTTTGTTGACAGGATGGTCTTTCAGCCTCTCGTATGACTCTTTCACAAATTTATTCAGAACACTCGCGGTGAAATCTGCTTCCGGTACCTTTCCCACGGACCATTTGAACGGTCCGGAGTCATGTGCATCAACATCAGTAACATTCGGATTCAATCCCGGACCTCTCAGGATCAATGCCGCTCTGTGCTCTGTGCTCTCTTTGATTATCACTTCTATGCCGTCGACCTTCATTCCCTGAAGTGACCCTATCAGTTCCGTTGTATCGGGGATGTTTATCCTGCCGGCACGACGATCCAAGATCGTCATCTTATCATCGCAGGTGGAGAAATTGCATCTGAATGCGACATCCCCGGTCTTTCCTATCAAGCCTATACCTGCCGCCTCAAAAGGACCGCGCCCTGTGTAGACTTTCAAAGGATCGTATCCCAGTATCGATAAGTGTGATGTGTCACTTCCAGGTCTTATACCCGGAGCAACAGTATCGCATGTCCCTGCGATCCCGTTCTTTGTGAACCAATCCAAATTCGGCGTGTCTGTGGCTTGCAGAGGTGTCAGCCCATCGAACTCCTTGCATCCGCGATCGCCTAAACCGTCCATTACGACTATGAGGATCTTCTTCTTGATCGCAGCCAAGATCATTCCTCTTTGATCTTTTTCAACAGCCAGGCCATGTTATCGCCGAGATCTTTCATGGTCCTGACCCCTTCCTTATCGTTCTCGTAATCCCCTTCCTTCCATGCTAGGCTCATATTCCAGTAAGAGGAACCGACGATGATCATCTCGTTGATCGTGAAAAAATGATTTATTGTGTCAAAAACGTGTATTGCTCCGGCGCGTCTTACCGCCACTACTGCAGCTCCGACCTTCCTTTTTGTCGGCATTCCATTCATTCTTATGACATAACCTGCCCTGTCGATCAATGCTTTTGCTTCCGTGTTGACATCAGCGAAATATGTTGGTGATCCTATTATGATCCCGTCTGCCTCGACCATTTTCGCCACACAGTCATTGAGAATGTCATGGTCTATGACACATTTTATGTTCTTTTTCTTAGCACAATAACCGCATGCCTTACAACCGCTGAGTTCGTTTCCCCCGACCTGCACCAGCTCGGTCTCTATACCTTCTGCCTCGAGTATCTTGAAAACATCTTTGATCATATGACATGTATTGCCGTCCTTTCGGGGGCTACAATTGAAACCGACAACCTTCATCTGCATCACTTCGGATTACTGATCACATTATGAAGTTACTCATAAATAAATAAATCCAACCTTACCGAACGAAGATTAACTTTTTGTACACGGGGTTTATCACAGTATCATGCCTTTCGCCGACATCAACAGCATCCGTCTGAATTACAGTTCTGAAGGTTCGGGTATGCCTGTGATCATGATCACCGGATTCGGCGGCAGGATAGAATTTTGGAAGAAAGCAAGCGACATTCTCTCTGAAAGATACAATGTTATCTGCGTGGACAACAGAGGTGCAGGCCTCACCGAGTACGACGGACCTTTCACGATGGACGATCTCGGCGATGATATTGTAGGTCTGATCAAACATCTTGGTCTTCCCAAGGCACACATCGTAGGTTGGTCCATGGGATCGCATATCGCACAGAACGTTGCGATAAGATATCCGGAAATGGTCGCAACACTCACACTCATAGCCTCATACAGATTCAGGCCTGCACGTTCCATGTACATCCTGGATGCGATGGTGGAAGCGACAGAGAACGGCGCACCGTCGGAATATCTCTCAAAAATACTGAACGGTCTTTGTTACAGCGAATCATTCTTCAAATTCAGAGAAGAGACCGGAAGTCTTCCGAGATTATCCAACCTTGATGAGGTGAAAGGACTGAGAGCACAGCTGAATGCCGTGGATTCATACAATACGGCCGAATCGGCATCGAAGATACGATGCCCCACACTTTACGTGCATGGCACCAAAGACATAATGGTTGATTGCGAGGAAGGATTCGCGTTGGCGGGTCTCATCAAAAATTGTAAGGTCCTTCGCATCGAAGGGGCAGCGCATTCGATCAATCCTAATCTGTATCTGAAGGAAATGACCGAACACATCGATGGTCATCCTTTCTGATCCCTGACCGACCGAGCTTCCTCGACCCTCTCGACGATGGTACTTTTGATGAAATCCGTGCAAGGCCACGTGTCATCCATGTAAGAGATCAGATCAATTATCTTCGCGTCCTTGTTTGTGACCGCAAGATATACCCTGCTCATCAACATCGATACCGCGCAGGGAAAATCATCGCATATCTCGGGCCTATCCTTCCAAATGCGACATTTATTATCTGGACCCAGAAAAAAACAGGCGTCGGATTTCTTGAACAGCATCCTGCCGTCGGATGTCTTTTCGATATATTTGGTTATGAATTCATACAAAGGTATCCCTGCGGATGCGGATATCCTGTCCACTTCCTCAGGAAGGATGATGATGTTGGGTTGATGACAGCATTTGCCGCACATCTCACAGCGGAATTCCTCCCTGAGTGGAATTCCTCCCTAAGCCCCATACACACATCATAGGCAAGGTCCAGATCCTTTTCCATTTCAGGAGTTATCTCCTTCAGTCCCTGAAGGATATACTTATTCCTGTAAACAGCCATCCGAGCCCTTCTTTCAGAAGACGAGGGTCAACCCGATCATGAACGATAACACAGATGCTATCTGTCCGGCTCCGGCAAGCATCATGTACTTCATCCTCAGATCTTGTGCAGTATGGTTGGCAAGGGTTATACTGTATCCTCCGAACACCATACCGACACCGCCGAGAATTATTCCCATGATCCCGTTGTCAAGGAGAAATACCGATATCAGACCTATCACACCTAGCAATAAGGATATAACACAGAATCCCGCAGGATTGCGGGGCAAATCGTCGTATTCATTGTACATTGATACCACTTCGTATACCCCCATTAAACTGCCTAATTAAGGTTTTTCCGTACGACGAAAGATACATTCCATCTTGACTCTCACCGCTCCGAAGCGCATCGTCTCATCGACCCGTTCTGAATTGATGATATCGAATCCGCTGAAGATCGTATTCATCTCCTCCACAGAGTAGTATCTGTACGAGATCCCGTTACCTCTCACATCGCGATCCTTCCCTTCGGATCTGGAATCGCCGACTGCAAAGGACCTCACGAACACAAGTCCGCCCGGCCTCAACACCCGGTGTATCTCTGAGACTGTTTTTTCGAGCTGGGTATCATCGAGATGTTCCAATATATGCACAGCAGTCACCGCATCGAAACTTTCACTATCGAAGGGGATGTCGTCACATTCCGCCTTGACGAACTCCGCCTTATCGCCGTATGTCTTGACACAATACTCAATATCGCCGATCCTGAAAAATCCAACCCGGTGACGTTCATGCCCATGTTTATCAGTGCAGATGTCGTCTTTCCATTGCCGCATCCAATATCCAGAACCTTGGACCCGGTGTTCAGATCGAGACCGTGGATCTTACCTACTCCTCTCCACGGACGTTTTTGTTCCCGATAGAACCTCTCCCAGTGTTCAGCCTGACCTTCGACCACGACATGACATGAGCATTCCATAAATAATATAATCCTCATAGGGGCGGTCAAAGAGGCGGATCATGTACTGGAACGCGAATATTGAATGCATGCCTTCCGAAAAACTGAAAGAACTTCAATTCAGAAGTCTGAAGAATCAGGTCAACAAACTCTACAGTTTCAACAAATTCTACCACGACAGGATGGTGAAGGCGAATGTACATCCCGACGACATCAACTGTTTGAATGACATAAGGAAACTTCCGTTCATGTACAAGGAAGACCTGAGGGAGAACTATCCAACAAAGATGTTCAATGTCCCCAACACAGAGATCGTCAGATTCCATGCTTCCTCCGGAACCAGCGGAAAACCCACCGTCGTGGGATACACCGAAGGCGATATCGCTTACTGGAGCGAGGCTTTAGCAAGGTCATTGACCTCAGTTGGTATCGGAAGCGAAGATATCATTCAGGTCTCGTACGGATACGGACTGTTCACAGGGGGTCTGGGACTTCACTACGGAGCCGAGAAGGTGGGTGCATCCGTCGTTCCCACAAGCACAGGGAACACCGAAAGACAGTTGGAACTTATGCAGGACCTTAATGTCACTGCGATCGCATGCACCCCGTCATACATAGTGCACATGTGCGGTGTGGCAGCCAGGATGGGCATCGATTTCAGAAGAGACACTTGTCTGAAGAAGGCCATTCTCGGTGCGGAGCCATGGTCTGAGAGCATGAGAACCCATATCGAAGAAGCAATGGGGATCAAAGCGTACGATATTTACGGCACATCGGAACAGGCCGGCCCGATGTTCTCGGAATGCGATCTGAAGGACGGTATCCACATCTGCGGGGATATCATGTACGTTGAGATCATCGATCCGGAGATACAGAAGAGCCTGTACCCGAAGGCGAGAGCGGAGAGATGGTCGTCACGATGCTTAAGAAAGAGGCAATGCCGCTGATAAGGTTCAAGACCAAGGACATCGCACGCATCATGCCGGGGATCTGCGCCTGCGGAAGGACCTCCCCGCGCATATCCAAGATTACCGGAAGATCGGATGATATGCTCATCATCAGAGGCATCAATGTGTTCCCCTCTCAGGTGGAGTATACTCTGCTTCGTATCCCTGAGATCGGAGACCAATACATGATAATAGTCACCAGGGAGGACGCATTGGACAATTTCCTGGTACAGGTTGAGATAAAACCTGAGGTATTCAGCGATAAGGTCGAAGATATGGTGAATCTGAGAAACCACATCGAGTCCGAATTAAAGAAATATCTGAACATCGCTGTTACTGTAGAGCTCAAAGCTCCCGGAGAATTGCCGAGATTCGAAGGAAAAGCAAAAAGAGTTATTGACAAAAGGGTGATATAAATGGAAAACGAGAACATAATCACGCAACTTTCTATATTCGTGAACAACGAGCCGGGCCGTCTTGCGTCAGTAGCCAGCATATTGAAGGAATGCGATGTCAATATCAAAGCCTGTAATCTTGCTGAATCCACAGAGTTCGGAATCTTAAGAGCGATCGTTGATGATCCCGAGAAAGCTTACGAGAACATCAGATCAAAGGGTGTCATCGTGAAAAAGACCGATATAATCGGCGTTGCTGTGAAAAGTTCCCCTGGATCTCTTTTCGATTCCGCCAATGTACTCGGTAATGCAGGCATCAACATAGAATACGGATACGCTTACGGCGGAAAGGATTTCGAAGCCCTTTTTGTCAGGGTCGACGACCCCGAGAGAGCGGTCAAAGTGTTGAAAGAAGCAGGCATAAGACTCATCAAAAGGTCGGAAATCTGATGGGAAATCTGAATGCCGTTGTACTCGGTGCCAAGGACCTTGCTGACAAGATCGGCAAGAAAGGCACTATCACCGACATGACCTTCTTCGAGATAAAGAAAGGGAACGACTCAGTCACACTTATCGAGCCCTCAAAATATCCGGAGAAGATGTCCTCTTTGTTCTACTCTGTAGGTATGTCGGAGTTTGCCATCCTGGTCGTTGATAAAATCGATTCATTCCTCGGAGAATCCATATTGATAACCGATCTGTTCGGGATCGATAAAGGATGGATAATCCTCAGGAATTATATCCAAAAGGAACAATTGGCTCCCCTGCTCGCCGGAACCTCTTTAGAAAAATACGCTTACATAGAAGAGGATGCGACGAAGATCAGAGAAGATCTCATCGCCATGGCACAAAAAGAGGAAAGGAAGGCAGGAGGCGGGAGCTGCGGTTCCTGTCCTGTAGACAGTCATTTCAACGTTAAAGGCGTGGGAACCGTTGTTCTTGGTTCCGTCATCGACGGTCATTTCAAGAAACATGACAAAATGAAGGTCTTCCCCACTGGAAAGGAGGTCGTTCTCAAATCCATACAGAAGCATGATGTGGATGCGGATGACGGAGTCAAAGGGGATCATGTAGGACTTGCTTTGAGAGGGATCGATTCGGAAGAACTTGACAGAGGTTACGTACTTACGACAGACCCTTCGATAAAAATGACCAAAAAGGTATCTGGAAAAGTACGACTGGTGAAATATTGGCCGGATGCCCTCAAGGAAGGCATGGTACTTCACGTGGGCCACTGGATGCAGATGATTCCCTGTCGCATAACAAAGGTCGATAACGAAGGGGATTTCAAAACTGCCAGAATAGAGCTCGAATTTGAATCCGAAATGATCCACAAACCGGGAGATATGGCCACCATGATCTACCTCGAAGGCGGAAAACTGAGGATAGTCGGTTCTATATCGCTTCCATAAACTCTTTCCAGAAAAATTTTTCCCTGTGGCAGTAAATTTTAAATGGAAGCTGTTAAATAGCGTATTTGCGTGCCAATGATTAGCACGATGAGTGATGATAATATGGCGTTCTGGAATGAGGAGATCGAGACCATGCCCCGCGCAGAACTTGAGAAGCTTCAGTTCGACCTTTTGAAAAAACAGGTTCGCCGCATGTATGATTCATCAAAACTCATTCATGACCGAATGGAAGCGGCCGGCCTTACTCCAGATGACATTGTTGATTTCGAATCTTTCCGTAAAATGCCATTCATGAAGAAGACGGATCTTCGCGACAATTATCCCGACGGGCTTTTCGTGAAACCTTATGATGAACTCGTCAGGATCCATGTCTCGTCAGGAACAACGGGGAACCCCACAGTGGTAGGATACACCAAAAAGGATCTGGAGGACTGGTCAGAGTCCTTGGCCAGAGGCATGGTATCATTTGGAATGAGCAGCAAAGATCTTTTGCAGAACTGTCACGGGTACGGACTATTCACTGGCGGATTGGGAGTCCATTACGGTACTTCCCACCAGCACAGGTAACACGTCCCGACAGATCCAGTTGATGATGGACCTCCCAGTGACGGCCTTCGCAGGTACACCTTCATACCTCTTCCACATCGCAGATGTATGCGACAACATGAACATCAGTATAGAAAAGGACACGAAAGTCAGACTTGCCATAGCCGGGGGGGAACCGTGGTCTGAGAGCATGCGTGAAAAACTTCAGAAACGTACTGGAATAAGGGTTCACAATTGCTACGGTGCCAGTGAATTCTATGGTCCGATATTTCTCGAATGCGAGAAACAATGCGGTGCCCATGTATGGGCGGACCTCTGCTACATGGAAGTGCTTAACGAGAACGGTGAACCCTGCGCAGACGGAGAAAGAGGGGAATTAGTGGTCACGATGCTCCAAAAGGAAGCNTTCCCTCTGATAAGGTACAGAGTCGGTGATATCTCTGCNATCGAGTGGGAACAGTGTGCCTGCGGAAGGACCCATCCAAGATTAATGAGATTGTCCGGAAGGTCCGATGATATGCTTATCGTGAGAGGCATCAATGTGTTCCCATCCCAGATAGAGAGCATCATCGGAGAGATACCGTTCGTAAGCACATTCTATCACATCACGTTGAACAATGACAACTACATGGACGATATGACGGTCGATATCGAATTGACAGAAGCATCTCTTACAGAGGACATGGTGAAGTTGGGAAAGATGACTGAACTTGTTGAAGAGAAACTGAAGAACGTCCTTAACCTAAAGACCAATGTCAGGCTCGTCCTCCCCGGAACCCTTAAGAGATTCGAAGGAAAAGCCCAGCATGTCACCGATAACAGAAATTATGACTGATCATGACATCGTCTTTTTTATGAACATCTTCACTTCCTCATCATAATTCCCGGATGATATCTTTTCTTTTTCTGCATAGGGGATTATTATCTCTCCGAGGTAATCCAGGGCAAAATACTCACAGAATTCTTTGAATCCATTTATCGAAAACTCCGTGACCTCCGGTTCATCTCCCAGTGTAACACAGACAGATATCTTCTTTCCTTTCATCATGTTGTACGATGTGGAATGTCTACACAGACAATGAAGTCTGTTCAGGAATGCCAACATACATGGTGTGAATTGCCACATGTAGATCGGAGTGGCTAACATTATGATGTCAGCATTAAGAAATTTATCATAAAGTCCTCTCATATCATCATCGATTGCGCAATACGATCGCAGAGTTCCCTTCTGACACGCTCCGCAATTCATGCATCCGCTTATTTTCTTGTCAAAAAGCGATATCGACTCGTATTCCACACCGCCGGGGGTCAGTGATATTATCTTTTTCACGAGTTCGGATGTGTTTCCATTCTTCCGTGGGGACCCGTTGAAAATTGTGACATTCATAACCTCGGAATAAATTCGGACGTTATTTGTCTTCCTATAATGAAATCATGGGTAAAATTCTATGACAACATGTTTGAACGGTACCGTTTAAATGTCGATCTTATGTTTTTCGAGAAATTCCCGCACTTTGCACTGCCATCACTGATGCTCCGATGCTCACCACATCGTGTATTATCACTTTTGCCTTTCTGATGCATTCCTCATCGTATGTAAAAGGCAGTCCAGGAGATGATATTATGGAGCCTTCTCTCAAATGCTTACCATCGATCACTGCAGGAGATGCGTTATAGATGAGCATGTGTTCCTTGATGGATTCATTCAGATCGAACACTGGTTTTATGTTGAACCTTCTCTGAAGTTCAAAGGTGTTTCTTTCCTCTATATCATACACGGAAACTATTGCAGACATCTTCGTCAAAAGCTCTGCGGCGGCAGACCCTACTCTTCCCGCCCCTATAATGAGCACATCTTTATCTTTCAGTCCTCCGGCAGCGCCTTTGAGGGCCGATACATATCCTGCAGCGGTTGAAAAGGAACCGTTGTAACTTCTTTTGGTTCTGGTGTTGTATGCGATGAACGTCGTGTCATCCGCCATGAATACCACTTCCGCGCCTGCACAGGTGGCTTCAGCAAATCCGGTCACGTCGGTCTCCACTGTCACGAATGCTTCCATCCCCAGTTTACCCACTATCTTAGCCACCAATTCTGAGAAACCTTTCACGATCCCCAGGCCTGATGTCATCGGCACAATAGCGACCTTGACGTTGGTTTCTAAAACATCTGCTTTTATCCCAACTGCATCACAGGCCAGTTCCAATAAATTCATGCCTGTATTCTTCATCAGAAAATCATCGATAGATTCCGATGATATCTCTATCCTTTCCACAATTTCTTCTGTGAGTCGTGCCATGGTGTTAGCCTCGAGCCTTTATCTACAGATATTTCCAACCAACAATCGTATGTTAGCTTGCCTTTTAAGCTAATATGTTGTATAATACATTTACCTTTGAAATGATACCTATTAGTCGCATCCAATCGCATGAAAAAACCATTTGCAACGTCTATATTTGAGTGAATTCTTTATATCTCTCTTCTGCCTTCAGCCTTCTATGGCAGATCTAATCAAGAAGACCTTCGGAAGCCGCGCAGTGAATGCTTTTCCTACAATAGCCTTCTTCCTCGTCCTTGGACTTGCAGTCGTAGTTTGGCTGTGGTTATAAAAAAAATTAAGAAGTTTGATCGGAGGTTTACTCTTCGTGCACCTTGTACGATTCTTCTACAGGGAGTACGAATATTCTTCCGTCGCCGATGTGCCCGGTCGATGCTGATTCTCTGATAGTGTCGACAGTAATTTTCTTCAAATTGTCCTCTACGACTATATTCAGCATCACTTTCTCTAACTCATCGACACAGAAGGTCCCGGTTCTGGTAGTGAGATTGATCCCCGATTGGGCCCCTCTTCCACGAACAGGGAACATCGTCATACCGTTGATCCCTGCCTCCTTAAGTGCATCTTTCACGACCTTGAGTCTCTCTGGGCGTATCACAGCGATTATCATTTTCATGCTGTCACCTCAGTTGTACGCAGACTCTCCGTGTTCAACGATATCCGCCCCTATGAGTTCTTCCTCTTCTGTCAGACGTACTCTCATGACATAGGATATGGCCTTCATTATTACGAACGACACAACGAAACAGTACACCAACGTGAATACCACTGCCAATATCTGGCCGGTGAACAGACTCGTGCTTCCATGAAGAAGTCCCGGAGTATCGGTCAGTGCCGGCAATGCGAATATACCCGTAGCAATGGCTCCCCATATCCCACCTAATCCGTGCAGCCCGAACACATCAAGAGCGTCATCCACTCCCGACTTCCTTCTCATCAGACTTATTCCCGCATAACAGACAATTGAACCGACAGCACCGATGATGACGGCAGAAGGCATATCCACAAATGCACAGCCCGGCGTTATTGCCACAAGACCGGCCAGACACCCTGCGCATATCCCTGTAACGCTCGCGCGGCCTATAAGATACATTTGCATGATAGCCCATACCGCCATACCAGTAACCGAACTGATAAGCGTCGTCGCTACCACTCCGATCATATTGCTATCGACTGCCAATCCGGAACCTCCGTTGAATCCTATCCATCCTATCCATATGAGAATGGCTCCCAAGAACACCAGAGGTACATTATGCGGTGTATCCTTCATCGTTCTGGAACTCCTCTTTCCGACAACCAATGCTATTGCGACACCGGTTATTCCGGAACATATGTGAACGACGGTTCCGCCTGCATAATCTAAGGACACAATCGCCCCCCATTCCGTGGAAAGAAGACCGCCGCCCCATACCATGTGTGCCATAGGCGCATACACAAGCATCAGCCAAAGGATCAGGAACAACATTATTGCAGAAAATCTGACTCTCTCTGCGCTTGCTCCGATAACAATGCATGCGGTGACTATTGCGAACATTCCCTGGAATATCATGAATTCAGCATCGGGTATGGTAAGCCCCAAAGAACTGGAATCCAACGAAACACCGTTCATGAAGATTTTTTCAAACCCGCCTATCATACCGCCGATATCGCCATTGAAAGCAAGCGAATAACCGATCAGGATCCACATTAGGAAAATGACGGACATCCCCATTGCACATTGGGCGATCGTAGAGGTCATACTCTGTTTTCTCAACATGCCTCCGTAGAACAATGCCAATCCTGGAGCCATAATGAACACTAACACACTGGCTAACAATACCCACAGCATATCTACCGTATTCATTGCAGCATCGTCAGACAAGACCGCCATACTATCTGCTGATACAGATGGTGTGACAAATACTAACGCAATGACGGATAATACTGAAATTATCAATATCATTTTAATATATATCTTCATTTTTTTCACTCAATTGTATATTATTAAAGTGTTTATCTAGACTAAAAAATAGGGTTATTTATAGCTTACAGATGAAAAATATCGCATGAATTTCATTAGTCTAAATATCAGAAATTTTTCTGTACAAATGATGAAATAATCAAATATTATTTGGTCAAATGATTTTTACAAATAATTAATGAAAAATGCTGATAGCAAAATCTTTCATGAAGAATGCATGAAATGCATGAAAAATATTCTTTGATTATCAACGCTTGTTGCTTCTGTAACGCATAAGCGCTTTCTTGGATCCGAAGTGTCCTATGGAAGCTGCTTTATTGTACCATTTTTTTGCCTCAGAAAGATCGGCTTCAACCCCTATTCCTTCTTCGTAACATCTTGCAAGAATGAACATCGCTTCCGGATCTCCATTGTTGGCGGAATTATGGTATGATTCAAAGGGAGTTGCCTCTCCTTTTACTATGACCTTGCTGCCCGTTGCTTCCTCGATAAGTTTCTTTGACAGAACGTGCCCCTGCTCCGCCGCTTTCGTATACCACTTCAATGCATTCTTCTCATCGGGCTTGGTACCGATCCCGTTTGCATAGCAGTTTCCGAGATAATATTGACAAAGTATATTTCCGGTCTCAGCCCCTTTCGAGAACCATTCAAAAGCTTTCTTTTCGTTACGGGGTACGCCTTTTCCCTCCATGTGACATGTGCCTACATAGAGCTGTGATTTTCCATACCCTTTCTCTCCCAAATAGGTATGCAGTTCCATCGCTTTTTGGATATCCCTTTTGATACCTCTGCCTTTTGCATAGCATTCTGCAAGCACGAACTGTGATTTTAGGAATCCATCGTCTGCTGATCTTGCACACCACTCGAACCCTTTCCTCTCGTCTTTCTCCAAGCCGTTCCCGGAAAGGTAAGCGGTACCTATCATGTGACATCCTACCGTGTATCCATGCTGTGCGGATCTCTCGTAGTAGTAAAGGGACTTTTTGACGTTCTTTCTGAATCCGATACCGTTTGAATAATTCTCTCCGGTGACGAATTCTGCGTAAGGATCCCCATGATCCGCGGCTTTTCTGAACCAGTCAGAGGATATCGCAGGATCTTTGTTGACCTGGCTTCCTTTCGAATAAAGCTGCGCCAACATTATCATCGCATCAGTCTGCCCCTTTTCGGCGACAGATTGCAACAACTCCAATCCTTTAGCTCTGTCTCTGTCAACTCCGACCCCTCCCATCAAACATCTCGAGAGGCCGAATTCAGCATCGAGACATCCTCTGGAGAAGGAGATCGTATACCAACTGTGGGCGTACGTAGGCTCTTTCTCGACGCCTATACCGTCCATATAACATCTTCCTAAATGATATTGCCCTGCAGGGGACCCCGTGTCTGCCATGTCTGAAAATATCTCAAACGCCTTGACAGGATCCTTCTGAGTGCCTATTCCGTGTTCGTAACATTTTGCGAATTCGCATCTTGCCCTTTCACAACCCGCGGATGCACATTCTCCGAGCAGTGAAAAGCCTTTTTGTCTGTCTCTTTCCGTTCCTGTTCCTCTGATTATGCATATCGCCTTAGAACAGGCTCCGTCAATGTTTCCAAATGCAGAAGATCTGTCGAACATCTCATATGCCTTTTCGGCATTGAACTCGACACCGACCCCGAGGTCGTAGAACATACCCAACATGTACATGGAACTTGGACATCCTTCATCGACCTTCTTCTGGTGATAATTGGACAATGCCTTATCCTTCGGAACGTTGGTGTTTTGATAAATCACGCCTATGGCATCGATAGCACCGGCATAACCCTTGAGAGCGGCCTTGGAGTACCACATCATCGCTTCATCGATGTTCTTCTCTACAAGGATGCCTTCAGCATAACATCTTCCAATAATGAATTCGGAGTCTGTATGTCCCAGTGTCGCTGCTTTGGAATACCACTTGAACGCTTCGGTCTCATTGACCTCGGTACCTTCCCCCATTGCATGCGCCTGTCCGAGTGCAAAGCAGGAGTTTACGTCACCTGCGTTTGCTTTGGATATCAGCTCATCAAAATCCATTGGAGTCCTAAACTATGCGACATTATATTAAACTACCTTTTTCGATGAAAGATCGCATATATCCCCTTCTTCTCTCTTTTCGACCGATAAAAATACCATCAATAGCGCTACAATGGACATGATAAACATCAACATCCAAACAACTGTAAAATTATTCAAAGTATATGAAGTTCCTATAATAACCCCTGTTATCGTTGTACAAACAGACGCTCCAAGGAACAAAAACAAATTCATCGAAGATACGACCGTACCGGATATCGCCGTAGGGTACCATTCCTTCACCTGTGTGAATGATAAGGTCATGAATCCTCCGAAGAATCCGAACATGAAACTTACCGTCATCCAGAATAAGTAACTGTCAATATGTCCGGCGAATGCCCATATTATCCCCCAAACGAGAGAATAGCACAACGTCCCGAATATCATTGCAGAACGTTTCGATTTTATCACGCCACGGCCGCTGAGGATCCCAATGACCACTGTGCTCAATATCTTACCTACGCCCACCATGGTGATGAACCATACCACGCTGAGTGAGAAATCATAGATATTATCGAAATAGGTCTTTGCCCAAGTTCCCTGGAACACCATTATCGAACCGTAGACGATGAAATATGCTATTGCTAAAGTCCAGAATTTCCTTCCGCCAGATGCCACCAGCTTCAGACCTTCGACCACAGGAAGTTTGGAATCCGTGATATCGGTAATCGGGATCCCTCTTTCGAATTCTATCTCTTCTATACTTGGAAGATTCTTCTTATGCGGATGGTCCCTTATCACCACCGCACAAAACAGAACAAGTACCGCGGTCACGATACCGAGTATCAGGAACACATCTCTCCATCCGATCGCATCCGAGAGGGCCTCCAACGGCGCAGATGCGGCTATCGCACCCACATTCCCCACGGCAATGACGATCCCCGTAAGCTGCGGAAAATCCTTTTTTCCGAACCATACGGATATTATCTTCATCAATGGGATGTAGACCACGGCCATTCCGGCGGCGATCAGNATCTTTCCCGCCACTATCATCCAGAATTCAGTGCCGATGAAGGTAACGAAGGATCCCACGGCGGCAACGGAAAGAAATATCGCAGATGCTTTTCTCGGACCAAGGTGGTCTGCCAACAATCCGCTTGGGATCTGCATTGCGGTGTATGTCCAAAAGTACACCGAACTGAGAAAACCTATGGATCCTCCAACCTCATCCACTATCTCCTCCCCAAGGACCCCTACGGTCATTCGGTGGAAATATACGAAAAAATAAGCCGATATCAGAATGATGAATATCGCCCAACGGTACCTGAACACGGTACGTTTGGCTGCTTCAGTGATCTCTATCAATATCACCTGAATTGTACGATGTGTCTGTCACGATGTCGGTGAGAATTTGGCCGCTCATATCATTCTCTATTCCTTTACTTTTGGTCCTATGACCTCGTCCCTATCATTTAACGTTTATCAACTCGTAATTCGACGATCCGAATCCAAGTCTTTCTGCGTGTTCGAATATCGCCTGCCACCTTGTTCCGGGGTGGACGCACATGAAGATGTCCTCAGGTTTGTTCCCCTTGGAGTTTATATGAAGTCTGCTTCCTACTATCATCGGCTGTTTCTGGGCAAGATCCACGCACGCCTTATCCAATGCTACCGGGTCGAACGATGCCAACATACCGACGTTCGGTATTATGGGAAGATCGTTCTCACCGTGACAGTCGCAGAACGGTGACACGTCCGCGATCACGGATATATGGAAGTTCGGTTTGCCCCTCAATACAGCCATAGCATATTCCGCGATCTTGCAGTTGATCATATCGAAGGATTCGTCCATGTTGGCGTATATGGCATCGAAGGGACACATTCCGATACATCTTCCGCATCCGACACATTTTCCATGATCTATGCTTGCTTTATCGTCTGTGATTGTGATTGCGGAGTGCGCGCATACAGACAAACATTTCTTACATCCTCTGCATCTCTTTTTGCTTACTGACGGTTTACCCGAAGTATGGAGCTCCATCTTCCCTCTCCGTGACGCACATCCCATGCCGAGATTCTTGAGTGCGCCTCCGAATCCTGTGAGTTCATGGCCTTTGAAATGATTGAGCGAGATGATCGCATCGGCATCGGCTACCTCCCTTCCGATCTTTGCGGTCTTCACATAACCTTTGTCGACGGATATCTCAACGTCATCCGTACCTTTCAGACCGTCGCCGATGATGATCTGACAGCCTGTGGTTATCGAGTTGAAACCGTTCATCTCCGCTGTCTTCAAGTGCTCTACCGCATTCTTCCTTTTCCCGGCATAGAGGGTACCGCAATCGGTGACGAAAGGTATACCCTGCATTGCCGATATCTTGTCAGCGATCACTTTGGCATAGTTGGGTCTTAAAAACGCTAGATTCCCGTACTCTCCGAAATGCATCTTTATGGCAACGAATTTCTTTTCAAGATCCATCCCCTCGATGCCCGCTTCCGTTATCAATCTTCCAAGTTTATTTAGAAGACTGTCCTCGAATTCGGTATGCATATCGGTGAAATATACTTTGGAAGATGCCATTGCATTAAAGGGTACTCAGTCTCCCTATATATAAGAAAGTCTCGCGAGGAATTCGTGGTATTTACGACTGTAAATTATGACTTTGAAATATCTTCGTTCTAGACATTTTTATTCACTAATTGTCTCTCTTCGGATAATACCGCTTCCCAGGCGGGAAACCTTTCAAATACTGAATCTATTATTGAGTTTCAATAAGGGAACTACCTTTAGGTGATAACAATGTATGCAATGAGTCCTTACACCGGAAACCTCGTGTCAGACGAGGAAATCATGAAAAGATACAATGACGAGAAACGCTGGGGCCTGGCAGTATGCATAGACCTTGGGGAATGCGATCATGACAAGATATCCTCTAAAGAACACATAACTCAGTTCGCAGTGGATCTGGCAAAATACATCGATATGAAAAGATACGGAGAGCCCATGGTAGTTTTCTTCGGTGACGAACCGAAAGTGCAGGGATATTCTCTGGTACAGCTCATCGAAACCTCTCAGATCTCCGGACACTTCGCAGAGGATACCAACAGGGCATTCATCGACGTGTTCTCCTGCAAACAGTTCCCCCCAAAGAAGACAGCAGAGTGGGTGCAGAAATACTTCGGCGCCAAGAAGATGGAGTACGCTGTCTGTTTCAGAGATGTCTGATTGATTTTTATTTAAACACTGCGGCCGAGACATACTCGCCGCATAATTTCTTATTTTTACCTTGTTTCAATATTTTCTGAATTATTCACAAACAAATCTATAATCACCGAACGTCATCTCGACCCTCAATGGGCCTCAATGAGATCGTCAGAAAGCTGAAAGAACGGGATGGGATCCGCGCGGTCTTCCTCCTGGAGGGCGAATCTTTGAAGAAGACCGTGGACGAGGAAAAAAGTATAGAAACCTCGTCAATGGGCATACCTTTGGTCAACAGAGCACTCGAGGAATGCCTGAAGAGAAATACCTTCCTTTGCCTTTTCTGCGATCATGCATTCGAAACCGCCATGGATCATGTGATCGTAATGGAGGACGGGGATGGCAACATAATAGGGCATGATGTCCCGCCCTGTATGATGGATGACTTCAAAGATGATCCGAACATAATTTGGCTGTCTGACGATTTCGCCATGTTCCCCAACATCTCAACATGTCATGAATTCATGATCGTAATGCTTCCGCAAAAGGTCACGATCATCGGTGAATCAGATGGTGTGAGGGATCCTATTCTGCTTTACCCTTCGACCACCACCGATATGGTCCTCAAAAAAATATTTGGGTCCCCTGCCCCCAATCTATCGTCTGCCATTATCGCATTCGATCTGTGACCATTGCGATGGTCATAGTATGGTATGCTAACTGTATTTTTTGAGTTATAAACTGTCGAGAACAGAATTTATACTCATGAGAAAGAAAACACGTCTCATTAAGAATCTGAAAAATAACAAGAACGGAAGCATTGAAGGTCTCCCTCTCCAGTTGATGATAATGATAGTCATCGCAACAATGGGTACTGCCATACTCATTGGCTGGATGGGGAGCATAGATTCACCAAAACACATAGGCTCGGTCGAAGTGACCTCGGGGGATATCATCCTTGACGGCAGCTCAACAACATCCGGATTCGTCGAAATATACGTGACCGACCAAGACGGCAATCCTCTGAAAGGCGCAACCGTGGTTCTGTCAGGTCTCGGTGTAACCGATTCAAACGGAAAAACAGCATACTGTACAACTGATTCCAACGGTTATGCGAATTTCGAAGACCTGCGCGTTTCCTTGAGAGGCTCGGAAATCGGTTTCATAACTGTCAACGTATCGATGTCCGAATACGGAGAGAACAACACGGCGAGGGTTGCAGTGATAGCATGAGGCTTGACAAAAAAGGGGTCATGGGCCTGCCTTTAAGGCTGGCGATGGCCTTCCTTATCCTTTCACTTTCCGTTCCCGCTGTGCTGTACATGGTAGAAGATCTGAAAGATGACACAAATGTCTCAATATTACATCGGGAGGCTTCCAAACTTTCCGACGCTTTATCCCAAGCTTATTATTCCGGAGAAGGAGGAGGATGTACTGTGGAGATCTCCATAAAAGGGGACTCAAGATTGACCGTGGGAGGCGAGGGTAAAGATGCATACAGTATCGGCATTTTCATAAACGATGCAGAGAAAGAGCGCATCTATCTCCAACGGCCTTCTGTAAAGATATTCGGCGATCCTTTGGACATATCAGGGAACAGGACATTGTATTGCAAAGGTACGATCCATGACGGAGTCTACGGGGTGGAGGTGACAACCGTTGCTTGAATTCACGATGTCACGAGTGTCGTTATTCGTCTGCGGGGCGGTGTTGTTATCTATCACGATAATCCCGGTATCTGGAATATTCGATGAGAGATCCGATGCTGATATGTTGGATGCCACCGATCAGATAGCAACGATGATGGATTCGTTTTGGAGTTCTGATTCCGATACGATGACCGTCCGGGGATGGGACATCCTGCCGTCAGCAGACTGTTCGTTATCTTTGAATGAACACACTGTAACGATAAACAAGAACGGGAAAACATATCACGGGCTTATGGTGCACAGAGCAGACGATGTGAGCCTATCGTATGGACAGACGATGACCGTTGAAAGAGGGGATGAACGATTCGTGGTCCTCATCAATGACTGAATGTCTCGGCAATCTTACGAAGAGCCGATGAGAATCGGATCACATCCTCCATGGTGTTGTAAAGGTAGACGGATGCCCTTGCGCTTCCGTCTATGTTCTCCCTTAAGAAGAACGGATGAGAACAATGCATCCCTGATCTTATCATGATGTTATCCGCCTTGTCGAGCATCATCGCAACGTCGTGTGGGGACATCCCTTTTATGTTGAAGGAGAACACACCGCACCTCTTCTCATTGTCCTTCGGACCTACCACTTCCAAACCTTTGATGTCTTCTGTCTCTGACAGGATCTTCTTCATGAGTGCCCGATCGTTGATGGTGATATTCTCCATTCCGATCCTCTCGATATATTCGATCGCTGCCTTGGTACCCATTATTCCGGAATAGTTCTGCAATCCTGCCTCGAATTTGTCAGGTATGGGTGCAGATTCCGCAGTGTCATACGTCACTGTACCTACTGTTCCGCCACCTGAGCATAACGGTTTCAGTTTGTTCAGACATTCTCGTTTTCCGTATAGTATACCCATTCCAGAAGGACCAAGCATTTTGTGCACGGAAAGCGAATAGTATTCCACATCCAACTTATCAAGGTCCACTTTCATATGCGGTGCTGCCTGAGAACCGTCCACTAGAACCTCCGCACCATAATCATGTGCTATCTCCGTGACCTCTTTCACAGGAACTACACATCCGGTAACGTTCCCGGAATGACATATCGAAACTAGTTTCACACTTCGATCCATGCATTTTTTGAACTCTTCGATGTTGAACTCTCCTTCGCTGGAGGATTTGGAAAACCTTCTTTTTATCCCTGTTTCCTTCGACAGCAACAACCATGGAACATGATTGGAATTGTGTTCCGTATCGGTCGTTACCACCGTATCGCTACTTGAAAAATGCAGCCCTCTGGCAACCGTATTGAGACCTTCAGTACAATTTTTTGTGAAGATGTAACAATCCGGATCCTTTGTACCAAAAAATGATGCCAGTCTCTCTCTGGTCTCATCCATTTCTACCGAAACCTTTGACGCCATTCCGTGGACGCTGCGGCCTCCGCAGGAGGACAGGTCCTCGTAATACTCTATCATCGCTTTGATCACGCTGTCAGGTCTTAGCGACTGACATGCGCTATCCAGGTAGATTATCCCTCCTTTTCTGATTACAGGGAAATCCTTACCGGCTTCGCTGATTTCCATTAAACCTCAATAAGTTGGATAGTATTTAATTAACTACGTGTATCAAGGTTCAATGATAACACTGGGGACCTCAGTCGGAAAACTGAAACTCAACCTGCCGGGCATCGTTGCCTCGGGCATAATGGATGAGACAGGAGAATCAATGGCCCGAATGCTCGATTCTGGAGCCGGAGCGGTGGTGACGAAATCCATAGGTTCTGCTCCCAATCCGGGACATCCAAACCCGACGTTCACCGAAGTCAAAGCGGGATTCATTAACGCAATGGGGTTGCCGAATCAGGGGATCGAACTATTCAAAACAGAAATGGACATTGCAGTGAAAAGAGGCACCGTCATAGGATCCATATACGGAGCTTCTGCAAAGGAATTCTCAGATCTTGCAGCAAAAATGGAAGAATACGGTGCATCCGCTGTTGAACTCAATCTCTCATGTCCCCATGCAAAGGGTTACGGGATGGAGGTCGGCACCGATCCGAACACAGTAGGAGATATCGTATCCGCCGTCAAATCCAAAGTGAATATTCCCGTGTGGTCCAAACTTACCCCGAACACACATCTGCTGAAGGAGATCGGTCTTGCCGTGCAGAATGCCGGCGGAGATGCGGTGGTGGCCATCAACACGGTAAAAGCGATGGCAATATCCCCTGAATTCGGAAAACCTATACTGAGCAACAAATTCGGAGGTTTATCAGGACCTGCGGTACGTTCGATCGGCGTAAGGGCGATATTCGACCTTAGAAGCGTATTGGAAATACCTCTCGTAGGGGTGGGGGGAATATCCGATTGGAGGGATGCGGCGCAATATATCATGGCTGGAGCATCCGCATTCCAAATAGGGAGTGCAGTAGCGAACAAGGGCATTGGTGTCTTCAACACCATAAACAAGGACCTGGAAAGGTTCATGATGGATTTTGGATACGGTTCCATAAAAGACATGGTTGGTGTTGCGCATGAGTGATTCTGTCAAGATCATTACAATCATTGAAGATTCGTACGACACGAAGACCTTTGAATTCCAATGGGACGAAAAGGCCTCGCCCGGTCAATTCGTGATGGTTTGGATACCGGGAATGGAAGAGATACCCATGTCCCTTTCGAAAACCAATCGTATCAAAAGTATCACAGTAAAAGCGATCGGAAACGACACGAAAAAACTCCATGAACTCAGACTCGGCGATCTGATCAGGATACGCGGGCCGTACGGAAAAGGTTTCGATCTGAAAAAGGGGAAGAACATTCTCATCGTCGGAGGTGGCGTAGGTACAGCAGCGATCATGCCTGCGGTCAAGGAGACAGGAGCAGACACTATCATAGGTGCCAGGACCGATCGGGACATCGTAATGTCTGAGATCGCATCAAGATACGCCAAGAATCTTTGGATCTCCACCGATGACGGGAGCTTAGGATTCCATGGGAATGCCGTTCAGTTGATGAGAGAGAAGATGCAAGAAAACAATTATGATATGATTCTCGCTTGCGGCCCTGAAGTAATGCTGAAATATCTCTACCAGGCATGTGTGGAATTGGATGTCGATTGTCAACTTTCATTGGAAAGACACATGAAATGCGGTGCAGGGGTCTGCGGATGCTGCATGGTGGACGACATGAGGGCCTGCAAGGACGGTCCTGTATTTACAAAAGATAGCATCTCAAAAATGAAAGACTTCGGTGTTTCGAAAAGAGATGAGTGCGGACGAATGATCAAATTGGGGTGATTCAGTAGCCGTACCTCCAGGGCACATTTCGGTGACACATGGTAGTCTGACCATCAATATTCCGAGGGACCTATTCAAAGGGAATGATTCTCAGATCGTGGAGGAAAAAGCTGAGCCTTTTAAAAAAATGTTGAAAGCCAGATATCCTTGGCTCACTGATAATTCGATAAAGGTTCTCATGAATTCTGCCAGAAATGAGATGATCAGAGTTCGGGACGAGGAAACCAACGGCCTGACAATAAGCAGGGATCTTGAGTCCAAAGGCAGAATCGACGAAGCCATTGAACATTTGAAAAGACATTTGGAATCATGTCCGAATGATGCAGATACTTGGTACGCCCTCGGTGAGCTCCTGTGCAAAACTGGAAGAGTGGAAGAGGGTTACAAAGCATTCGCAAGAGGAAGAGATCTATTTTAACGCGAAAAGAGCGTTGATCGCTTCCACAACTTCGGGGACCGTCGCGCCCCACGGCACTTTGGCAGTATTCCCGTCGATCACATACCCTTCCTTTACCTTACAGCATTTTACAATAGATCTTATGTTATCGTCAGGGACATTATCCGCCGGGCATATGTTGATGAATGCTGGGGCCGTCCCATAGACGGCTTCGAATATCCTCCTTGAAAGATTACAACCTATCAATGTCACTTCGTGTTCCATCTTTGGTGCATCATCGAGGAAATACACTGGCATCTCTGCGCTCAGACCGGAGACCCTGCAGGGAAACATCACTGCCTTCGTTTTCACAAGAGGGAGCTTGGCGGCAAGATCGATATCGATCTTCTCAACCACGATCGGGTGCTCCACAAACCCTGAATCCAAGGCTTTATTCACAAGAATACTCAACTTCGAAGGCGAGGTCGGAATATTATCGATCACCCTCAACTTTACTGTGTCAATATTTTCTACAAAATTTATGTGAGAGAACATCCCTTTTATCACTATTATTTTCTGTGCATACTTGTCTCGCAGACGAGCGAGAGAAGGCATATTAAGAACATCCACTGAGTCATCTTCAACAAATATCGTGTCCTTCGGAAGAGATAATACACTCACACTTTCTAGATTTCTAAAAAGATCATTGCCGGGACCTTTGTTAAGCTTAATTACGGATGTATCATCGCCGTTTCTCAGAACCGCGTACTCTGCTCTGACGTATGCTTTCTTTCCCCTCATGAGATCATGTATATTATGCTCATTGAGTTCGATGTCAACATCATGAACAGCCACATTCTTACAGTGCACATATCCGTATAATGAGTATCTCGTAAAACATTACCGCTCACACTGACCTCTGGTTGGAAATACGAAATCTTTAATAGGTACGCCCTAATCGGGAGTATCACTGTCGGGGTAACACAGTGGCTATGTGGCGGACTGCAGATCCGCATACGGGGGTTCAATTCCCTCTCCCGACCCCATTCTCACTTTATATATGGTTTTCACCAAAATATCTACGCAAAAAATTGTCGCACTACACAACCTTTATAAAGGGCTTATAAATAGCCCTATCCCGGTGAAACGTTGGCTAAAATGAATATCGAGAACGTTGTTGCTTCCACTTCTCTCGGACAGGAGCTCAACCTAAATGCTATAGAGGACGCACTGGAAGGTGCAGAATACAATCCTCAGCAATTCCCTGGACTCGTGTACAGACTAAAAGAGCCAAAGACCGCTACCCTTCTCTTCAGAAGCGGTAAGGTCGTCTGTACAGGTGCAAAGAGCCTCGGGGACGTAAAAGTTGCTATTAGCAAAGTCGCTAAAGATCTTGAAAAAGCTAACATCAAGATCAGTATAGAACCCAAGATCGAAGTTCAGAACATTGTCGCATCGTCCGATCTCGGACAAGAGATCAATCTGAACACGGTCGCGATCACCCTTGGATTGGAAAAGGTAGAATACGAACCGGAACAGTTCCCCGGCTTGGTCTACAGATTGGACGATCCAAAGGTCGTTGTACTGCTTTTCGGATCCGGAAAGATGGTGTGCACTGGCGCAAAGGTCCCTGAAGACGTTGTCCGTGCAGTCGACAAGATAGCGGCTGAACTCAGATCAGCAAGTTTGATGGCATAATCTTCACAATTATTTACAAACCTCTTCCACAAAAACAATAAATTCTTTGTTCCCCATTACATTCCTATGTTTTGTCCAATTTGCGGCAAAGAAGCTAGCTCAGAATATGATAAATTCTGTTCTAACTGCGGTTCCAGATTTGATTTCGGCATCGCTGTCAACACATATACACCACCGATCCCCACTCAGAAAAAGAGTAATGGTGTAAAATTTGCCGTTGTTGCAGTCATTGCAATACTCCTTGCCGTGGCCATTTTGGGTGTAATGGGAAGTAGCTTACTGGATGACAATAAAAGTTCGGAAAGAGAAAGTGTACACGTGTATATTGATGAAAAATCCTACTTTAACCTTTACGACGACTTCATACCTGACAAAGACATCTTCATAGTATCTTTCAACAACGAAGGTCAGATAGTATTCGATTTAAATGCGGAGATAGCAGCAGAATACGATACCTTCGATTGGAAATTCGTGGATACGAATCACACATACTATACCGGAGATTATTGGTATGTAAAGTACGTCGGGGAGACGCTGCATAAGACAGAACCGAAATTAACATACCTGATACCGGTGCCTGGAGAATTTGACATCTCCGTCGAATGTAGAAATGCAGATGGCCGTGTTCAGATTTACGCAGGCAGTGTGGACTATTATGGAACAATAACCAAAGATTATACCTGGCCCTATAAGTCTAGCCAATATTCTGTTTCAATATCTTTCAGTCTGGAAGATTATATCAAATACAAGGAAAAGGACGCAAACAGAAGGAACGTAACCAATTACAACAGAACTAAAGACTTCGTAACGTTTGACGATCCCACCGTTAAGATTCTCGCTGAAAAACTTAAAGGCGCGTATACCGGCAATACTCAAACAGGAGACGTAGGTTTCGCGAACTTCATACTGGGCTTTGTGCAGTATTGTTATGACTACCCCCCGTACACCTCAACGCTGGTGGCAGACAAATATCAATACGGAGTAGACGAATACTTTGCATATCCTTTAGAAACAATATTCTACGGCATGGGCGATTGTGAGGATACCGCCATCCTTGCCGCTGCTCTGTACACTGCATTAGGATATGATGCCGCGATAGGGCTGGTTCCGAGCCATGCGATGGTAGGGGTTGCTTTGAAGAACTACAATGTGACGAATACCCAGCCATCCAGTTACGATATTATATCTCAAGTCATCGGAGATTCCACATATTATGCGGGTGAAACGACCATAGAAAAGATGACACGTGATCTTGGAATAATTGACAAACAGGGGATGTTCGATTCGTATTCGAAATATTTCGACGGATCTGAGAGCAGCAGATACGGATTCTATCTCGTCACATCCTCTTGAATCCTCTGAAGATCCATTGAGTGATGGATTTAATTCCGTATCTCAGGGTATCCGTTACATGTCTGTTCTTACTATGAACGGTAACCCTTTTGGCCATCAGTGCCTCTAGCGCTTCCTGCCAAGATGAAATATCATCAGGAAATTCCACATATCCGTCTCCGATGTATGGCGGAGTATGTGCATCACTTCCGGCGGAAATTGGCTTACCTATCTTTCGGGCAAGAGCCTCCGATTTCCTGTTACTGCCCTTCACAGAGCGTGAGTTTAATGCTTCTACGCCATCGAAATCATGGTTCAGTGTGTTGGCCTCACCCAATCCCGACCACCATCTATACGGGTGAGCAGCAAAGGCTACTCCTCCTGCCTCATGGATAGCTTTGATAGTATCATCCACAGACAATCCCCTGGGGATATCCCTGTCGATACCGTAAGCAAGAATGTGCCCTTCCTTAGAAGATACCTCTATCCCGGGTATCACAAGGACCTTTCCGTTATCTTTTACGAGTTCGTATGCCTCGAAAGTATTGTGATCGGTTATCGCAATACATCCCAGTCCTTTCTCCACTGCAGTATCGATTATCTCTTTGACGGTAGAAACCCCGTCATTGGAGAACTCGGAATGAATGTGGAGGTCTGCCTTCATCTGACACCTGCGCCGTCCTTTATCTCACCATCAACAGTCGCGACGCAATCGTTGCCGTTGCTCAGAGGCATTGACGCATCTCCGTCAACAACAGCTGCAAGCTTCTTTGGAGCGTCAGAAGGGACGGAAATGTTCTTGGACATGAACTTTCCGTTCTCCACTGATGATACATACATTTTGACCTGTTGGAACTCCTTGTATTCAATGCTCGATGAAGAATTTTCCATACCGCAATTCATCTTGGTACCTAACGGCACATCTTTGGAAGGTTTGAGTAAAAGCACTGAATTTCCTCCCAGCCCTTCATCGTCCGCTGCAAGGAGCATTCCTTCGGACATTACACCGCGAAGCTTTGCCGGTTTCAGATTCGTGACGACGATAACATCACGATCCAACATACGGTCTTTTGAATAGAATGCCTTCAATCCGGCAACTATCTGCCTGGGTTCTTTATCTCCGATATTGACTTTGAGAAGATACAGTTTTTCTGCATCTGGGTGATCATCCACGCTGACTATCCTTCCTGTACGGAGATCCAGTTTCTTGAATGCCTCGAATGGTCCGGACACATCCTTTGGTTCCACAGCCTCTTCTTCGCGTCCAATCTCCACCTTCTTATACACAGGAATGGACTCTCTGAGTTTTTGCCCGCTGGGTAATTCAGATAATACTGCCTCGATGCCTGCAGCCTCTATGCCTCCGTCAAACCCGAGATATCCCCATATTTTCTCTGAAGACTTCGGCATGAACGGCCAAGCCATGACTGACAGTGCCTTCACTATCATAAGGTTGTTACTCATCACTCTTCCGCAAGCCTCTTTATCTGTCTTCACCAGCGCCCACGGCTTCATGGAGTCAAAATATCGGTTACCGAATCTTGATAACTCCATTACCACTCTGATCGATTTCTTAAAGTCACATACTGAAATGTATCCTTCGTATTCCTCGAGAGCAGATTCGATCGTCTTTCTCACTTCCGCGTACCCGTCTCCGCTGTCTTTTGCAGGGATCTCACCATAGTTCTTATGAGTGAAACTCAGACACCTATGATAGTAATTGCCCAATGCCGACACCAGTTCTGTGTTGACCTTAGTCTCAAAATCCTCCCACGTGAACTCAGAATCATGTGTGTCTGGCATATTCACTGAAAGATAGTATCTTATCGCATCCGCATCGTACTTGGAGAGGATGGTTGGAATATCTATCGCTCCGCCCCTGCTCTTCGAAAGCTTACCTCCGTTGAACATAAGGTATTCATTGGCAGGTATATCGTAGGGGAGATTCATATTACCCAGGCCCATCAATATCGCAGGCCATATTATAGAATGGAATGGAATGTTGTCCTTCCCGATGAAATAGTAATGTTTGGCTTCAGGATTCTTCCAATACTCTTTCCAAAGATCCGGTTTTCCTATTATTTTCGAGTATTCGATGGATGAGCTAAGATATCCTATGACTGCCTCGAACCACACATAGATCACTTTGTCCTCCCATCCCTCAAGAGGAACCGGGACCCCCCAACTCATGTCCCTGGTTACCGCTCTGTCGATCAATCCGTCCTTGAGCCAGTTTCTTGTGAATGCTTTCACGTTGGATCTCCAATCTTCCTTCTCGTTAATGAATTCCAGAAGCCTATCATTGAAAGCTGTCAATTTAAGGAAATAATGATTCGATACTTTGATGTCCGGTACACTTCCGCAGTGTATACATCTAGCTTCCAGAAGATCTCCGGTCTCAAAGGTGGTTCCGCAATTATCGCATTGATCGCTCCTAACCTTCTCCATTTTACATTTCGGACATACTCCTTCAACGTATCTGTCTGGTAAAAAACGGTTGCATCTGGAACAGTAATATTGATCCGTCTCTTTCTCAAAAAGATATCCCTTCTTCAGAAGGTCCGTGAATATCCATTGCACCACTTCGATATGATTGACTCCATGCGTCTTACTGAACAAAGAGTACTCGATACCAAGATCTTCGATCGCCTTCTTGTTTATGTGGTGATATCTGTCGGCAACTATCGCTGGTGTGGATCCTTCTTTTTCAGCCGTTACAGTTATCGGTGTACCATGCTGATCCGATCCCCCTACCACCAATACTTCGTTTCCTTTCAAGCGGTTATACCTGCTGAAGATGTCGGGGGGCAAAAGAGATCCCGCCACATGCCCTATGTGGATCGGTCCGTTCGCATACGGCCAAGCAATGTTGATACAGATCTTTGACATTAATACCAAAACTCAATTGTCGATAACGATAATAAAGATGTTGGATGTCAATCTTTGACCGCGTCCTCATAATTCAACGTTCTACCGTCTCTTTTCGCAACATCCTTGAGGACAATGTATGCCCAGTACCCCATCAGCAGACCTCCGAATATCTCCGTAAGAGACATTGCCCACCATAAGGATGCTAAGGTTCCGATCACAAAAGCGGCAGCGACGAAAGCGATAGTAAGTACACCGTTACGTATCACTGTCGATATCAATGCGACCTTTGAACGATTCAAAGCCTGAAGCAATGATGACCCTACGAACACCAATGACATGAACGGCACGAATATCGCGAATATGTAAAGCAGCGCCTTCATGTCATTGTGTAGATACTGCATATCGGGAGAGTGGGTAAACATCGAGGATATCATATCTGCCGAAATGACCATTATGAACGAGAATGCCGTCAACCATAGGAATGATGATTTCACGGCGTATCTATAAGCTCTATTGATCATATCGTATCTCTTCATTCCAAATTCTGCTGAACATGCAGACACTATCGCACCACCCAATGCCTGAGCGGGGATCATCAACAGATACACTATCCTCCATGCGACCGTGTAGATCGCCATTGCATCGGTGGTCCCGACCATGATGATACAGAGGTTGTAGGATATGTTGAAGAGATTCATTACTGACAACTCGACAGATTGCGGAAATCCAACAGACAATATCTCCTTCTGTACAGGTATATCGATCCTCAGATACTTCCGTTCCATCCTTATGAAAGTGTCCTTCTTTACACAGTACCAGTATAGTCCGAGTGCGATCGATGAACCGAACGCAAAGACTGATGCCCACGCAGCTCCTGCTACACCCCAATCCATGACATAGATGAATATCGGATCCAAAACCAGATTGATAACTGCACCCAGAACCTGTATGTACATTGATTTTCTTACAGCGCCCTCCCCTCTCAGGATACCTGACATTATCCCACTCAAAAGGATCAATACTGTCGTGAGAAAGAGAGGATACGCATAATCCAATGACGCTTCGATCGTCGGACCTGCGCCTATCAGCATCAGGAGAGGTTTGGCTGTTATCAACAATATCGGGGTCATGATGACAGAAACCACTAGTGCCAGTGTCAACGATTGAGTGGCGATCCTGCTGGCCTCCTCCGATTTCCCCATACCTATCTTTCTGGCAATCGCGGCGGATGTCCCGATGCCGAGACCGTTACCGATGCCGATGATCACAGCATATATCGGAAATACCAATCCCAACGCAGCCATTGCCTCTGCGCCGAGCCCGGTAACCCACATACTGTCCACGAGGTTGTTGCTCTGTTGTGCCAATAATGCAACCGCGATCGGTATTGAAAAGACTACCAGAGCCTTTTTCGGGTCTCCAAGCATCACTTGGATGTCCCTTGTCGCGTTCGCATTACTCATACATCTTAATCGAATTCGGATATAATGAATTATGTTAATTTCCTCTGATTTCAATGTTTTGATAATTCAATTACCTTAAAGATTAAATCAAACTTCATAATAGCCGTGGCGTATGCGTATAGCCGCAGTGTTGCATGACAGATGCCAAAACAGGAAGTGTAACAAGGAGTGTCTTAACTTCTGTCCGTTAGTAAGAACGGGAGTAGAATGTATCACATTCAATGAGAAGGGTAAACCTCTGATCTCCGAAGTTCTCTGTCAAGGTTGCGGAATATGTGTGAATAAATGTCAATTCGAGGCCGTGAA
>JGI994J12354_10000663_pt1 | contig 34405 bp, 25 predicted proteins | sample IntmicLarv3ML3BL_FD_12354 | JGI IMG/M metagenome (IMG submission 12354) | reverse complement strand
TACACGAAAGTGTGCTTTTTCTTTGACCTTCAACATGAAAAGAATTGATAATAATTAACTTTTTATCAATTCTTTAATAGTTTTTAGAAAAAGACTAAAAACAGAATTCATGGATCATTAAATTATTTACCACCAGTTGAATATAGAAAAGTGTCCTTATAAAAATTGTACTAAAAAGGGTTGACAATCCACAACATTATGAGAGACATTATGAGAACAATTATTCAAGAAAAGTGTTAGAAGCAGAAATATAAGACTGGCAAAAAAGAAAGTTGCAAGGCAGAGACATGAAATTAATAATGAAAATTATTAAATGATTGATATATTCACATTTGGATAGTGTGCATTCTTGAAAAATGATTTATATTTTTAAATTTGATTTTGATTTTGGTTTATCTAAATTGGTATAAAAATTAATAAAACTTACCTAGTATCCGAGAATTCTTTTTTCCGTTATTATTGCTTTTTTCACCATTTTGTAATAAAATAAAAAGTATAAAAATAGAGATAATTGGAAAATAGATATGAATATGAAAAAAAATATCATAAAATGTAAAAAACTTTTTTGTTTTAACTTACCAAAAAAGACAAAAACCACGAAAGACAAGTAGTAAAATAAGCATATAAAATTAGGTGAGGTGGTAAAATTATGTTTCAAAATATAAATGAAGGTATGGATTTTAATAATCAAGAAGAGAAAAATGAATCAAAGAAAGCTAGTATTTTTACTAATGTGTTTGCTAAAAAAAATTTATTAGTTTATATAGTTTCTTTTATGTTGGCTTTAGTGGGCTTAGATGGAGAGTTTTCAATTTTTAGTATTAGTATGTTAGGTGCATGTTTTGCATCTTCTGTTCCAGCATTAGGTATTATATTATTATCATTAGTTGGTAATATGATAAAATATGGAGTTGGTGGAGCTTTAGGGTATTTTTTAACTACTTTAGTTTTAGTTACTAGTATGCTTATATTTAAACCAAGATACAATGAAAAAGAAAGAAATGAAAAGATTAAGATAGGTAAAAATGTATTTATAGCAATAGCTATAATACACGCTATAAAGTTTACAATGGCAGGATTTACATTGTATGACATATTGTCAGGAATAACTATGTCAATTATTGGATTAGTATTTTATAAAATATTTGTTAATTCAATTGTTATTTTGCAAGATTTTAAAGTTAAAAGAGCATTTTCAATTGAAGAGTTAGTAGGTGCAAGTATTATATTTTCCATAGCAGTAGCAGCTTTTGGAGATTTAAATATCATGGGGTTTGGTATAAGAAATATTTTGAGTATATTGATTGTTATGATACTTCGGTTGGAAAAATGGAATTTTAGTAGGGACAACCTCTGGTGTTACAATAGGTGTTACATTAGGAGTAATTACTGGCTCAGAACCGATTGTGATTGCAGCTTATGCAATATCTGGTATGATAGCTGGGATATTAAATAGATTTGGAAAATTTGGAGTAATGTTTGGATTTGCATTAGGAAATATAGTTTTAGCTTATGTATCAAATGGATATACTACTCAATTAATATTATTCAAAGAAATATTGATAGCTTCAATTGGGTTATTAGCTGTTCCTAAAAATTTACATATTGAATTAGAAGAATTTATTGGAAATTCTAAATTTTTACCAGATATGCCAAGTAGGGGATTAAATAGAAGTAAAGAAGTTGCACAAAATTTAAGTAATGTATCAGAAGCAATTCAAGAAATGGCAGTAACATACAAAGAAGATAAAATTTCAGTTGGAGAAGTGACAGAGCGAAATGCAAATAAACAAATATTTATTGCAGAATTATTAAATAATTTAGAGCCATATAGAGAAAATATGCTATATGATGATATTAGCGATATAGATGGAGAAATTATTGATTTGGTTTTTTCATATTTACTAGATAAACAAGAAATTAGCAGAAAAGATTTACTTGAAATATTTGCATCATGTAATAGTTATATAATAGGGTTTGATGATAAAGAAGTAAGTAAGTTTTTAGAAGAAAATATTATACAAATGGTTAGAACAATTAATTTATCATATAAGGTAAGTAAGTCAGACTTTATCTGGAGGAAAAAAGTAGCTGAAAATAAGAAAAATATGGGTAAACAATTAGATGAAGTATCAAAAGCAATACAAAAAATGGCTGATAATATAGAAAAAGATATAGAAAAAGAAGGCGAATATCAAAATGAAAAAATAGATATAACAGATTTTTTAAGACAAAAAGATATTATAGTAGAAGATATGTCTTTAAAAAAGGAAAATAGATATATAATAGAGATGTATTTTAATGAAAGATTGGAAAATAGTCAAATAGAAATTATAGAAAATATGGCAACACAAGTATTAGGTGAGAAAATAGTATTAAATGAAGAAGCAAGTGTTGGAAATAGATTAAATTTCTTATCAGATGATAGATATGTAATGGCAATAGGAACAGGAGAAAATACAAAAAATAAGAGTGAGCAATCAGGAGATAGTATATTAAGTATTAGGTTAAAAGATGGAAAATATTTAGTTGCAATAAGTGATGGTATGGGAACTGGAAATGAGGCAAAACAAAGTAGTGTAAAAGCACTAAGATTATTAGAAAATCTATTAATGTCAGGATTTGATAAAGAAATATCATTGGATTTGATAAATACTGCATTAATGAATCAAAATAATGAAATATTTGCAACACTAGATATAGCTATTATAGATCTTTATATGGGGAATATAGAATTTATAAAAAGTGGAGCATGTCCAACATACATAAAAAATAAGAAAAGAGTACAGATAATAAAATCAAACTCATTACCAACAGGAATAGTAGATGGAAAAACTATACAAACATTTGACAAAGATATAAGTAGTGGAGATATAATGCTTATGTGTTCAGATGGAATATTAGATTCAAATGTAGAGTATAAAAATAAAGAATTATGGCTTAAATATATATTAGAAGATATAGAGTCAAGTAATACTAAAAAAATAGCAGATTTGATAATAAATGAATCAATAGACAACAACTTTGGAGTAGCAAAAGATGATATGAGTATAATAGTATGTAAATTTATGGAAAAATAAAATAGATACAAATTTTTGAGTATTCTAAAATTTATATTTAAAACAGATATTTTTGAGCAAAAAGAATATCTGTTTTTTGGTTTTTTGAATTAAACTTATAAATAAAAATTTACAAATATTGCAAATTTATATTGACAGCTAGAACCTATAATGATATATTTACTAAAAAGAAGGAAGTGATAATATGGAAATTGATTATAATATAATAGGGGAGAGAATAAGGGCTGCAAGGAAAAATAAAGGGTGGTCACAAGAGAGATTATCAGAGGAGGTTGATGTAGCTGCTGTATATATTAGTAGAATTGAAAGAGGAGAACAAGTTAATTTAAATAGGTTAGCACAAATAAGTAGAGTTTTGGGAGTTCAAATGGAAAGTTTGATTTTTGGAATAGTAAAGGAAGCTGAAAACTATTTAGATAGGGATTTATATGCAATATTAATAAATTGTACACCAGAAAAACAAAAATTAATATATAATATAGCAAAAATAGTATCAGGAGCAAAGTTTGTGTAAAGAAAAATTTAGCTAAAAAGTTTTTGCAATTATCTTAAGAAGAAAGTGATTTCACAAATATTCTTTACAAAATCATGAAAATAGTATAAACTACATAAATAAAGAATAATAATAAAGGTGATAATAGATGTATTTAAAAAGATTAGAATTGCAAGGTTTCAAATCATTTGCAGATAAGACAGTATTAGAATTTATGCCAGGAATTACAACAGTAATTGGACCAAATGGATCAGGTAAAAGCAATGTATCAGATAGTATAAGATGGGTGCTAGGAGAGCAAAGTATGAAGTCCCTAAGAGGGACAAAGTCTTTAGACATCATATTTGCAGGAACACAAAATAGAAAGTCTTTGGGATTTGCAGAGGCTTCTTTAGTGTTTGATAATACAGATGGAAGTTTACCAATTGAATATACAGAAGTGATTATTACAAGAAAGATATATAGAAGTGGTGAAACAGGATATTATATAAATAAAGTACCGTGTAGATTAAAAGATGTATTAGAATTATTTATGGATACAGGAATAGGTAAAGACGGATATTCTATTATTGGGCAAGGAAAAATAGATGAAATTTTAAGTAATAAATCAGAAGATAGAAGACATATTTTTGAAGAAGCTGCAGGAATTGTAAAGTATAGAACAAGAAAACAAGAAAGTGAAAAAAAATTAGAACATACAAAATTAAATTTACTTAGAATAAATGATATTTTAACTGAAATAGAAAATACAATTGAACCATTAAAAATGCAATCAGAAAAAGCTAAAAAATATCTAAATTTAAAAGAAGAATTGAAAAGTATTGAAATAGGTCTATTTATACATAATATAGAAAAATATAAAACAAACTTAGAAGAAATAGTAAAAGATGAAGAAATATTTAAAAATCAATTAGAAGAAGAAGAAGACTCTATGTCAAAGGCAAAAGCATTAAAGGAAGAATTAAAGATAAATATAGAACAAATAACAAACCAAATAGAAGAAATGTCTAATATTGGATTTGAAAGCCAAAAAGAAATAGAGATGTTAAATTCTGATATAAATGTGGCAAATACAAGAATTGCTAATAATAAAGAAAATAATTTAAGATATGAAAGTGAAATAGAAGATTTAAATATAAAACTTTCAGAGCTACGAGAAGAAATTAAACAAAAAGAAGAAAAGAAAGATAATTTAAGACAAAATAAAGAAAAATTTGAAGTAGAACTAAAAGAAAAAGAAGAAGAACTTGCTAAAATAACACAAAAGTTATCAAAAAAAGAATTAGAAATAGAAACACATAAACAAAAGGTAGAAGAAAATATAGATAAAAAATATGAATTACAAGCAAATATTAATACTCAAGAAATTAATTGTGAAAATTATGAAAAAAGACAAAGACAAATAATTAATGAAATTTCAGGATATGTTTCAGAATTAGATGGTACAAGATTAAGAAAAGAAGATATAGCAAAAGAATTTTATGAAATTGATAGTAAAAGAAATCAAGTTTTAAAAATATTAGAAGAAGTAAACAAAAAAAGAGAAGATTCAAATAGGAAAATAAAAGAATATGAGTTAAATATTAATAATCTATCAAATGAAATGAGAATGAAGGATTCCAGGTTAAAATTTTTGATTGAAACAGAAAAAGAAAAAGAAGGATATATCAAGAGTGTAAAATCTTTATTAAAAGATTGTGAAAATATAAAAGAATTAGGACAGGGGATGCATGGGGTATTAGCAAATGTTATAGAAGTTCCTAGTCAATATCAAACAGCAATAGAAATGTGTTTGGGAGCAAGTCTTCAAAATGTTGTAACAGAAACAGAGCAAGATGCTAAGAAATTAGTAGAGTATTTAAGAAAAAACAATTTAGGTAGAGCATCATTTTTACCAATTTCATCTGTAAAGGGAAGAAAATTAGATAAAATAAAGGTAAGTGAAAGTGGATATATAGGAATTGCATCTGAATTAATTAAATTTAATAAAAAATATGAGCAGATAATTACCAACTTACTAGGTAGAACAGTAATTGTAGATAATATGGAAACTGCGATTAAGGTTGCTAAACAAAATGGATATACATTTAGAATAATTACAATTGATGGAGATGTAATTAATCCATCAGGAGCAATTACTGGAGGGTCAATTGCTAAGAAGACAGTAAATATTTTGGGTAGAGGAAGAGAAATTGAAAAATTAGAAAAAGAAGTTAAAAAGCTAAAAGAAAAAATTCTAAGTTTGGAAAAAGAAAAACAAGAATATATTTTATCTATAGAAGAAGTAATAGAAGAATCAAATGCTTTAGAAAAAGAACTACAAGAAATAGATATAACATATGCAACACAAAAGCAAAAGGTAATTGCTATTGATGAGAATATTGAAAAAATAGAAAATAGATTAAATAAAATAAAACAAGAGCAAAAAGAATTAGAAGAACAAAAGGAAGGATCTATTAAACAAAAAGAAATAATAGAAGATGAAATAGTAAAATTAAATATCCAAACTGAAGAACTAACTAAAATAATTTCTGAGTTTGCAAAATTAAATAAAGATAACCAAAAATATGTAGATGATTTGAATTTTGATATTACAAATCTAAAAATATCTGTTTCTTCATTTGATGATAGTGAAACTTCAATAGAAGAAATGAAAGAAAGAATTAATTTAGATATTGAAAATGCAAATAAAAGTATAGATAATAAGAAAATGCAAATAGAAGAAATTATTCAAGATAATTTTAATTTAGAAGAATTGATACAAGAAACAAAGGGAAAAATAGAAAAAGTAAAAGATGATGTAAAAAATAGTGGGCATAAAATAGAATTTTTGAAACAAGATAGAATGGATAAAAACGAAATATTAAATGAACAAGAAGAAAATATATCATCAAAATTTACTACAATTGAAGATTTAAAAGGTCAAATTGTGAAAATAGAAGTAAAGAAAACTAAATTAGAAGATGATATAAATGATATAATAGGTAAGATGTGGGAAGAATATGAATTGACTCCAAATACAGCAGGAGAATACAAAAAGCCTGATAATGTTGCATTAACACAAAAAAAGGTAAATCACTTAAGAACTGATATTAGAAATTTAGGTAGTGTTAATGTTGATTCTATTGAAGAATATAAACAAACAAAAGATAGATATGATTTTATGTGTGAGCAAAGAGTTGATTTAGAAGATACTATGAATAAATTAAGAAAAATTATAACAGATATGACAGTTACAATGAAAGATCAATTTAAAGCCAAGTTTGATGTTATAAACAAGAATTTCGGAGATGTATTTAGAGAATTATTTGGTGGAGGAAATGCAACACTTACTTTAGCAGATGAGGAAAATATATTAGAATGTGGAATAGATATTAATGTACAACCACCAGGAAAAAAATTACAAAATATGATGCTTTTATCAGGAGGAGAGAAAGCTTTTACAGCTATAGCTATATTATTTGCTATCTTAAAGATAAATCCAGCACCATTTTGTGTTTTAGATGAAATAGAGGCAGCACTTGATGATGTTAATGTATATCGTTTTGCAGATTATTTAAGAAAATTTGCAAATAATACACAATTTTTAGTAATTACTCATAGAAAAGGAACTATGGAAGTTGCAGATACAGTATATGGTGTTACTATGGAAGAGAGTGGAATATCTAAGTTGTTATCAATGAAACTTAAAGAAAGTTAAAAATAAATGAATGCCAAGTGTAGCTGAACACTTGGCATTCATTGAAGACTTTAAAAGTAATCCTCTAGCTATTGAAAAAAGCTAATGAACAATAAATCTCATAAGCTATTATCAAAATACATTTAAAATATAAATTTTTAAGTTATAAATTGGAATGATTTCCAATTTACACAACTTTTTCTATAGTTTCCTTGATGATGAGTTTTATAAGCAAGGTTTTGAAGATTGGGTACATTACCATTAGAAGGTATCTATTAATTATTACTTTATTAATATTTGTAAAGTTCTTAGGTATCAACAAAGTGTCCAGTGAATTCATAGGTGTCCGATAAGGTGTCCGGTGAATTCATGGGTGTTTGATAAAGTGTCTGGTGAATTCATAGGTGTCCGATAAGGTGTCCGGTGAATTCATAGGTGTTTGATAAAGTGTCTGGTGAATTCATAGGTGTCCGATAAGGTGTCCAGTGAATTCATGGGTGTTTGAAAAGTGTCTGGTGAATTCATAGGTGTCCGATAAGGTGTCCAGTGAATTCTAAAATGTATATATTTTTTTAGTTTCAACAAATTAGTGTATTTTTAATTTGTATATTTTTTTAGGGTCATTTATAGAAGTTGAAATATCTTCAATAATGTCATATTCAGTAAGTTTGTTTAGAGAACTTATAACAGTTGAACGAGCTCTACCAACTGTATTAATAATTGTTTTTGTACCAATTTGCCCATAATCAGATATTAACATTAAAATTGTTTTATCTAGGCTAGAAAGTTTTTCCCATATTTCATTCAGAACAAATTTGGATAAATTTTCTGTTTTTCTTCTATTTCTAATAATATAATTATTTCTTAAAATTAATTTTACATATGCATTTTCTTCAATAGAATACATAGGGTCATCTAAATAAAAATTTTTCATCTCTTCAAAAATTCTAGGTACACCTTCATTATATTCTCTAACCAATCCAAGAATAGATAAAGTTGTTGCTATCTTAGGATTTCTTGAATGTCTTTGTTTTTTAATATTTTCTAGTGTTATATTTCCTGGTAAATTCCCAGGGCTTATTATTTCCATTCTATCATCAAATATTAAAACTTTTATATAATCCCCTTTCATTGCATAATTTCTATGTGTTACTGCATTGGTGACACCTTCAATCCAAGCAAAAGGTGGATATTCAGGAACCTTTTTAAAGTCACCTTCTGATGTGAGAGTGATGAAATCTTTAAGCTGAGAAGCTATAAATTTATTGACTTCTTGTATTTGTTTATATAAAGGTAAACAAAAAGTTTCCTCTTTTACAACATTTAATCGTTCGCCTGTTTCAGGCTTTAAACCTTCAAATTTTGTAACTTTGAGTTTAGTAGATGGAAAATCTATGGTTGGGTCTTCTGCAAACAGAAGAGTACCTGCTATAGTTAGATATTCTTTTTCATTTTGCTTTACTAAAAATTTTCTTTTTCTTAATACTTCTAAAGGTTCTTTGCCTATAGCATTTGTTTTTTCCTGATATATTCTAACCATATCTAAATCAATGTCGTCTATGGATGTAGTAGTTACAGGAGTATCTTCAAAAGGAGTTTCTATTTTGTCTTGTTTTAATACATTTATTTGGTCTTCTGTTAGTTTTGGTGTTTTATCTCCTTGACGCATATAAACAGAGTCATCTGTTGTTCTAACTATTTCATAAATTGAGGGTTCAATATGTATTAACAATATTTTATCTAGTCTATTATTTATATTTTTTATTTCTATATTTTCAAATTTTAACAATGGTTGCACTTTGAATAGACTAAAAGCTATTGAATTATATTCATCATAATGTTTTGGGTATTGCTCAAAGCCTTCTAGTTCACCATTATCACCTATTCCTAAAGCTAATATTCCACCTTCTGCATTTGCAAAGCCTGCTATAAATTTAGCAATTTCTTTTGGGGATTTTCCAGCACTTTTTCTATCAAAATATAAATTCTCTTTTTCTGTTACTAAATAATTTAAAGTAATATCAGGATTAATTTTTGATTTTATTGTGTTATTCATATTCAAGGCTCCTTTTCTTATATATTATTTTACAATGTAATAATATTTATACTAAAAATAAAATAATATATATAATCTATTATATTATAATATTATATAATGTTTTTTTCAATGTTTTACATTATTATTGTGGAAAAAAAGTTTGCTATTTCTCTACAATAAATTTAATAATTAGACATAAATAATGTTTATATTACATGAAATATTATTAAACAACATTTTCACTTATTAAAAATATAGTATACTAGATTTTAGATTACTCTTAAAGTAAAAGAAAGAATACCAAGTGTGGCTAAGCACTTGGTATTCAGGATGTCTACTAGAATAAAATCTAATCTAGTAGATGAGAATGAAAGGATTCGAACCTTTGTCTATCAGAGCTGCAAACTCTGTGCTCTACCATCTAAGCTACATTCCCTTTATACATACTTTTTAAAGTTATAAAAATATATTAATATAAAAACAATGAGATGTCAAAAAAATCATACAAAAAATTTGAAAAATCCAATAAAAATTAGTAATAATCCAGAAATTATAGACCAAATATTATCAGGCAATTTACTGGTTTTATTTAATTTCCTACCAATATAATTTCCAAAGCTTAAAAATAGTAATTGGAAAAAGCTCACTAACAATGGAAAAAAGCTTGAGTTAATGCCCATTATACTACTTCCAATTCCAATGCAGAAACTATCTAAAGAAAGAGCTAAGCCCAAAAATAAGGCTTCTTTAGAGTCAATTGATTTAGAGTTATCAAAATCAGAAGATATTGGATTTTTTATAATTTTAATAGTAATTCCAAAATATTTAATAAAAAAACTATATATTTTTTGTTTGTCAAATTCATCAGATAAATTTATATTTTTACTTTGTTTAGATTCTTTTTTTAAAGCCTCAAAACAAATAAAGATACCCATAAAAATTAGCATCAAATTTCCCATTATTTTAGTTATAATCTCTGGAAATATATCTTTTAATATATTACCAAACCAAATTGAAAAAATGGAAATGATAAAAGAAATGAAAAATAAAATTATTTTGGCTAGATTAGATATTTTAGTATTTCTAATTCCATATGTAATACCAATTCCAAGAGAATCAATACTACTAGAAATTGCTAATATTAAAGAATTAACTAACATAAAAACACCTCTTAAGACATAATATGACAAAAGAAGATTAATGGTGATAAACTTATTAGTTATGTAATTTATATATTTTTTGTAATAAAGCAAGTACAAGCCACATAGATTTAAATAGATTAAATACAAAGGAGAGAAAAAATATGTGGGAAACTTTAAGAAAAGAAGAGGTCTTAAGAAAATTGGAGACAGACAAAAATAGGGGAATCACTAATGAGGAGGTAAAGTTAAGACAAAAAAAATATGGCAAAAATAAATTAAAAGATAAGCCAAAAGAAAGTATTTTTATAAAATTTATCAAACAGTTTAATGATTTTATGATCATTATTTTAATTGTAGCATCAATAATATCTGCTGCTGTTTCAACTTTGCAAGGTGAAAATGATTATATTGATTCAGTTATAATTATTGCAATTGTCATATTAAATGCATTGATGGGGGTAATACAAGAAGCAAAAGCTGAAAAGTCTATTGAAGCTTTGCAAGAAATGACACCACCAAAGGCAAAGGTTATAAGAGAAGGGGTAACAGAAGAAATAAATGCTGAGGAAATAATACCTGGAGATTTAATAGTACTAGAGGCTGGAAATTATGTTCCAGCAGATTGTAGAATTATAGAAAGCTTTACACTTAAAATAGAAGAATCAAGTTTAACAGGAGAAACAGAAGCAGTTTTAAAAGAAGCAGAAAAGATATGTAAAAAAGATGTACCTCTTGGAGATATGACAAATATGGCATTTATGGCAAGTATTGTTGTAAATGGCCATGGAAAGGCAATTGTAACACAAACGGGAATGAATACAAAAGTTGGGCAAATTGCAAATATGATAATAGAAGATGAGGCACCAGAAACACCAATTCAAAAAAAGTTAGGACAAGTGGGGAAAATATTAGGTATTATTTGTTTAGCTATTTGTATTATCATATTTGTAATAGGGCTAATTAGAAATATAGAGCCAGTAGAAATGTTTATGACAGCAGTTGGCTTAGCAGTGGCAGCAATTCCTGAAGGATTACCTGCAATTGTAACTATTATGTTGTCAATAGGTGTAACTAAAATGGCTAGAAAGAAAAGTATTATTAGAAAATTACCAGCTGTTGAGACTTTGGGTAGTAGTAGTGTAATATGTTCTGACAAGACAGGTACATTAACTCAAAATAAAATGAAAGTAGTAGAAATAAATTCAAAAGATCAAATGATTGCAAGTGAAATGGCCACTATGTGTACAAGTTGTGATATTGTGCAAAAAGATGGAAAATCAGAAGTAAAAGGAGAAGCTACAGAAATAGCATTAGTTAGTAATGGAATAGAAAATCAAAAAGATAAAAGAGAATTATATAAATTAATGCCAAAAGTTAATGAAATACCATTTGATTCAAATAGAAAAATGATGACAACAATTCATAAAATTGGAAATAGATATAGAATAATAACAAAAGGAGCTCCAGATGTATTACTTGATAAATGTATAGGGGAAATAGGAGAAGGGAATGGATTTAGTAAATTAGAAAAGCAAAAAGAAAATATTAAAATGGCACAAAAGGCATTAAGAGTAATTGCAATAGCATATAAAGATGTGGATAAATTACCTAATAAAATAGATACTTATAATATAGAAAATAATTTGGTTTTTGTTGGGTTAATTGGAATGATAGATCCACCTAGAGAAGGAGTAAAAGAAGCTGTAAAGATTTGCAAAAAAGCAGGTATTAAGACAGTTATGATTACAGGAGATCATATAGCAACTGCAAAAGCAATTGCAAAAGAATTAAATATATTAGAAAAAAGAGATTTGGCAATTACTGGGCAAGAATTAGATAAAATTCCACAAAATATATTAGAAAAAGAGATTAAAGAATATAGTGTATTTGCGAGAGTAACACCAGAGCATAAAGTTAGAATTGTGAAAGCATGGCAAAAAACAGGTGCAATTGTTGCAATGACAGGAGATGGTGTAAATGATAGTCCAGCTCTTAAAAATGCAGATATAGGGATTGCTATGGGGAAAAGTGGAACAGATGTGGCTAAAAGTGCTGCTGATATGATTCTTGCAGATGATAATTTTGTAACAATTGTAGAAGCTGTGAAACAAGGGAGAAATATTTATGATAATATTAGAAAAGCAGTTCATTTTTTGATAGCTACAAATATAGGAGAAATTGTTACAATATTTATGGGATTAATACTTGGATTTGAGTCACCATTACTTGCAATTCAATTGTTATGGGTAAATTTAGTAACTGATTCGCTTCCTGCAATAGCAATAGGATTAGAGCTACCAGAAAAAGATATTATGAATAGAAAACCAATAAATAGTAAAAAAGGAATTTTTTCAGGAGGATTATGGAACAAAATAGTAGTAGAAGGTGTTATGCTAGGTATGTTAACTCTTGTTGTATTTAGTATAGGGAATAAGTACTTTGGAGTGGAAGTAGGTCGTACAATGGCATTTATAGCAATAGGAATATTAGAACTTATTCATAGTTTTAATATAAAAAGTGAAAAATCAATATTTAAAACAAATCTATTAGAAAACAAATTTTTAGTAGGAAGTTTTTTCTTAGGAATTTTTGTCCAAGTAATAGTGGTACTTGTCCCATTTTTGGCAAATATTTTTAAATTAGTTCCATTAAATCAAATGCAATGGTTAATAACAATAGTGATTTCAGTACTTCCAATTCCAATTATGGAATTACAAAAAAAGGTAAATGAGAGTAGATTTGAAAAGATAGTTTATACAAATAATCAAAAAATAGAAATTAAATAATTAAGTTTGTAAAGTAAATATATAAAAACAGATTTCCTGAACTATTTTTGTTGAATTAACCCAACAAAAATAGAGAAATTTATTGACTTTATCCAACAAAAGCAGCATTTAATTGCTAATAATTCATGGTGGAATGGAGAAAAAATTAATTCTAAATTTTTGCTTAGTAGAAAAAGAGAAGAGTTTTCAAATATAATAGAAAAGCTAGATGAAAAAAGAATATTAAGTATTATTGAACCAAGAAGAGTTGGAAAATCAACTCTAATTTATCAAACAATAAATTATTTATTAGAAAATAAAAAAGTTGAATCTAAAAGAATAGTGTTCTTTAGTGGAGATGATACAAGTCTGTTTTTCGATGAGAGTGATAAATTATCTGATGTTTTAGATATATACTTTAAAGAAATATTATCTGAGAGTATGTCTAATTTAGGTTCAAAAGTATATGTATTTATAGATGAAAAACATTTTATAAAAAATTGGCAAAACTTTTTAAAAACATACTTTGATATAAAATATGATATAAAATTTATAGTTACAGGCTCATCATTTGTATACTTATATAAAAATGCCAGTGAATCTTTGATTGGAAGAATAGAAAATATATATGTATTGCCTCTTACTTTTAATCAATTTCTAAATTTCCATCAAACATATATATATATAATAAAGAAGATATTTGAGTACCTAAATTTGATTTAGATAATCTAGAAATTAGCTTTAAAAATTTATGGGAATTATATTATAATGAATTTTAATACTTACTATGTTTTAGTAAAATAATATAAAAGTTGTTTGGAAAATGTGTGTCATAGACACAAAAGTTCTTTAAATAATGTGTAAATAATCACAAAAGTCATTTAACTTTTGTGATTATTTAATGTATTATAGCTTTAATATAAAAAAAGGTTGTGATATTTATCATTTAGAGAAAAAATAAATGATTTGATAGAATGGAAGAACTCTAAAGACAGAAATCCACTAATTGTAAGAGGTGCTGGGCAGGTTGATAAAAGTGAATTAATGAAAGAATTTGGAAAAACAAATTATAAGCAATTTGCATATATAAACTTTGATAATAATAGTAGAATGAAGGCATTATTTAAAGGAGATGTTATCTGTTACAGAATCTAAAGGCTCTTTAATATTACAACAATTGGTTACAAGCAAATGGAGATATAGTACAACTTGAAGTAAAAGCAGAAAATAATGCACAAGTTAAAAGTTTGAAAACATATATAAGCAAATTTAATCCGAAAAATTCAACTAGAGCCTTAACAGTTATTATATACGAAAAATTAAGGCTACCAGTATCCGATTTTTAACTGATAACTCAATTATATCATATGTTTTAGAAAAATCAACTTCCACTTTGGGGTTTTTTAAATTTTAGACCCAAGCAAATTAAATTGCTTGAGTCTAATACTGTTTTGCTTAATTTAAAGTTTATTTATGTAATCACTACCACCATAAAACATATTGTCTAAATAAACTTTCTTATTTTTCTCATCAACATCATATATAACAACATAATTATTTATAACTGCTCTTCTATATTCTTTATCTAAAATTGTATATTGTTCAACTTTTTGGTATATAAATGGAGAAGTTTCTAATGTATCAATTAGTTTCTCAAATTTATCTAAAAGTTTATTAGATGAAATGTCTGCATATAAAATATCTGTTATATAACCACATATTTGATTTGATGATGTTTTACATTTTTTGGTAATTATAACTTCATAGTTATTATCCATATACTTCTCTCAACTCTTTCAACACTTTACGAGCATTTTCAACTCTTCCATTTTTCTTATCTTCTTCTGATTCTAATAATCCTTTTATAACATTTAAATCTTTTAATTTATCTAAAAAATCTTCATTTACTATAAATAGATTTTTCCTATTTACTCTTTTTATAAGAATTGGTTCTTCAATTTCATCATATTCACTTGTTTCAAGTTCTTTTATAGTAACTTCTCTTTGCATAATTTTCACGCTCCAATCTCTACTAATAGTATACCACAAATTTTATGTTTTCGTACACTTTTTAGTAATTTTAATTAATTTGTTTATCATAAAGTTTGCACAAATCATTCACTTGTTCCTTTGATAATTCTTCTTCCTTTATCTTAACAGTTCTATATTCTTTTTGGAGTATCAAGCTTTTTTAGAAAAGTTTTATAAGGTAAATTTTCTATAGTTAACAGTTTTTTAGTGTAATGAAAATGTAATAAAAAAACAATAAATAGATATTAATACTACAATGTTGTTGTTCCCTAGTACCAATATCAAAAACTATGTAATAGTTATACTTATGGATAAATTTTCTTGTTGAAATTTGTCTAAAAAAGTCGTAACATAGTATTAGATAGTAATGTTATATTTGGGAGGAATTATAATGAAAAATGAGAAGATTTTTAAATTTAAAAAGTATCTTGTTATAGCTGGTGGAATATTGTTTATTTTACTAGGTATTTGTATAAGTGCTATACTTACACAAAATAAAAAGATAGAGTTAGTAAATGAGGATAAAGAGATTGCAAGGTCTATGACTTATGATAAAGTAAACAATGGTGATGATAGTGTAAGTGGCACTGATTTTGTTAAATTTGATGCATTTTTTACAAGAGATTTAGATGGAGATGGATATGCAGATATGATAAGAGGTAGCAGTAGAAGTGTTACTGAAAATGATATATTATATTTTTCTTTAAATGTGCAAACAAAAGGGTATTTAAAAGATGCAAATATTGAAGTTCAGGGGCAAAATTTTAAATTGAAGACTGCTATTATTAAAGATGCAGTGGTTGCTCAAAATGTAATATCTAATAATGCAACTAATATTCCTTTGAATATAGTAAATGCAGGAACTCAAAGATTATTTTCTGGAATTACCATTTCTGATATTAAAAATAATATTAATAATTATTCGAAAGAAGATAATAAAGTAATATTAACAGGTATTTATGTAACAGAAGATAATATAGAAATACCAATTAGAAAAGAAGTTAATGTTACTGTTGATTGGCATGGAGAAGTTCAAACTAATATAGTTACTAATAGTCTTACTTTTAATGCCTCAGATGTGATAGAAAATGAAGGTACTGTTAAATTAAATTTCCAAGTAAGAGTAGATGAAACAAAAAAACAATTGATAATAGATGAGCAAAATATAAAAGTGATATTACCTGAGTTAAATGGGTATAAACCAGTTTCAGCTAAAGTTACAAATTCTGATATGAATCAAAATTATGATTTTCAAACAGGAATACTGGATATTAATAGAAAATCTATTATAAATGAAAATGGTAATGTTGTAACAGCAATTTCTAATGTTACATATTTAAATATAGAGTTTGAGTATCCAAAAGAAGCATATGATGTAGAGTCTATAGAGACTACATATTTAAAGTTAATGGTGGATGCATATCATACAGGATATAATAATCCAAATGATGAATTTGAAAATCCTATAAAATCAAATATAGCAAGTAAAACAATATATATATCATATAAAAATGTAGAAGGGGAAAGAATTGGTGTTGATATACTAGTTGGTGAATATGTAAGAAGAGCAAATCCTGTATATTTTGGGTATACAATATCAAAACAAAAACCTTTAGAAATATATGCAGGAGAAGGCATGTTAGAAGATAGTAAAGATTTATATGATGTTAGATGGGTTGTTAATATAGGGGATGCAAGGTATGATACATTAATAATTGGTGAAGACCCAAGCTATATGCCAGATCAATTTGTAAGAACTAATAATACTAAAATTAGCATGAAAGAGTATTCAAGCTATAGGGGGATATATTTTACTGGTGCTTCAAATATATTAGGTGATGATGGATATATTAAGGTATATGATAATGTAACAAATGTATTACTTCATACTTTTACAAAAGAAGATTGGAGTAAATATACAAAAAGTAATCCATATTACTACCAAGAAAATGTAGCAGAAATTAGAATAGAAACAAGTAAAGTTAATTCTCAAACAGCACTAAATATATATAATATAAAAGAACTAAATGACGAAAAAATAACTACTGATTTTACATTAAATGAATTTTTAAATATATCACACATAGAATCATATTTAAAAGTAAAAGGAATAGAAGAAGGGGTTCAAACAGATGAAATAGCAGATAATCATAGGGCGGAATATAGAGTTTCTGAGTCAATAGCTATAATTAAGGGAATTAATCCAACATATATTTCAACACAGGAAACAGCTAAAAATGCTAGAATAACATTTGGAACAATATCTTCGAGTGATGTGGAATCTAAATGGCAAAATGGAGTGTTTGTATTAAAATTTCCTAAAGAAATATTAGAAGTTATAGTAAATGATGTTAAAATAAATAATGTGAATGTAAGTGTAGTTGGATATGAAGTTTATACAGAAGATGGAAATGTATTTGTTAAAGTTCAAACAAGCAATGAAGAAGTAGTAGGTACATATGATATAATACTAGAGGCTGATATAACAGCTGATCCAAGAGATGGAACTACTAGTGAAAATATAGAGCTATATGCACATAACTATATAAATAGTAATTATCCTGATAATGGAAAATCAAAAGATATTTATGATATTAATGGAAATGGAAATATAGAAGAAGATGTAGCCTATAGTGCTAGAAGTATGGATATTTATGCACCAGCAACATTAATTACTGCACAAACTATATCTGAATATAATGACTTAGGAAGTATAACAGTTGCACCACTTGTTGCTGAAATAGATAAATCAGATGATGATAGAACAGCTAAAATTAATGTGACAGTAACTAATAATTATGCAGAAAATATAAGTGAGATAAATTTACTTGGAAAAATACCTTTTGAAGGGAACAAATCTACATTAAATGTGAGTGATTTAGGTTCTACATTTAGTACAAGTTTAATTGGAGAAATCCAATTACCAGAGACATTAAAAGAAGTGGCTAAAGTATATTATTCAGAGAATGAAAATCCAAATGTAGATTTAGAAGATAGTAGTAATGGATGGACTAATACTCCAGATTTTACTAAAGTTAAGTCATATTTAATTGAGTTTGGTGATTATGTAATAACTAAAAATGAAAAAATAGAAATATCATATATTATAGAAGTACCAAAGGGAATAGAATATAATAAAGTTTCATATAGTACACATGCTATATATTTCAATCTAAATACAGTAAATGGTAAGTTACAAGATAGAACAGAAGTAAATAGAGCAGGGATTAGAATTGCAAGAAAATATGATATAGATTTAATAAAATATGTACAAGGAACTGATATTTTGGCAAATGGTGCAACATATAAAGTTGTGGCAGATGATGAAAATGATGGTAGAATAGCAGTAACAGGATTAAATGGGAAATTAAAATTTGAAGGATTATATATTGATAAAACATATATTTTAAAAGAAATAGCTGTGCCAAATCAATATGAATTAAATGAGGAAGAGATTGCTTTTAAAGTAATTGAAGAATCAAATGGTAATTTAAGTTTAGAAATTATAAGTGGAAGTTTTAGGAATATTCCAGTATTTACAAACATTAGTGAAAAAGATGTGTTAAATGTCGAAGTAGAAAATAAAACAAGAGTGAATTTAATAATTAATAAAGTAGAAGAAGGTACAAATGAAAAATTAAAAGGAATTACCTTTAATTTAAAAGGAAAAGGAATTGTAAATTCAGGAAGAAATGTTATAACAAACACACAAGGCCAAGTGATATTAAGAGGTATATATTTAGATGAAGAATATATATTAACAGAAACAAAAGCAAATGGTTATTATTTATTAGATGAAATTAAATTTAAAATTACTAGAGATGTTTCAGGAAATTTGAAATTAGATGTTTTGAGTGGAAGTTTTGATGGTTTAGTTAAAATATTAGAAAAACAGGGAGAACAAACAATTGCTGAAGTTAATTTGAATAACCAAAAAATACCAACATATGATTTAAGACTCAAAAAAATAGAAAAAGATAAACCAGATGTAGTAATAAAAGGTGCTCAATTTAGAATAACAGGACCTGGATTAAGAGAAACTGGTGAAATATACACAACAGATGAAAATGGATTGATTAATATTACGGGATTGTATAATTATGTGAATGGCAAAGATGAAAATGCTATATATCAAATGGAAGAAATTTATCCATCAGAGGGTTATAGTTTAAATTCAACTATTATTAGGTTTAGAGTAACAAAAGAATCTAATGGGGATTTAGTATTTAATTATATAGCTAATCATTTTAATGAAGTTGAAATAGATCAAACAAATAAGATTGTTAATGTAATATTTGATAATATACCAGTATTTAGATTAATAAAAACAGATGGAGAAACAGGAGAGTTATTACCAGGAGCCAAATTTGAAATAAGAGATTTAAATGGAGATTATGCTAAAAATTCAAAAGGAGAATATGTAGGAGAACATGTGGGTTCTGGAAAATATGTAGTGCAAACAGATGAAAATGGAATTATATCAGAAGGTATAAGAGCAGGTTTATATAAAGTAACCGAAATAGAGGCTCCAGCTGGATATGAATTACCAGGAAATATAGAAGATAGAACATTCTATTTTGGAATAGGAGAATCACAAGAAGCGAAATTTGATTATGAAAGACAATGGACAAATGCAACAGCAAATGCATATTATTTAATGGAACCAATGGAAGATGGGATAATTGTAGCAGGTTATGGTGTGGTTGCTAAATATGACTTAGATGGTAATTTAATATGGGAGAACAAAGAAAGAATAGCACAAACTAGAGATATTATAGTAGTATCAGATGGTATTATAGTAGCAAGTTATAATTATGTTACAAAATATAATTTTGATGGAAGTATCCAATGGGATGATATGACAGCAGTTTGGGCAGCAGCAATAAGTGAAGTAGAAGATGGATTCATATTATTAGGAATTTATGGAGAAATATATATGTTTAATTCAGACGGATATGAATTGTGGAGCAAAACGATAAAATCAGGATTTAACTCAGTAGGGATGGCAATAGTAAATGATGATATTATTTTAGTAGGAAAAGATGGAACAGTTATTAAAGCTGATTTAGATGGAAATATTATATGGGAAAATACAGAAAAAGCATATGATTGTTGGGCTATGACAAAAGTAGAAGATGGAATAATTGCAACAGGAAATTTAGGAAGAGTTATAAAATATGATTTTGATGGAAATATTATATGGGAAAATACACAAAGAACAGAAACTATAAAAACAGTAGCAACAATGGGAGATGTAATTATTGGAGGGACAAATAATGCAGCTTTAAATACTGCTAAATTAGTAATATATGATTTAGATGGAAATATATTAAAAGAAGTAAAAGAGCCAAATGTGCCTATGGATGGAATTGCAACAATTGAAAATAGTATTTTTACAGCAAATATGCAAGGTTTTATTTCAAGGGTTGACTATAAAATGATAGATCCAGAGGTTCCAGATTTATCAGAAATTGAAGTTGCAAATTTCAAAGTAAAATATAATATTACAACAGAAGTAGAAGGTGAAGGTGGAAATATATTAGGTGAAGAATATGATGTGTATGAACAAGTAATATATAAAGATGATAGTATGAAAGATATTATTGCAACACCAAGGCTAGGTTATAGAGTGACAGGAATAACAGTAAATGGACTAGCTATTGCTTATACATCAGAGCCTAATGGAGAAGTAATATTAAATAAATTTATAGAAATGGCAGAAGATAAACATATAGTTGTAACATTTGAAACAGGAATAGGAGAAGTTGAGGTAAATCATTATTTATACAAAGATGGTATGCCAACTAATATAAAATTATCTGACTCAGATACTTTAACTGGGAGATTTGAAATAGGAGCGTTAACAGCAGATACTTATGTGACAACCCCTGAATTAAGATTACTATGGGAATATAAATTGACTGAAATTTTAATTCCAACTAATGCAAGTGGAGAGTTTGAAGAAAACAAACAAATTGTAAATTACTATTATGAGTTAATGCAATATGAATTAATTGTAAACCATTACTTAGAAGGAACAAATACAAAATTAGCAGATACTGAAAATTATACAAAAGAGCAAGGTGAAAGTTACACTACTCAAAAAGCACCAAGTATTGATTATAGTAAATATGAATTAGTAGCAGAGCCAGATAATAAAAATGGAACAGTAGATGTTAACCCTACAGAAGTAACATATTATTATAAATTAATACCTACTGGAAATGTAATTGTATACCATTATATAAAAGGAACTACTACAAGTTTATCAGATACTGAGTATTTACCAGGAGATGAAGGGGCAAATATCGGGGATGACTATAAAACAACATCTTCAAATAGTATTCCTAAAAATTACAAAGTGGTAACTAAAACACCTGAAAATTATGAAGGAAAATATATAAATGGAACTATAATAGTAATTTATGAATATGAATTAGTAGAACCTAAAATAAAAAATGAAATTACAAAAATGGGGCCTGTGAGTATAGATAATAAGTCTTCATCAGTAACATATACAGTAAATTATGAAACTCAAATACAAGAATATATAGGAGATGCAACTGTAAAAATTGTAGATAAGTTACCAAGTAAAATTGATATATCTAAATCAAATTTAAATGGTGGAATATATAATGAAGAAACAAAAACAATAACATGGGAGATGTACTATACTAATATAAATACTTATGAAGAAATAAATGGAATAAAAGATATAAATGTAAGTATTACAATAACAGTTGTATATAATGAAATTACAGGTGAAGAAGAAAAGGTAGAAAATAAAGTAGAAGGACAAACTATATTATATACTCCTGATGTAATTAGTAGTAAAGTATTTGATGATACAGAGGCGATTATAGAAAATATTGACATTAAAGTACAAAAATTATGGACAAATGAAAATGGAGATGAAACAAAAAGACCAGAGTCTATTAAATATCAACTAAGAGCAAATAAAGAAACAGTTATTGGTAGAGAAATAGTGGTAGACAGTACTATGAACTATGAATATACATTTATGAATTTGCCTAAATACAAAGAAAATAAAGAAATTGAATATAGTGTAGTTGAATTAGAAGTAAATACTGATGATATGATATATTACACACCATCATATGAGAAATTAGGTAATATAATAACTGTTACAAATAATTATAGTATTCCAAAAGATGTAATAAGTGTAGAAATAGAAAAGGAATGGAAGAATGAAACAAATGAACTTCATAGACCTAAAGTTATTAAATATCAATTACAAGCAAATGGTATAAATATAGACGGAAAAGAAGTGACAGTTGATGATTTATCAAACTATAGTTATATATTTAGTAATCTTCCTAAATATGATGAAAATGGATTAATTAAATATAGTGTTATTGAAAAAGAAATAGTAGCTGGAGACTTACAGTACTATGTACCAACATATACTCAGATAGACAATAGTAATAAGATAAAAGTAGTAAATCAATATAAAATTCCAGAAGATACAATAGATATTGATATTGAGAAAATTTGGGATGGTGAAAATGGAGATATTACTAAAAGACCAGAAGCTATTGAGTATCAGTTGCAAGCTAATGGGAAAAATGTAGAAACAGCAGTAATTGTAACTAATGAAGAAAATTATAGTTATAAATTTGAAAATCTTCCTAAATATGATGAAAACGGAGAAATTTCATATTCTGTTGTGGAATTAGAAGTAAATAAAGATGATTTAGTATATTATACAGCTGAAACTAAGAATGTAGAAAATAAAATAATTGTCACAAATACTTATGGAATTCCTACAGAAAAAATTGATATTGAAGTAATTAAAGTATGGGAATCAGAAAGAGGAGTAGATAAGTCACATAGACCAAATAAAATTAAATATCAATTACAAGCAAATGGAATAAATATAGGTTCAGCAATAGAACTTGCAAACCCATATAGTTATGTATTTGAAAATTTGGCTAAATATGATGTGAATGGAGAAATAATATATAGTGTTATAGAACAAGAAGTGAATGAAAATGATTTATTATTCTATGAAGCAAGTTATGAAAAAACAGGAGATAAAATAACTATTACAAATACTTTTATAGATATACCAGGAGAAATAGCTGAAAATGAAATAGAAAAAACAGGAACAATAGTGGTTGATAAAAGAGATAGCCATATAACTTATGATATAACTTATAAAGCTAAAATAAAAGATTATTTAGGGACAGCCTATGTGGAAATAATAGATGAATTGCCATATGAAATAGATATGGAAAAAAGTGATTTGGCAGGAGGCATATATAATAAAGAATTAAAAAATATTATATGGAGAGAAGATTTAGGAATAATTGATACAAGAGAAACCGGAGATGAAATTGTTGATATAAATAAACAAATCACAGTAGTATATTTAGATGTACCAGAAGATTTAAGTACAATTGATTATACATTAATAAATAATGTAAATGGAAAGGTTGTACTGGAAACTGATACTATCCAAACTGAAAGTACTCATGAAACAGAAATTAAAATAGAATATGGAAAAGTAATAGTTCACCATTATATTGATGGAACAACTAATAAGCTAGGAGAAAATGAAGAATATATTGATGAAGTGGATAAAGAATATGAAACAACATATTTAAAAGATATTCCTTATGGTTATGAATTAGTAGAAGAAAAATACCCGGAAAATTCAGAAGGTATATTTAAAAAAGAAGATACAGTGGTAATTTACTATTATCAAAGACAAAATTCTGGAAAAGTAATAACTAAATATATTGACCAAGATACTGGAAAAGAAATTGAAGAAAGAGAGCTTTATCAAGGAAAAGTTTTAGAAGAATATACAGGAATTAGAAAAGATATACTAGGATATATTTTGGTGGAAGTACCAGCAAAAGAAACTGTGGAACTAAATTTAGAAGATCAAGAGTTAATTTATTATTATAGAAAATTAAAATTTGATGTAAAAATAGAAAAATGGGTAGCTAGTATAGAAAAGACAGTAAATGGTAAAACAACTGTAATTCAAGGAAAACAAAATGAGATTTTAAAAGTAGATGTAAAGGCTAAAGAAGAAGCTAATACACAAATTGTGTTAGTATATAAAATAAAAGTCAGCAATGTTGGAGAATTAGAAGGTAGTATAGAAAAAGTTAAAGAAATAATACCAGAAGGATTTACATATGTAGGTGGAGAAGAATGGAAACAAGAAGATTCAAGAACTTATATATCTGAAGAAACAGCAGGAAAAATACTACAATCAGGAGAAAGTTTAGAATTACAAATGCGATTAAAATTAAATTCAGGAGAATATGGAACTAAAGTAAATAAAGTAGAAATAGATAAATATTCAAATGAGCCAGGATTTGAGGATATAGACTTAAGTAATAATTATGATGAAATATCAACAATTATAGAATTACATACTGGATTAGAAGCAAATATGGTATTTACTATAGTTATAAGTTCATTATTAATTTCAACTGGAATTGCAACTTACTTAATATATATAATAAAGAAAAGAAAAAAATAGAAAATGTTTATTATGTATTTAATTAAAATTTAAATATTAGCACTAATTTCTAAATGGAATTAGTGCTAAATTTTGTTTTTTAAAAATTTAACTTAGGTTATAAATTTAAAAAGAAAGCATATAAGGTGTTAAAAACGTGAAATACAATCAGAAAACAGGTATCAAAAACGTGAAACACAACTAGGAAACGGGTATTAAAAACGTGAAATGCGGTTGACAATTATTAATTTAAGCTATATACTTTATTGTAAGAGGTAATAAATATGGAAAGAAAAATTTATAAGGAATTAATTAAATGGAAAAATACCAATATGGGAAAACCATTAATGATAATAGGTGCTAGACAAATTGGAAAAACACATATTATAAAAGAATTTTGCGAAAAAGAGTTTAATAATTACATTGAAATTAATTTATTAGAGCATCCTGAGATAATAAGAATATTTTCACAAAAAATTAATACTGCTGAAAAATTTAACAGAATGAAAATATATTTGGATATAGATATAGATGTAGAAAATACAATAATATTTTTTGATGAAGTTCAAGAGAGTGAAGAGATAATAAGTGCTTTAAAATATTTTAATGAAAGTGATGAACCTTTTAAAATAATTTGTGCAGGTAGTTTGTTGGGAGTAAAACTTAAAAGATTGGAAACTTCATTTCCAGTGGGAAAAGTAAAAATGATAAATATGTATCCAATGGATTTTGAAGAATTTTTAATGGCTAATGAAAATCAAAAACTAATAGAAGAGATATACAATTGTTATAATAACATATTGCCAATGGATTCTGTATTACATGAAAAATCTCTTGATTTATATAGGTTATACTTATGTGCTGGTGGTATGCCAGAAGCTGTTAAAAATTTACTTAATAATGGTAAGGATATTTTAAAATTTGATAAAACTATTATTGAAGATATTATTGATTCTTACTTAAGTGATATGAATAAGTATGTACAAAATAAATTTGAATCAATAAAAATAGAAGCTATCTATAAGTCTATACCAGCACAGTTAGCAAATCAAAGTAATAAATTTCAATATGGAAAAATATCATCAAATGCTAGAAGAAGAGATTATGAAATGGCATTAGATTGGTTGCTTTCTGCTACGATGGTACACAAGTGTTCTATACTAAATAAAGTAGAAATCCCACCTCTTCGGATTCATATTAGAAGACCATTTTAAATTGTATTTAAGTGATGTAGGAATTTTATTAAGTTTATTACAAGTAAGATATAATGATATAATATTAGATAATCTTTTACAATATAAAGGAAATATTGCGGAAAATTATGTTGCAACACAATTTTTAGCAAATAAAAACACATTAATATATTGGGAATCTGGAAATAAAGCAGAAGTAGACTTTATATTATATAATGATGATGGATTAATACCAGTAGAAGTTAAAGCAGATGATAATGTTAATTCACAAAGTTTAAATATTTATATAAAGAGATTTAAACCCAAATATGCAATTCGCATTTCTTCTAAAAATTTTGGATTTTCTAATAATATAAAATCAGTACCATTATATGCAACATTTTGTATAAGGTAAGCTGCTTAGAGGAATTTATGTTTTTAAAATAGGTACTAATATGAACGAATATTTCTTTGGAAAAGTCCTTGCAAAGTATAATGAAATATGGTAAAATAGTGATGTTTAAAAATAGCGTCGCTATTTTTATCTCTACTTACATATAAAATGTAGGTTATAAATCCAAAGGGAGGTGAAAGATAATGAACAAATACGAAAGTATTATCATTGTTAATCCAAATGTTGATGAGGCAGGTATTAAAGCTATTGAAGACAAATTTACAGGATTAATTAATGAAAATGGAAAAGTTGAGTCAGTTGAAAAAATGGGTAAAAGAAAATTAGCTTATGAAATCAAAAAATTTGTAGAAGGTACATATTTACTATTTAATTTTGATGCAAAACCTGATTCAATTACAGAACTTGAAAGAGTTTATAGAATTACTGATGATATAATTAAATTTATTGTAGTAAGAAAAGAAGACTAATTTAAAGTGAAAAATAAGAGTCAATAAAAGGACCTTTATTTAGAGTAGAGAAAGGTGATAGAAAATGAACAAAGTAATATTAATGGGAAGATTAACTAGAGATCCAGAAACAAGATATACACAAACAAATAATACTTTAGTGGCTTCATTTAGTTTAGCAGTAAATAGAAGATTTGCAAGACAAGGTGAAGAAAGACAAGCAGATTTCGTGAACATAGTAGCATGGAGTAAACTTGGAGAATTTTGTAGTAAATACTTTAAGAAAGGTCAACAAGTAGGAGTTATAGGAAGAATACAAACAAGAAGTTGGGATGATGACCAAGGTGTTAAACGCTATGTTACAGAGGTTGTGGCAGAAGAAGCGTATTTTGCAGATAGTAAAAGAGAAGGTGATTCAATGGGAGGATCTTTTGAAAATGCTTTTGGAAATACAGCACCTGGTAATATGGGGACTGACTTTGAAGTGTCTTCAGGTGATGACCTACCATTCTAAAAGTTAGGGGGAAATAGAAAATGGCAGATAAAAAACAAAATAGAAGAAATAATAATAATAATGATGAGGATTACAATCCAAGATTCAGAAAACAAAGAAAAAAGGTATGTGCTTTATGTAGTGATAAAAATTTAGTTTTGGATTATAAAAATCCAGAACAATTAAAAAAATTTATTAGTGATAAAGGTAAAATCTTACCAAGAAGAACTACTGGAACATGTAGTAAACATCAAAGAAAAGTAACTGCAACAATTAAAAGAACTAGACATATTGCGATGTTACCATATGCACAAGATTAATTTTGAAATAAAAAGCTAAACTATTGATTTATCAATATGTTTAGCTTTTTTGATATTTTTATTTAATGCAATTTTAATGTAAACTGTATTTATAATATAAATATATTGTAAATGAAAATAATTAAGTTGAAAATAAGAAAAATTGAAGAAATTGTTAAGAAGCTATTGATAAAAGTTAGAAAACTAGTATAATTAAGATATGAAAGATATAGTAGTAAAAAAAAACCTAAATAGGGAGGAATAGAGAATGAAAAAGGAAAAACGGTTTTTAGAATTTTTCAAAGAAGAAATTCTAAATCTTAAAAATCCCATGTGTTGGATTTTTTGGATAATTATGATTGTAATTACAATACTTTGTGTTGTGAGTACAAAAAGTATAATCTTTACTGTTTTGATAAATTTCTTTTATGTTTTATTAAGTTATAAAGCATGGAAAGAAATTGAAATTAGAAGTGACAATGAAGGAGAATAACAAACTAATTAAAGATATATTGTATTAGTTTGTTATTTTTTTGCGAGTTTAGGAAATAAATTTATAATAAATGAAATAAAAGATAAATATTGTAGTATAATAAAATGGAAAATAAAAGAAAAAAGTAGTTTTAAGAATTATTCATATAATATATGTTTACAATAAAAAATGTGTATGATATAATTTTTAATATGAGAATGCAAAAGAGGTGAAAATAGTTGAATCAAATTTTGAGTATAGATAATAGTGGTGAAAAAAATATAAAAGCAAAAAATAAGAAAGCGAAAAAAAGTGGAAATAAAGGGCCTATTGAAATAAGTAGTATAGTAAAATTTTTCTCTATTTCGATATGCTTGTTTGGAATATTTATGATTGGTGTTGCTTTATATGGAATATATAAACAATCAAATACTGAAGTTTCAAATACAAAGCCAACTATTTTGGTAGAAGAAATTTCTGAAAATCAAATAAATTTAAAAATTTCTCATGATAAGGCTATGTCAAAGTTAGTATATAGCTGGAATGATGAAGAACAAATAGAAGTACAAGCTAATGGTAGAAGAAATATAGAACAATTAGTAGTAATTCCAACAGGAACTAATGAACTAGAGGTAATAGCAATTGACATGAATGGACAAGAGACAAGATATAAAAGAACTTATACTGTGCAAGGTGATATTGAAATATCTTTATCAGTAGATGGAAATAATATAAAAATAACAGCAGAAGGAAAAAATGAACTTTCATATTTAACATATAGATGGGGAGACAGTGAAGAAACCAGAGTTGATATTAATGATATGACAGTAGAAGAGAGAATTGAAACACTGGAAGGTTCAAACATATTAACTGTAATTGTAGTAGATATTAATAATACAGTAGAAACAAAAGAACAAGAAGTAATTGGGACAACTAAACCAAAAGTAGAAATAGGAACAGATGGAGCTAATAACTTTATAATAATTGCATCTGATGAACAAGGACTAAAAAGAATAGAATTTCTTATTAATGAAGGTGATGAAGATGAAGATAAAAACTTTATGAATTTAGATGGCCAAAAAGAAATAGAATATCCATATCCTTTTAAAGAAGGAGAAAATAGATTAGAAGTAAGAGTATATAATCAAAACGATGTTGTGGAGATAAAAAGAGTAAAGGTTGATAGATAATAAATAAAGTAATGACAATCTCCTAAAGTTTTAGGAGATTGTTTTGTAAGGAGATAAAGTATGAATTTATTGGAATTAATAACTTATTTTATTATATATTCTTTTCTAGGTTGGGTAATGGAATGTATTTTTAGAAGTATATGTGAAAGAAGAATAATAAATACAGGATTTTTAAAAGGGCCATTTTGTCCTATATATGGAATTGGTGCATTAATTATGTTTTTATTTTTAGATAGATTTGAAAATAAGATAGTAATATTATTTTTTATATCATTATTATTGCTTTCATTATGGGAATATTTAGTAGCAATACTAATGGAGAAATTATTTAGTACAAAATATTGGGATTATTCACACAAAAAATTCAATATTCAAGGTAGAGTTAGTTTAGATAATTCAATTTGTTGGGGAATACTAGGAGTTGTGTTTATTAAGTTTATACATCCTTTTATTAAAAGTAATATTTTAAATATAAATGAAAATATTGTTGTTTATGTTACATATATAATTTTAATAGTTATAATAATAGATATGGTAACTACAGTAGTTAATCTGAAAAATATGAAGTCAGCATTGGAAAAAGTAGAGAAATTAAATAGAGAAATAAAAGAAAAAATAAAAGAATTTAAAGCAATTGGGGAAGAAAAATTATCTACATCACAGAATATACAATTACTTATAAGTAAGATGAAAAAGAGAAGAGATAAAAGAATTATGCAAATATATAAAAATGCATATCGTTTAAAAAATGCATTTCCTGCTATAAATACAAAGGAAATTACAGAAATTTTGAATAAAAAAATTGAAATTATAAGAAATAGGAAAGATGAAAATAGAGACGAAAAATAATAAAAAATATGTAAAATACTTGAAACAAATAAGGATTTTTGTATATAATAAAAAAAACTAAGGAGAATTTAAGATGGTACAAGAAATTTATATTATTGATGATGATGATGAATCAATTATTATATTTAAAGAGCTATTTAAATATGATGTGGAATACAAATTTATTGGTGTAAAAACTGAGCAAATTGATGTTGCTCTTAAAAATATACCATCATTAATTATTATTAATGAAGATGGTATTGATAGAGATGTAATAGAAGTATGTAGAAAAATAAGGAAAGACGAGGATAATACTATAACACCAGTAATAGTAGTATCATCTAAACGAGATAGAGAACATAGACTAAAGATATTAGATGAATCAATTGAATATTTTATAAGAAAACCAGTAGATGAAAAATATTTATACTATACAGTAAAAAATTTAAATCGTTTGCTAACTATTAATAGAAGAATAAGCCCATTAACAGGGCTTCCTGGTAATGTTCAAATTCATGCTGAATTAAAGAAAAGAATATCAAGAGAAGAACCTTTTTCTGTTTTATATTTAGATTTAGATAATTTTAAGTCATATAATGATGTATATGGATTTGTTCAAGGAGACCAAATTATAGAGTTTACAGCAGAGACAATATTAAAATGTATTCAGTCATCTGAGATAAAAGATACTTTTATAGGGCATATTGGAGGAGATGATTTTGTTGCAGTAGTTCCAATGATAGATTGTGATGAATTAGCTCAAAATATGTTAGCTTATTTTGATCATCATGTGGGAAGATATTTTACTAAAGAGGATATGGAAAAAGGTTATGTTGAAGTTGAAAATAGGAAAGGAATTATTGAACAATTTCCACTTACTTCATTATCAATTGGTGTCGTAGTTGCAGATGTGGGAAGATTTGCAAATATTTTAGAAATAGGAGAAGTAGGGGCTCAGGTAAAACATGTAGCTAAAACTATAATGGGAAGTAGTTATGCAGTAGACAAAAGAAAAGTTAGGTAAATAAGAAGAAAGAAGATATGACAGGAATTTAACAGAAAAATTTATTCGAGTCTATTCTTACATCTACTAGAATGCTATTAGCAACTTTCGAAGGTGCTTTTGAATTTGTTGAAGATGAAACAGACAATTTAGAAAATTTTATTTCAAAAAAATTAAGGAATTTGTTTAGAGAACAACCAGATAAAGAAAAGGATGAGATAAATAGAAATAAAACTAATACACAATTATGCTATCTACTCATTCGCCAGATATAATTTATAGAAGCGATAAAATTTTTTCTAGTATAATAAAATTAAAGAGAACTGAAAAAGACAATATTAAAGTATATCAGTATACAGATAAAGAATATAGAAAAGAGATAGGAGCTACTAATGAATTATTACAAAATATAGATAAGAACTATGAATATATATTAAAAGAAAATATTAATGAGACAATTCTTGCTTGGTGGGACATAAATAGAATAAATGCCTTGTTTGAAGATAAGATATTGTTAATAGAAGGTCCTACTGAAGAAATATTTATAGATTTAATATGTAAAGATAATAGCATAGTATATATATCTATGGTAGGAGGCAAATTTTCTATTCCATATTTAACTGTTTTATTTAATAAAATTTTTGGGATAGAAGTAATTTGTGTATGTGATAAAGATGATGAAAAAAATCTTAATCATAAAGTGATAAATGAATATATAACAAAAAATATTTTTTTAAGTAAAGAATTTGAAGACGAATTAAATTATAAAGTTGATAATTCGAGAAGAAAACCACAAATATTATTGGAGAAATATTTTAATAATGAAATCGCACAAGAAAATATACAAGAATTAAAAGATAAAATAATTAATATATATAATAAACTATAGAAAAATGAGACATGTAGTATTATATTTGACAAAATCAATAAAAAATCATATAATGTTATTGTAAGGTGAATATAATTTGGAATATTTCACAATATAATAACAAGGACGTGATAAATATGAATTATAATCAATTAGTTTTAAAATATATAAATGCTTTTCAAAAGGATGATCCTATTTTTATAGAAGAAATAAAGGAATATGTTGTACAATTTTGCAAAAAGGAAGATATTAATAAAGTCTGTGAAAACGTGAATGTAATATTAAATAGATTAAATAAAGAAAATATAATTAAAACTTTTTATAAAGGAATTTATTATAAGCCTACTAAAAATGTTTTTGGAGAAATGCCATTAGATAAAAATAAAGTAATAGATAAAAAGTATTTAAAAGATAAAAATAGCAATCGAAAAGGATACATTGCAGGTGCAAAATTATTCAATCAATTAGGATTAACGACTCAAGTACCAAACATTACTAATATTGTAACCAATGAGTGCAAAAATTATAATGAATATGAAAATGAATATCTAAATGTAACAATAAGAAAACCTAAAGTTGAAATAAACAATGAGAACTATAGATATCTTCAATTATTTGATATTCTAAATAATAGAGATAATGTAAATGTAGAAGTTGATAATGAAGATGAGATTATTTATCAATTTATACAAGATAATAATTTAGATTTTGAAAAAATTATTAAATATGCAAGAGAAACAAATAATAAAAAAGTATTAGAAAGATTATATACTCTTGCAAGATAGGAAAATTTTATGAAATTACATTTAGACAAAGAAACTTTTAAACAATTCATTAATAAAATAAATATTGAAACAAAGATAGATACAGATATATTAGAGAAAGATTATTATGTTTGCTGTGTTTTAGAAGAATTATCAAAAAAACAGAATTATCTAAAATCATATTTTAAAGGAGGGACAGCAGTATATAAGATATTAGATACTGCAAATCGTTTTTCTGAAGATATTGATTTAACTGTAAAAGTAATAGAAAATCAATCTAAAACTCAAAATATAAAAAGATTGAAAGAATCAGCTTTAGATTATAAAATAGATGGATTAGAATTGTTAAAAGGGGAGTGTATGGACAATAAAGGTAGTATAACTGCTATATATAAATATGATACTGTATTTAATATAGAAGAACTTCCTTTACATAGAGCAGGAAAGATACAAATAGAATCTACTTCATTTACAGTAAGTGAGCCAACAGAGAAATATACCATTGAACCTATGATATACAAATTTGCGAGTGACAGCGAAAAACAAATTCTAAGTCAAAATTATGATGTATCATCAATAGAATTAGAAATAATAAAGCTAGAGAGAATATTTGTAGACAAGCTATTTGCAGCAGAATTTTATTATATAAGAAATATGTATACAGATATGGCAAAACACCTATATGATATTTCTGTTTTATATGAGAATGAAAAGATAAAAAACCTGATAAATAATAAAAATGAGTTTATGAAACTTATTGAATATAAGCGAAAAGAAGAAACTTATAGAAAAGGTGGAATAGATAGTTCTTTAAAAATTCAAGATTTTACATATTTAAAAGTAGATTTTAATAATGAAATAATCAAGTCCTTTAATAACATGCAAGATAAATATATTCTTAATGATAAATATAGATTAACTCTCAATGAAATAATAGAGGTATTAAAAGCAATAAGTATAATAGCTAAAAATTACGAGATTTAAAAACAACTAATTCTTAGATAAATTGTAGTAGGATTTACAGTAATAATCATAACTATGCTGAGAAAAAATATAAAATAATGTACAAATAGAAGTTTTATATAAGGAGTAAATTATGGGATGGAAATATAGAAAAAGTATTAATCTAGGTGGAGGATTTAGAATAAACTTAAGTAAATCAGGAGTAGGATATAGTTGGGGAGTGCCAGGATATAGAATAACCAAGACAGTTAATGGAGCAACAAGAAAAACTTATTCTATACCAGGGACAGGCATATCATATTCTGAGACAAACAAAGGACATAGAATTCAAAATAATCAACCGCAAATTAACTATGATTACAATACAAAGCTAATAACTGGTGGTACGACTTATTATAAAAATACAAACCTAGAACAAATGGGGAAAAATGATAAAATTCTAACAGAGATAAACAAAGTGAGAAATATAAATACTCTAGCAAATATTTGCATATGTTCAATTGTATTTTTATTAATACGGAATAGTATTAAAGATTTTAATATCAAGAAAATGGAAAATAGATCTAAAATATGAATTTGATGAATATAGCAAAAATAAATATGAAAGTCTTAACAATTTTCTAAAAGAAATAGCAAGTAATAAAAAAGTGTGGCAAATAATAAAGTGTACCCTTTGTCAAGGACATTCATAAAAAAAGTGTATACTTTATGCTGACTCTTTAAGAAGATGATTTCTGTATAATACAGGAGTCATCTTTTTTAAAT
>JGI994J12354_10000662_pt1 | contig 34405 bp, 35 predicted proteins | sample IntmicLarv3ML3BL_FD_12354 | JGI IMG/M metagenome (IMG submission 12354) | reverse complement strand
GTGATTGCGAGAATGATTTTAAAAGACCCACAATTATTAATTTTAGATGAAGCAACAAGTGCGTTAGATAATATTGTTGAAGCAGAAATTCAACTTAAATTAAATAAATTGATGCAAGGAAGAACAACTATTTCAATTGCTCACCGTCTTTCAACGATTAAAAATTGTGATCAGATTATTGTCTTAGCTCAAGGTAAAGGAATTGTACAGATTGGCACTTTTACTGAACTTAAAAATAAAAAGGGATCATTTAAAAAATTATATGAAGCTGGACTAATGGAATAGAACTTGTAACCAAAAATCTTATTTATAAAATTCCTAAAGTAAATATTTTTTTAAAAAATAGATAATTCTTTGTTATTATAAATATGGGTAAGAAGATATTTACATATTTATTTACCCTAGAAATGGAGACATTTATGTCAGGATGTAAATGTAACACTACAAATATTTGTAATTGCGCAGTGAATGAATGTAATTGTTCACCTTGCAAATGCGAAAATACCGATTGTAACTGTAGTAAATAATTTATAACACTTTACTGTGTTTATAAAATAATCCCTGTATTTGGGATTATTTTTATTAGTAATTTTATATTGAATAAAAAACATTATTAATTTATTCTAGAAATGGAGACGTTTATGTCAGAATGTAAATGTAACACTGCAAATATTTGTAATTGCGCAGTGAATGAATGTAATTGTTCATTATGTGAATGTGAAAATATTCATTGTAAATGTGGTTGTAATAAATAACTTTATAAATAGTTCTATTTTTAAAATGTAGTAGAATAACTTAAGAGTCATAAGTGACTCTTTTTAATTTATGAAATATTTATCATTAAGTAAACTTTAAATTTAAATTATTTTTTATTTTATAAAAAACAAGTAAAAATTTTGAAACAGCCTTATAATTTATTAATTATTATTACCACTTAAATTTACTCATCGCTTATAAAAAATACGCTATTAAAAATATAATAAAATATATAGAAAACATCTTTAAAATTTGTTATTATCTATTTGGTAATTATAGATTTGCCCACGTAGCTCAGCAGGATAGAGCATGCGCCTTCTAAGCGTAGGGTCAGAAGTTCGAGTCTTCTCGTGGGCACCATTTAGAATATACAACCTATATTAATAAATATAGGTTTTTTTATTTATTATAAAATAAATATTAATAATCTTGTTAAGCTAAATTACTTGACAATATTTTAAAAAAAGATATTATTATTATTGGTTAAACAGATTAGAAAGGTAGGAAAAAAATAGTGGTTAAATTACGATTAAAAAGAGCAGGTAAAAAAAGAGCAGCTTTTTATAGAATTGTGGCATCTGATTCAAGAGTAAAACGAGATGGAGAATACATAGAATTAGTTGGAACATATAATCCAATAGATGGATCTTTTGTTTTAAAAAAAGATGTAGCTTTAAAATGATTAAATCAGGGCGCACAACCAACAGATACAGTAAGAAACATTTTTTCTAAAGAAGGTATTATGACAGATTATCATATTTCAAAATTAGAAACAAAAAAAGTTCAGGCAAAAAATAAATAAATCTATTAAAATATTTTAGCGGAGGTGCTTAATGGATATTTTAAGTCAATTAACTGAAATAGGAAAACTGAGCACAACATATGGAATTAAAGGAGAATTTAAAATTCAATTAAACTCTAATATTTCTTTTTTAAAAAAAATGTTAAATTATCAATTATTTTTAAAAAGTGAAACTGATGACTTTGATATACACAAAGTTGTAAATCAACGTTTAATAAATAATCGATTAATTATTAAATTAGATAAGATCGATTCAATTGATCAAGCAAAAAAATATGTTTCTAATTTAGTTTTTGTAAAAACATCAGAAAACATAGTTGAAGTTAAAAAAACATTACATGCTTTTAAAGTGTATTCAGGTGATGAATATATTGGTGAGGTTATTGAGATAATATCTAATGGAGTTTATGAATTAATCAAAATTAAAGCATCCACTGATTTTTGAATACCAGTTGTAGAAAATTTCATAGACAAAATTTGTTGAAAAACGCAAGTTATTAAAGTAAAAAATTTAAAGGAAATAACATAAATGAAATTTTCAATTCTCACTCTATTTCCAAATTTAATTAAAACATACATTAGTGAATCTATTATAAAAAGAGCAATTGAAAAAAATAAAATTAAAATTGAAATTATTAACATAAGAGATTATACAAAAAATGTCAGAAAACAAGTTGATGACTATCAATTTGGTGGCGGCAAAGGTATGGTGTTGATGGTTGAACCAGTAGTAAATGCGATAAATAGTTGCAAAACAACCGATTCAATAGTTATTTTAACAAGTCCACAAGGCAAAGTTTTAAATCACTCAATAGCTCACCAATTCAGCATAGAAGCTGACAAACATTTAATTATTGTTTGTGGTCATTATGAAGGTATTGATGAAAGAATTTTAGATTATATAGATTTAGAAATTTCAATTGGCGATTATGTTTTAACTGGAGGGGAACTTGCTAGTTTAGTTATAGTGGATTCAATTACTAGATTAGTTGATGGAGTAATCGCAAAAGATTCAAGAATAAATGACAGTTTTGTAAACAATTTATTAGATCATCCAGTATATACAAAGCCAGTTGATTATAATGGAAAGCTTGTCCCAGAAGTTTTACTATCAGGACATCATCTAAACATTGATAATTTTAGACAACAAGGGAGAATTAAAAACACTTTCTTAAAACGTCCAGATCTATTGTGTGAAGATTTATTAACAAAAGAAGATTTAAATTATTTAAAAATATTGAAAGAGAACACGAAAGGAGATTAAAAATATGAATGCATTAACAAAAAATACACAAACTTTAATTGATGAACAATTAAATAAGAATTTACCAAATTTTTCGTCAGGAGATACTATTAAAGTAAATGTAAAAATTAAAGAAGGTGAAAAATTTCGTATTCAGGCGTTTGAAGGTGTTGTTATAAAAACACAAGGTAGCCAAATATCATATTCAGTAGTAGTTAGAAAAAATTCAAATGGAGTCTTTGTTGAAAGAACGTTTCCATTACATTCACCAATTATTGATTCTATTGAAGTTATTAAACGTGGTCGAGTAAGAAGAGCAAGAATTTATTATTTAAGAAAACTATCAGGTAAAGCGGCTAGAATCAAAGAAATTGTAACCTCAAAAAAAACTAGTTAAAATATATAATGATTCCTTTTTTTGATCACAAATAAATTTATCTATATTTAAAGTATGGAGTATTTGTGAAAGAAAAAAGGTTTTATTATGAACAGACATTTTTATGTATTAAAAAAATAAATTATAAAAAGAACTTTAACTTTTTTGTTAAAATATACTTGATGATAGTAAATATTTAAGGAATTTAAAAATGAAAAAAAATTATTACCAAGATGTAATCAAAATAATTAAAAATTATATAGATAAAAAAGATTATAAATCAGCACTAGTTTTAATTAATGAAGAGCTAAATGTTCCTTATGTCCCTATTGAAATTGAAAATGAACTATCTGAATTTAGTAAAAAAATTACTAATAATTTGCAAGAAGAACTAAAAAATAATTCTTGTACTTGAAATTTATCAAAAGTGGTTGAAGTATTATCACAAAAAAATGATCAAGAATTACATTTGGTTGCATTTGATGCTTTAAGAAATTTGAATATCAGACAAATTTTGAATGAAATTAGAGATTATTTGAAAGATATAAACATTAAAAATGAATATAAATCTTTTTTGATGTTTATTTTAATAGAACAAGCAATAAACGAAGAATTTATAGTGTATAAAGATTGCGAGCAAAAAAAAATTATATTTAATCCACTTTCATTTGATATGAAAAATGCAAAAAAATATTTATTGAATATAGAAATGCAAATCGAAAAACTAATATATCATCAAAATCCAAGCTTATTTACTATTTGCAAACACATAGCAAATGCTTATTTTTATAATATTTTTCCAGAATTTAATTCAAACCAAATTCATATAAATGATATTGTTGTTTTTATTATTATGTTAGCAAAAAAATCATTAGAAGGTAATTTAAATAAACAAATTGATGTTGAAATAGATTATAATTATGATAATGTCTTATATTTGATGGAAAAATACCAAAATATTATTTAATAATTTTTAAGCAAAAAAGGATAAAAAAATATGAAATTTGTAGATATAGCACATTTTAATATTAAATCAGGCAATGGAGGAAATGGAGCTGTGTCTTTTCGACGTGAGTTATATGTTGCTAATGGAGGACCTAATGGTGGAGATGGAGGTAATGGTGGAGATATTATTTTTATCGCAGATGAAGGAAAATCTTCGCTTTTAGATTTAAAATTTCAGAAGTTTTATGTAGCTCAAGACGGTTTTAAGGGTGATATTAAAAATATGCACGGAAAAAATGGTAAGCATACATTTATTAAAGTTCCAGTAGGAACAGTGTTATTCAACGCGGATAATAATGAAGTACTAGTAGATTTTATAACACATAACCAATCTGAAACAATTGCAAAAGGTGGAAGAGGTGGAAAAGGTAATGCGAGATTTGCAAATTCAAGAAATAAAGCTCCTACAATTTTTGAAGCAGGAGACCCAGGAATTGAATTAAATATAAAAGCAGAACTAAAGGTGTTGGCAGATGTTGGTTTTGTTGGATTACCAAATGTTGGTAAATCAACTTTACTAAGATCAATATCAAATTCTAAACCAGAAGTTGCAGACTATCCATTTACAACTATTAATCCACAACTTGGTATTTCATCAGATAAGAAAGGTAGAACATTTACAGTGGCTGATTTACCTGGATTAATTGAAGGAGCAAATTTAGGTAAAGGTTTAGGTCATGAATTTTTACGTCATATAGAACGATGTCGGATTATTTGTCATGTTGTTGATATGTCTGGAAATTATGGATTAGAAGATGTAGCAAAAAATTATGAGTTAATCAAAAAAGAATTGGTATCATATGACTTTAATTTAGAATCAAAAATTGAAATTATTGTTGCAAATAAAATTGATTTAAAAGAAGCGGAAGATAATCTAATTTCTTTTAAAGAAAAGTATAAAGATAAACAAATTGTTGAGATATCAGGTTTAAAAAAAACGAATATAGATCAAATGTTGCTAAAAATTGGAGACAATTTACAATTAATTGATAATAAGCCGCTCTCATATGTAAATAAAGACGATGCATCAGAATACATGGTTTATACTTTTAAAGATGATATAAACGATATTAAAATTAAAAATTTAGGTAATAATAAATGAAGTATAACTGGTGATGAAGTTTTAAAAATTTATCAAAAATTCCCTATTTCGACTAATGATAATTTATTAGTATTCAATGACAGATTAAAAAAACTAGGTGTTTACGATATGTTGAGAGAATATGGTGCTCAAAAAGGAGACGTAGTCAAAATTTTTGAATTAGAATTAGAGTGAATGGATTAATTAAAAAAAATTCAAGATATTTATATAAAAACACAGATAACATAAGAGTATTCTTTTATAAAATTAAAAGATGTTTTATTTGTTCTAATTGCAATTTTTTTAAATTTTTTTTCATAATTGGATTTTTTCATAGAAAATATTGAATTCTTATATTAATAAATTAATATATGATAAAATAAAATCAATGATGGATGTATTATGGAATAATAAGGAAAGATGAAAATTATGGAAACAAAAAAAATAAATTATTTTAAAAAATATATTTTTATTGAAATTATAGTTAATATCTTTTTTATAGTTTCATTAGTTTTTTTTATATTGTTTTTTACAAATAATTTTAATTTTTTTAAAAATTCAGATATACCTTTAACTATATTGATATTTATTAGTTTCTCAACTATTTTTATAAAGTTTACTTATTATGAAGTTTTAGAATGCAGCCAATATAGTTCTTCTAAGAAAAACTGATATCTTATAGCCGCTTTTATTCCAATTATAAATTCAGTTTTATGAATATGCTTATTTAATTCAATGAATAAACGTTTTAAAAAACAAGGAGTTAGTTTTGAAAGTTTATTTTCTAATAAAACTAAAAAGATGTCTAAAAATAAACAATTATTTATTGTACTAGATTCTTTTATTATGACGATTTTTATTACAAATGTTTTTTTATCATTAATTTTTACAGAGGAAATATTTTCTTTTAGTATTTTTTTAAATCTTAATTCAATAGTTAGCATTACAGCAATTGTATTAAGTATATTTTTAAAATTATTGTTTATTTCGTATTTTAAGGTTAATGAAAAACTAACATCTGAATATTATATTGCTCTTGTTGTAAGTTGAATTCCATTGATTGGAACTATAGTATACTTAGTGTTAATAAAACAAATGCAAAAATATGAAAATAACAACATTTTAGAAAAGTATACTCCTTTTTAATTTAAAACAAAACATTTTTTTGGAGAATAATTATGAATATAAATGAATATATAAATTACTTAGTTAAATGACTGCAAAAACAAGTTCAAAAAGCGAAACAACAAGGAGTTATTGTTGGTGTCAGTGGTGGAATTGATTCAGCAGTAGTTGCAGCTCTTGCAAAAAAAGCATTTCCAGATAAATACTTAACTGTATGGATGCCTTGTTTTTCAAGCATCTTAGATAAACACTGTGTTGAAGACTTAATAGACTCTTTAAAATTAAAAACAGTTACTGTTGATTTATCAACTACATTCACTACTATGAAAGATTCATTATTTAATAGTGGAGTAGAACAGAGCGATTTAGCTTTAATGAACATAAAACCAAGATTACGAATGACCACTTTGTATTCAATGGCAAAAACTCATAAATATTTAGTTTTAGGAACAGATAATGCTGCTGAATGAAAATTAGGATATTTTACTAAATATGGAGATGGAGGAGTTGATTTACTACCTATTATTCATTTATTAAAAAGGGAAGTAAAACAAGTTGCACATATTCTAAATATTCCTTCATCAATTATAAACAGAGCCCCTTCAGCAGGATTGTTTGAAAACCAGTTAGATGAAACAGAAATTGGTGTTAGTTATGATATAATTGATGATTATCTAAGTGGTAAAATGATTGATCCAAAAGCTAAATCTAGAATAAAATATTTTTTTAGCATTTCATCACATAAAAGAAAGAAAATTCCAACACCACTAAAGATGATTAAAAAATAATGTTTTATATAGGGAGCATTTATAATGAAAAAAATATTATTAATAAAAAACGGATTTAGAAAGCAATTTAAAAATTATATTCAATTTATTGTATATATTTTTTTGGTTATATTAGGAATAGTTTTTACTGTATCGTTTGGAGTTACAGCAATAAATATGCAAAAAATAAATGATAGAGTTACTAAAAATTTAGATCAAATTGATTATTCATTTAGGTATACTTCAAGTGGTTATAATGCAAACGATACACAAACATTAAACCCTTGATTTGCATTCAATGGAGAAGTGCTAAATATAAATAATTTAAATTATTCTACATTATCTATAGGATTTGATGAAGATGTTTTAAAACCTTATAATTTTTTAATTGATTCAATCGGAGAAAATAAATTTTCATACTATTCATCAATATATAAAATTGAAGACAAGAGAGAAAGTTATTTGTAAATTTTGGTTTTGGAGATGTTGAGTCACATAGCTATTCAAATTCAGATTCTTATAAAAATTGGAGTTATATTCCTTCAAAGTCAGAACAAGTTTTAAATTTTAATAATAACCAAAAATTTGAAGTAGTTAAATCCAGGAGAATTTGATAGATTTTATCGATTTAATTTTGAAAATAATAAATTTAAAAATTCACTAATAGGTAAGTTGTATGAAAAAAATAATTATTTTCGAGATAAAATTACACCAACAAATTTAAAAGCGGCTATATCTATTTTTGACTATATGTTTTATTTAAATCATTCAACAATAACTAATTTAATAAAAATGGATATAGCAAATGTTTATCAGTTTTTATTAAGTGAAAATAATATTAATATTGACTATTATATGAATGATAGACAAAAGAAAAACATTGAGTCAGAAATAAACAAGTTTATAAACGGTGATAGTTTAATTCCTGGAGCTTATAATGGTGTTATTGGAAAAAATTGTTAATAATAATTATGTTTTAACAAACGATAATCAAAACATAATAAGAGATTATTGAAAAGACCAATTATTTAAAAATGGAACTTTTTTAATAAAAGATTTTGATTCAAATGAGCTATTTAAGTCTCCAGCAGATACTGGAGGATATAAAATTAAAAACAATGATATTACTAGTCGTGACTTATTTAGTTCATATTTTAATTTGTTAGGAACACTAACTGATTTTACAATAAATTTAACAAGCGAAGTCGTTACTTGAAATTTAAATGGAGAAAAATTTCGTTTTATCTCTGCGTTTTATAATGAGTTAGACCAAGAGGATAACTTAATTACTAAATTTTATAATGAAGATATTTTTGAATTATATAAAAAAATAATAAAGATAGTACTTTAACTGCAAACAATTTTATTGCATCAACAGGATATATTAAATCAAAAAAATGAACAATCGGTGAAGAATATTCATTATTTCCTAATGATGTTACTTTATTTAAATTTAGACTTGATGGAATTGGAACAGACGCTTATAATTTATATCCAACTATATACGAAGAAGACGTTTTAACAAATCAACAATATGAAGCGATTTTTTATGTCCAAAATGGATTATTTTCAAATATTTTTAATAATAGAGCAACAGGACTTGGGTCATTAAAACCTATTAAAGATTCGCAATTTCAAGATGTTAGTCGAGTTTTTCTGACGTATAATGGTTTGAATTTAAAATTAGAGCAAAATCTAAAAAATTTTAAACTATATTTAACAGATAATATGATAACAATTAATGATGTTGTGGATGTTATTAATAACAATGAGGTATATGATGAAAATTTTAATTATTCAAAATCTTTAATCCAAGATCAATCAGAAATTAGAGGTGTTATTTTAAGAGTTGATATGTTAGGATGAATAACTAAATATTTTACAATTATTGTTATATTATTTGTCTTGATATTTTTAGGAGCTGTAATCTTTGTCATATCAAATGTTATTAAAAAAAATTTAAAAGACCAAAGAAAACAAATTGGCAGTCTTAAATCTCTAGGTTATACAAATAAATCTATAGTTTTAAGTTATTTAATATTTATGATGATTCCAATAATTATTGCTATTTTATTAGCTTGAATCATTGGAATAATTTTACAACTGCCGTTGATGTCTATTTTTAATATGTATTTTAATATTCCAATTATTTTTAGTATTGATGTTTTAGTTTTATTAGCAGTACTTTTTTGTTTTGGTGGTGTAGTTTTTTAGTTATATTTTTTACAACATTAAAAACGATTAGTGAAAAACCTTTATTGTTATTAAATTCTTTTTCTCAAAAACCAACTAATTTATTTTTGAAAAAATTATTTTTAAAAATAAGATATAAATCATTGCTATCAAAACTAAGATTTGTTTTAATAGGGTCATCATTTAAAGATTTAATTTTATTTTTTTTGGTTGTATTATTTTCTTCGTTTCTATTAACGATTTCAACACTTATTCCTAATATAATTTCAACGATGAATAAAGAATTTTATAAAAATATTTATTATGAAAATGATTATTTATACACAGGTGCCATAAGAAATAACTTCATAACAAAACCAGTATTTTATTCATTAAATAATGATATTAATCAAAGCAATATTAATGCAAGTATTTTTAATGTATATATAAATAACAATAATACTTATCTTGGTGTTATTGATGAAAATTCTGTTAATGATTGAAAACAAAACTTAACTCAAAATTATAATTTATATGAACATATTTTTGAACAAGTATTTTTATATAATGTTTTACCATTAAATAACATTGTTATCTCACCAGGAGTCTTTGAAACTCTAATTGATATGAGTCAAAAAATTGATAATAATAACAATACTGTAGAAAGATTAATAAATCAGTTTGCTTGCCAACTGCTACCAAGATTATTCAATCAAGAAATGATTGATTTATCAATTCTCCTAAATTTAGATTATAAATATTGTATTAAAGAAATCTCAGGAAATACTTTAGCATCATCAATTAAAGAATTATGAGATGCAGATAATGATTATTTTAAAAATTTTAGTTTTAATTTCAATGCTATTCCTTATTCAAAAGCGAATGATGAAATGTATACAAGAATTAATGCATCATCAATTGATAATAAAACAAATATTCTTATTTATGGTTTAGATTTATTATCACCAAATATAAAAACAAACTTAACAAATTTAAATTTATTAAAATATCAAGATAATGATGAATATATTCCTGTCGCTTTAAATCAAAAACTAAAAATTTTAGATTATAAAATTGATGATGTAATTGAACTTATTGTTCCAATTGAAGAGATGGTTATTAAAAATAATGATGAAACTACAACGAGCATTCAAACTGAAAATTGAATGTATGATAATAAAGTTATTGAAACTGAAGATATGACACGTTTTACATATAAGAATAATGAAGTTGCCTTAGATAACTTTGATACTTTCTATTATAAAGATTTTAACAATCAGTATAAACCTTATAAAGATTTAAGCGAAGTTCAGTTAAAAATAGACATTTCACATGTAGATAAATCTTTAATAGAAAAAGTAAATGCTGAATATAAAGACTATTCAAATAAAGAAATTGAAATAAATGGAGAATATATTATAGTTAAACCTTATGATATTTTTACATATGAAAATAATCAAAAAAACCCATTAGATATTATTTCTTTAACATTTAATGGTACAAACACATGATTGAATATAGCGATGAGATATAGTTTAATTTATGTACAAGTTGATTATAAAGTTATTAACAATTTAAAAGTGACGGCTTTTGAAGAAACATATGATAATAATAAAATCTATATGGATCAAGTTTATGCTAATGAAATTTTAGGTTTTAATAATTCAGATCAAAGATATTGGTTTAGTAATACAAATTCAATAAATATGTGAAGTAATGCAAAATTAAGTGGTGAAGAAGTTATAGTTGATCAATTATATCGAACAATAACTCATTCAAAATTAGCGAATAACTCTCTCTTCAATTTTGATATATATTCTGAACCAAAGATTGGAAAAACAGATTATGTATCAATTCAAAAAAAGACTATTAATAAATTATTTTCTTCAAGTGTAAATATAATAGTTTTTTTATAATAATAACTATTTTTATGTCTATTATTATAATATATTTAATTACAGAAATATTTGTTGGACGATTTAAGAAATTTATGAATTATATGAGAGTTTTTGGTTATTCAATTAGTGAAATTAATAAAGTATTTATGTGAATTTTTATACCACTCACTTTATTTACAACTTTTTTAGGAGTAGGTTTTGTATTTCTTATGATATATTCTATAATTCCAAATATTTTGGTTTATTTACAAATAGTATTACCTTTATTAATAAATTTTGCATATATTCCTATACCTATTATTTTGTCATTTTCAGTGTTTTTAACCGCATACATTATTATTATTATTTTAAAGTTTATCAAAACAAAAACTTAATCAAATTTTAAGTTAAAAGTATTTTTTTAAAAAACATTAAAATTAATTAAAAATCTGACTTTTTGTAAAAAATTAGATTTTTAATAATATAATATGTATACTCTAGATATATGTAATAGAAATAAGAGGACATTATAATGATGACAGATAAACAAGCAGAAGAAATTTCAAAGTATTTAGAAACAGTAAATGATGATATAATTGATACAATGTTTCATGAATTAACAGCAGGTGTAAACACATATTTTGCAGTATTGTTATTTGGAGAAGATATAGAAAAAGTTTTTAATGATCCCAAAAACAAAACTAAATCAACAGAAGAAATTGCAAAAATCGTTAAAGAAGTAACAATAACTAAAAAAGAAATTTTAAACTCAATAGACACCTTTTTTAATTACGAACAAGAATTAGTTCTTTTTGCTGAAGATTGTGTTGAATCAGATGTATTTAATCCAGCATATCCACCAGAAATTCTAAAAAAAATAGAAGAATTAGAAATTAATGTGAAGGATTTCTCTGCAGAATTAATTTTATCATTTAGTAATGACATTGTTGATTTTTTTACAAATGATATTGAAGAATGAAGAAATGATGTAATTGATGTTATTATAAGTCTTTGATAATAATTTAAAATAAAATGTAAACAAGGTTTATTTTTAAAATATTAAAATAATCATTGGTAGCAAATAAAATTCATATTAAAAAACTTTATATTACTATAAAGTTTTTTAATATGTTAAAACGTTATTTATGATTGTGAAAAAATTAATTTTTTCCTTTGTTTTCATATCTAAGTTTTAGTTCTATATTTTTTAATTTTTTTTGAACTATTTTTTCATAAAATAAAATTATAAAAAAACTTATTATTGTGATAATTGCTAAAAGCAAATATCAAGTAAGTCCAGGAACGATTGGTTCATATATATTCATTGAATCGTTCAAATTGGTTACTTGAATAGTGAATAATCCAAAAACTATGTATATGATATAACCAATAGGATTTGCATATCAATATTTAAGTTTTGATCTAAAATTAAAAAAACTAATTAGCAATACTACTAGAAAAATTGAAATTGTATGGTGTAACAATCCTGTAATTGATGGAAAATATCAGAATGAAGATGGTATGCCACTGCCATATGGGTTATCTTGACCTAAAAAATTTGGGTAAAAAATTGCAATCATCCCTCCGATTAGAGCGCTATAAACATACCAATGAAAAACTACATGATTTAAAAATTTAATAAAAATAAATATGCTAATCGGAAATAAAAGACTTGTAAGTCCACAAAGACTTGTAGGAATTAATTGCCAAAAATTATTATAACGAATTACAATGGCAATTCTATTTAAAATAATGTTAATCAGCAAAACTAAAGAGGTAACAATAAGAATTATTTTTTGTGTTTTTTCTTTCTTTGCAAATCTATGAATAAGTCAAACACCTAGAACCATCATTCCAATTGTTACAATAATGTAAACAATATGTTCTCATTCGTAAATCATATTTTTTCCTATTTTATCTCAATTCCACAGATAATTTTAGCATAAATTTTTATTTTTAAAATAAAATTATTATTTTATGTTTCTAAAATTTTTATGTATTTAAACTTCCTCTGTTTTTATAATAATAAATTATCCAAATTATTTAATTATTTAAGATATAATAAATTTATCAAGTATAGCCTCTTAAATTAAATTTATCATAAAATATTTTTTTTGCACATAATTTTAAAATAAGTTGCATAATGATAAAGGAGATAAAAACATGAAAAAAATTACAACGATCGTATTAGATATTAGATATTGATGGAACGCTATTAAATTCTGATTATAAAGTTTCATCAAAAACAAAAAATACTCTTATAGATGCTCAAAAAAAAGGAATTAAATTAATTTTAGCATCAGGTCGACCACCATCAGGTATGACTGAATTTATAGAAGAATTAAAAATGGATGAATATAATGGGTTTTTTATTTCTACCAATGGAGCAGTGGTTATCGATTGTTCCACAAATAAAATATTGTTTGAACAAACTTTACCAATACAAATATCAAAAGATATTTTAAATCATGTTAAAAAATTTAAAGTTAAACCAATGATATTTAAAGAAGATTATTTATATGTAAATGATGTGTATGATAATATGGCAAATTTTTCAGAAAAAAATATTAATGTAAATATTATAGAACATGAAGCAAGAAGTAATAAATTTAAATTATGCGAAATTAATGATTTAGCAGCATTTGTTGATTTTCCTTTACAAAAAATCTTACTAGCGGGAGATCAACAATATCTACAAAAAAATTACTTAGAAATTAAAGCGCTTTTTGAAAACCAAGCAAATGGCATGTTTACAGCTCCAGTTTATTTTGAGTTTGTGAATAAAGATATAGATAAAGCAAAAGCTCTAGAGATTATTGTCAATAAATTAAATATCAACAAAGATAATATAATTGCTTTTGGTGATGGACAAAATGACTGTTCAATTATTAAATATTCTGGAGTTGGTGTTGCTATGAAAAATGCAGTTCAAGAATTAAAAGATTTAGCAGATGAAATTACATTATCAAATGATGATGATGGAATTGTGTATATGCTAGAAAAATATTTATAAACACAAGAGATACGAGAGGGAAAGTAAAATGATTGTAGGAGCACTGTGCTATTGAAGATGACCAGGAAAATGTAATTGAAAAATTTCATTTGAAACTAAAATACCAAAAGAGACAACACCTTAAATTATATTTTTTTTAAAGATAAAAATATAAGCGCTATTGGTATTGATTCATTCGGGTCTATTGATTTAAATATTAACTCTCTAACATATGGATATATAACATCAACTCCAAAATTAGAATGACAAAATTATAATATTTGTGGAGATTTTAAAAAAGTCTTAAAGGTTCCAGTTATTTTTAATGCAGCTGTTTTAGGAACATTAAAAGGATTGAATTCTGGATTATATATAATAATAGGCACTGGAATAGGTGTTAGAATATTTAGTGAAAAAAAATACTCCACAATATGTTGCATCCAGAAGCTGGACATATTTTATTAATAAAAAAAATGATGATATAAGAGCAAGTGTTTGTCCTTAACATACATTTTGTTTTTAAGGTTTAGCTTCGTGTCCACCGCTTGAAAATCGATATGGAGTTAAATCAATAGATCTTGCAACAAATGTCGCTGTTTGAGAACTTGAAGCTGATTATATTACCCAAACACTTGTTAATTATATATTAATAGTTTCACCTCAAAGAATTTTTAGATGGTAGTGTTATGAAACAAAAACAATTATTTCCTATTATAAGAGATAAAGTTGTAAAAATGTTAAATAATTATTTAAAAACTGCTGAAATAAAAAATATACAAACTTATATAATTCCTTCGATGTTATATAATAACCAAGCATTGATTGGATATTTTGAAATTGTTTTGACGAGATAAAGTATATTTCAAGTAAAAAAAAAATAATTATAATTTGAAAGGAATTTAAATATGGAAGAAATAATATTTTTAGAGGGTACATTTAAAGAAAATGTCTGGGGTGGAAATAAACTCGCTAGTGTTTTTAATTATAAAACACATTATTCAGTTACAGGTGAATATTGAGCAATTGGTGCACATCCAAATGGTGACAGTAAAGTTATATCAGGAGAATTTAAAGGAAAAACATTAAGTTTTTTATGAAAAAATCATAAAGAGTTATTTAAAGATTATTCTAATGATTCTTTCCCATTATTAGTAAAAATAATTGATGCAAAAGATGATTTGAGTGTACAAGTTCACCCTGATGATATTTATGCAAAAATTAATGAAAACAATTCATTAGGAAAATCAGAATGTTGATATGTATTAGATTGTGCTAAAGATGCTACAATTATAATTGGTCATACTGCCACAAATAAACAAGAATTAAAAGATATGATTGATGAAAAAAAATGAAAACAATTGCTTAGAGAAGTCCCAATAAAAAAGGGTGATTTTTTTCAGATTGATCCAGGTACAATCCATGCGATAAAAGGTGGTACTATGGTGCTTGAAATACAACAAAATAGTGATATAACATACAGATTATATGATTATGATAGAAAACAAAACGGAAAATTAAGAAATTTACATATAAACAAAAGTCTTGATGTGATAATAAATCCATACATTACTCCAACAACAAATTTTAAAACTGAAACAAATTCAAACTATATAGAAAAAATTTTAATAGATTGTAAATATTATAAGATAAGATATATCAACACTAAATTAGAGGCGAAGTTTTTCAAGACTTCATCGTATGAATTATTAAGTGTAATTTCTGGAGAAGGATACATAAATAAAACTTTTATAAAAAAAGGAGATCATTTTATAATATCAGCGAACCTTAAAGAATATGTTTTATCAAAAAATTTAGAAATTATAGTTTCGACTGCAGGAGAATATTAAAATAGATACAACAAAATTATTTTAAATAAACATTATTAAGATCAACTTTTATATTTAAAATATATTTTGATTAAAAATTCAAAAACATAAAAATATCGGTTGATTAACTACATATTAATACACCAAATTTTATTTATAATAATCAAGAAGAGAAAGTACTTTCTTTTTTTAGTTTCTCTTTCTGACCTCTTGACAAAAAAAAAAAAAGGACAATGAAGGCAGAAAGGAAAATATATTATGAAAAACAAAAATTTATTTTGCACCTCATATTCATTGAGATAAAGAATGATATTTCACAAAATAAACATCATCAATATTTCTTATAGATAATGTTAAAAAATTAAAAATAATTGCAAATAACAAAGAAAGTTTTTCTCATTTTATTTTTGATAGTCATTTATCAATTATTGATGACTATCTTGAAATATTTCCAGAAGAAATAAATGAAATTAAAAAATTAATTAAAGAAAAAAAATTAATTGTGGAGCCCCGTGATGCACACAACCAGATATGTTTTCTCCATCAAGTGAATTATTGATTAGAAAATTTAAAATATGGGAAATGTCACCCAGTTAAAGAAACATATACTCCAGATTCATTTGGATTTAATTGAAATTTTCCTCAAATTCTTAAACATAATGAATGTGATGCATTAATTTATTGAATAGGCATTGATGAAAATCATATAAAAAATGATGTTTTAAACATTTGAAAAGGAATAGATGGTACTGAAATTTATACTTATAATTTATTTAAATATTGATATGGTGGGACATATTCTGCATTTTATTCAATTTATGAATAATGAAATAAAGAAAATCTTGATATTTTAGCAAGAGAATATTTAACCAAATTTAAAGATCCATTATAGGAGTAGTTACTTTTGGTTAGCAGACAACGGCTTACTTTGTGGCATTTACACTAGGAGTTGCAGCCACAGTATACGTTTATGGTTTTTAATTAAAATATAGTTTTGGAAAAATTGTTTCAGTTAAAGAAGTTCATAATAAATACATTGAAAATATAAAAAAACTTAACTGAAGATAATTAATAGTAAAAAAAACATAAATTAAAACAATTAAAAACCTTAAAAAAACTACAAATAAACAAACAGAGATTAATGATTTAAATTTAAAAATATCTAAATTTATTGAAAGTATTAATTCCTTAAAAAAATTAATGATGATAAAAACAAAGCATTCGAAACACTTAATCTAATAAAAATGATGAATCTAAATTTATTAAAGAGAATAAAAATATAATTGTTGAATTTAAAAAACAGCAAAAATTAATAGAACGAAATAAAAAAAGCGAAACAGAACTAACTAAAATTAAAGAAATGAATAATTCAGATAAATTACTTTCAAAATAAAAAAATAAAAAAATATAAAGAACTAATATAAACAAAGTACTATCCAAAAACAAATTGAATTAAGAACACAATTTGTTAACAAATATCAAGTGTCATTTTAAATATATAAGATAATTTTTAAATTAAATAATTCATTTTTTTAGAATTAGTTTTAAAAAAACAGATCAAAGGCAAAACTTTTATAACGTTTTTCTCATACAAGTGATACATAAATTTATTCTAAATTTATAATGATTTAATTCTATATTATTTATTATGATACAATTAACTTATTAAGTTGAAATATTTAAATAAAAATAAATATTTTTAAAAGAAGGGAGATAAGGCGAAATGAAAATGGGAATTTTGGTAGATAGTTCATCAGGATTATCAGAAGAAAAAGTTGTTAATACAAATATTAGTGTAATCCCATTACATATAATTTTAGATGGAGGAGAAGAATATCTAGATATTCCTCAAAATAATGATAAATATAAAACTTTTGAATTTATTCATAACGGTAACAAAGTATCAACAAGTCAAGCATCGCCTGGTGAAATTGAAAATAAATTTAATGAAATGTTAAAAAAATATGACCATGTTGTCGTTTTAACAATAAGTGAAAATTTATCAAGCATGCAAGCGACAACTCTAATGGTAGCGAATAATGATGAATTTAAAAGTAAAATATCAATTATAAAACATTGTTTAGCAGCAGATGCTATTGGTGAATTGGCATTAAAATTTAATGAAATGACAGATAACACAAATTTAACTGTTGAAACATATCAAAAAATTGCAGATGAATGAATGCAAAAAGCTGCTTCAATCATTATTCCTGGTGATTTATCAAGATTGGCAAAAGGTGGAAGAGCAAAAGCTTTATTGATTTCAATTTTAAAAATGTTTAAAACAAAAGTTGCTATTTTATGAGGTTGAAAACCATCAAAAATTGCTATGGGTAGAACTTATGCTTCTTTACTTGATAAAATCAAGAGTACGATAGAAAAAATTTGTGGCAAAGACCCTAAATTTATTTTTTCATCAACTAATTTAACTTCATCAAAAACAATAGAATTAATTGCAGAGAAATTAAAAGAATTTGGCATTAAATTTGAAAAGCGAATAATTCCATCACCATTTGTATGTCATGCAGGAACTGAAAGCATCGCATTTATTGCAATTAATAAAAAATTACTAGAAAAATAAAGTAATTTCAACTAAAAATATTGACTAAAAACAAGATGATGATTCTTGTTTTTTATAAAATGAAATATAGTTATTAAAGGTCATTAGTAAGAAAATTTGTGAAAAAGAATTAAGTTTAGTATTTAGTATTATGTTATAATATTCGTATCAAAATTAAAGGAGTGGGAAATATTATGAAAAAATTATTAAGTTTATTAGCAACTGTTAGTTTAGTTTCAACAACAACAGCATCAGTTGTTGCTTGTGGTAACGGAGATGATATAAATAACGGAGATGATATAAATAACGGAGATGATATAAATAACGGAGATGATATAAATAACATTTTAACAACTACTTTTATAGGCGGAGTTCACTTTTTTTCGCAGACTGGTCAGGACGATCGTACAATTAAAGAATTATGAGAAAGAATTTTATTTGTAAATTCAGATATATATATAAATAGTGTTTTTACTATTTCAAATATTAATCTAGGATCTGATGAAACTGGAACTGCTTTAGTTGAAATTGAAGGTATGCTAGGGAGTGTAACTGTATCATTTACAATCCTGTCTAATTTAGAAATAATAATTCAAGGCATTGTGCCAGAAGGCTTCAATGGAGTAGTAACATCTCAAATTCAAATTGACGATAGAACAGTATTATTTACAGGAGGAATAGATGGAGTAGGAAATGGAGCATTTATTTCTTCTTTAGATTTGATTACAAATGAAGTGACTAACCATTTTTTCAATCCAGAGGCAAATATAATTAACGGTATTTATACATTACGAGATGGAAGAGCTCTTATTTCATACAACGGAGTTTCGATTTTAAATTTAGATGAAGACGATAATCCAAGATTAACACAAGTTGTACCCCAAACAGATTTTCCTGGTGTTATTACTTCAATAACAGAGTTAGATGATGGAAGAATCATTGTAGCCGGAGAAATGCCATCAAATCAAACATCATTCGTGAGAGTTGTGGATCTTGAAAATGGAGTTGCAAATCAACTTCAAGGAGATTGAGATATGATTTTCCAAGACACTGTTATAACAGGAAGAGTTAATGGTTTAGTTAATAACCCAAATAATATTTGACCACAGGTTAATACTGGAAACTTGCTTGTTACATTTGGTGGTTTTTCAAATTCCGCTGTTGTTGGGCTTTTAAGTAATTTTTTAGAACCAATATCTATGTATTCCTGAAATTTTATGACACTTCCAAGTAGCCACTATACAATAAACACTGTTAATGTTTTAAATGATGACAGAATTATAATTACAGGCGGATCTAATTCTGAAAATTTGTTTTTACATGAAATTGCAATGAATAATTCAGGTACATTGTTTACATCTGCAATATATATGAGTGCCCTTCTAGATAATGCAATTACTTCAATTATTCAATTACAAAACGGAAGAGTGATGGCAACTTCAGGAGTAGGTACTCAATCAAAAATATTTATTATTTATATATAAGATTATCTTTATAATATTTAATAATTATAATATATGTTAAAAATTTAAGAAATTATAAAAACAATCTTTAAATAGGTTGTTTTTATATATCAAAAAAAAATTTAATAAAAATAAATATATAATTATTAAAAAGATTGTATATTGTTAATTTTATTTAAAGTTAATAAAAATTTAAATTTATTTTAGTCAAACAATAAAGATACATAATTGTGTTTACAATTTATATAACTTACCTATTTTATTAGTTATCTAGCATGAGATTATCACATGTTATTGATAATTTTACTTAATAATCTGGTATAAGATGTTTAAATATAAAAATATTAAATATATAATATATATGCTAAAATTTTTTTAGATTATGTTAAGAAAGGTTACTATAATGATAAATAAAATTAAAGATGTAATTAAAAATTTTAATGATAATATTAAAAATCTTAAAAATAACAAACAATTAGAAGAAATCAAAAAGATATATACAGGAAGAAACTCACCACTTAATGAATTAGCTCAAAAACTTAGAGAAGTTTCAAATGAAGAAAAAAAACATCTAGGGTTTGAAATCAATGAAGCAAAGTCAATTATTTTCAAAAAAATAAATGACTTAAATGAACAATTTTATTTTTTTGAACTAAAAGAACAACTAGAACAAGAAAAAATTGACTTATCTTTACCAGGTATGAATTTTAAATCAGGAACAAAACATCCTTTAAATTTAGTGATTGAAGAAATATCAGATATTTTTAAAGAAATTGGTTATGAAATGATCGCTGGAACAGAGTATGAAACTGATGAGTTTTGTTTTCAAAAATTAAATTTACCTTTAAACCATCCAGCGAGAGATATGCAAGATACTTTTTATATAGATGAAACTTCTGTTTTAAGAACACATTGTACTAATGTTACAGCCAGAATGTTAACACAACTTGCAAAAGATAAAAGATTGAATAAAAAAAATTTAGCAGTTATTAGTTATGGAAATGTATATCGCCGTGATGATGATGATGCAACTCATTCACACCAATTTATGCAAATCGATGGTTTTGCAGTTGGTGAAAAAATATCTTTCGCAAATTTAAAGTGAATTTTAGAATATATGTGTAAACGTTTATTTTCTCAAGAAATAAAAATAAGGATGAGACCAAGTTATTTTCCCTTTACAGAACCAAGTGTTGAAGTGGATATATCATGTATATCTTGTAAAAACCAAGGATGCAATATTTGTAAGTTTACAGGTTGAATTGAAATTTTAGGAGCAGGAATGATAGCTCCAGAAGTTATGGAATTAAACGGACTTAATCACAAAGAAAATAGCGGACTAGCTTTTGGTATAGGCGTAGAACGAGTAGCGATGCTAAAATTTGGAATTAAAAACATCAGAGATTTTTATGAAAATGACATTAGATTTTTACAACAATTTAAATTCTTTGGAAATTAAATAGAAAAGGGAAGTTTTATGATAATTACTAGAAGATGATTAGATAACTTTATAAATTTAGATGATATTAGCGATGATAAAATCACACAAGCCTTAAATTCTTTAGGATTTGAAGTAGAAAATTATAAATCATATAAAAAATTGAATGATGATTTAATCATTGGTTTTGTTAGCGCTGTTTTTCCTATGGAAGGAACAAAATTAAATTTTTGTTTTGTTGATATAGGAGAAGAACTAGTGTCTCCAATAGTTACAGGTGCTACAAACATCAAAGAAGGACAACATGTAATTGTTGCAAGACCAGACATAACAATTGCTAATGGTGTTACACTAGCCATTAAAAAAATTCAAGGAAAAATTAGTGAAGGAATGATAGTTTCATTATCAGAAATTGGTATGCAAAACTCTTCACTAATCAGTAATGAAATAACAGATTGAATTTATGAAGTTTTTACAAAACAAGATTTATATACTTTAATTGGTAATGATAACGCTCTAGATGTTATTGGATTTAATGATTCTGTATGAAAAATTAGTTTAACATTAAATAGAAGTGATGCTCTAGGTTCTTTGCAAGTCGCAAAAGAATTGACAAATTATTTTAAAAAACAAATTAATTTTGTTGGTGAAACATATAAGATTAATCCATCAAAGAATAAAATTACTACTACATTTGAACTTGATAATAGCGATAAGATAATAAGAAGCTTAGCTATTCAACAGTTCGACATAAAAAAACTTCTTTCATTTGATAAAAGAATTTTAAATATTTATTCAAATCAAGATATTTGATTAAAATTTAACGAAGTAAAAACATCATTAAATTTTTGATTAGATTTAAGCAGTATCATCGCTATAGAAACTGGACAACCAATTATCTTTTTAGACCCTAAAAAAATTACAAAAAAATTATCTGTTAAAAATAATCCAAACCAAAAAAATAAAACAAATTTACAATTAATGCATGGAGATGAAGTTATTTCAACTCTTGGTGTAGATTTTAACATAGATTTTTTACCAACATCAAATGATGAGAGTGATCAGGTTTTAGTAGTTTTTCTTTCTCTTGATCCATATTTTATGAGAAAACAACAAAAATCTTTTAACATGTTAAGCGTTTCTTTACAAAGATGAATGAAACCAATTTCTTCAAAATTATATAATTTAGCAGCTCAAAGAACTATTTTTTGATTAAACGAATATAATTTACTTTCATCCTTTAGCTCTCTTGATGTTTTAATAGAAAGTGAAGAGAAAGAAAATATAGTTAATGTTGATTTAAAAGAAATAAATAATTTATTAGGTATTAAATTATCATTTCAAAAAATACAATCTTTATTTAAAAAATTAGATTTTGAAATTAAAAAATTACCAAATAACATCATTTCTTTTAAAATTGATAGCCTTAGAACAGATATTACTCATCAAGCGCATATAATAGAAGAGATTGCTCGTTTATATGGATATAATAATATAAAATCAGAACCACCAATAATTGAAAGTGTTATCAAATCAAAAAATTTTGAAAACAAATTAAAACTGCAAATTGAAAATTATTTGATTGGATTAGGTTTTAACAATGTAAAAACTTATTCATTAATGAATAAAAAAGAAGTTGAAACATGAGATTTATTTAATATAAAAAACCCATTAAACTTAATATCTCCATTGAGTAAATTAAGAGAAACGTACAGATTATCAATTTCTAAAAGTTTAATTGAAATTGCTACTTTAAATTATGCTAAGGGCAATAAAAATATTAAATTATATGAATTTGGAGATATTTATAACAAGATAAATATTTGAAAAAAACATTTATCATTTTTAATTAGCGGGGGTGTTATTTTTCAAAAAGCGTACAATATTGATATAAAACCAAATTATGGTTATGCAAAAGGAATATTAGATGAAATATTAAAATTTTATCAACTTAATTTAAATGAAATAGAAATTACAACCAATCAAAATGTTAATAATGATATACACCCATATATTAATGGTTGTATTAAATATCGCGATGAAATTCTAGGATTTATTTATAAATTAAGTCCTCATTTTGTAAAAAAACAAAAATTAGACGAAACATTTATTGTTGAGCTATGCATTTCGACTTTAGAAAAATTTTTAAATTCCACAATCAAACTTGATGAAATATCAAAATTTCAAAAAACATCAAGAGATGTTACGATGCTTTTAGAAGAAAAACATAAATATAATCAAATAATTAACTCTATTTCAAAGAATATAAATTTTATATCAAATATTTACTTATTTGATATTTATCAAGATCATTTTTTAAAACAAGAGCAAAAAACAGCTATTTCTATTAAAGTTGAATTTAATTCAACTAAGCAACAATTATCTGATGAAATTATAGCTATTGAGTGAAAAAAAATGCTTAAAAATATTTCAGATTTAAATATAAAAATTAAATAATTATTTTTTATTATAAATAAAGAATAAATATAAAAAAATCTTAATCATATTGTGTTTTTTATTGTATAATACTTTGGTATGATAACAAAACCTAAATTTTATATATTGACTATTTTGTTAGTTTTGACTTTATGATTAAAATATATAAATAAGTTTATTTTTTCAAAAAAAGCGCTTTAAAATTATTTGTACATAGGAGGTAAAATATGGCTGTACCATTTAGAAAGACTAGTAAGGCTGCAAAAAATAAAAGAAGAAGTCATTTAGCTTTATCAAATTCAAATATTATTTCATGCCAAAATTGCGGAAGTATGATTAAACCTCATAAAGTATGTCGTGAATGTGGTTATTATAAAAATAAAGAAGTCGTTAAAGTGGATTAAAAATTTTAATTATAGTATAAATTTTTATAATAGATATTATATTTAAAAGTTGCAAAAGCAGATAAGTATACTTTGTCAGATAAAAAATTAATGACTTCAAAAGAGTTGAGGTTAATTATTTAGCCTCAACTCTTTTTTATTTTTATATCGTAATTAATATTTTCAGAAGTTTTATATATTATTTAAACATAATTTTATTAATATATCTTTACAATCAAGTATGTAATTTAATTGTTATAGCTTGTAATTTTTATTTTTATTATTTAATTTATCTAAAAATAGATAAATTTATTAGAACAATGTCATTAAAAACGCATTGATATCTATATTTTTTTCTTCAAATTCTTTTTCAATATTCTCAAATGAAATTTCACTAAAATTTTTTCAAAAATTAACTATGTTTGTGAATTTAAGTAAGATATTAACATTTTTTTAAAATTTATTGCAAAAATAGTTGTAAATGGGTAAAAGTGGTATATAATTATAATCAAGTGGGGGAAAGTGGGGCAATATTCATGTTATTAGGTACATTTGAGCATAATCTTGATAATAAGTTAAGATTAACTATTCCATCAAAACTAAGAAATAAGTTGGGTGAATCATTAATTGTTTCAAAAAGTATTGAACATTGTTTAGAAATTAGAACATTAGATTCTTTTGAAAAATGACGTAATGAAATCGCGCAAAATAGTAGTCTAATTGACGCCACTCGTCAATTAGAACGTTTAATTTTTTCCAATTCTGAAGAAACTTCAGTTGATAACGCTGGAAGAATTAAAATTTCCACCACTTTATTAGAGAAGGTTAGTATAACCAAACAAGTATATATTCTAGGGCTAGGAAATAGACTTGAAATTTGAGATAAAGCTACTTATGAATCTAAAGTATTGAATAATGAAAAAAATACTGAGATGAACAAAGTTGCTAATTGATTAGGCGGAGTAAAATAGTGATGACAACACAAGAACATATATCTGTTTTATTGAATGAATCTATTGATTTATTAAATATAAAAGAAAATGGGATATATGTTGATTGCACATTGGGCCGTGCAGGACATAGTGTTGAAATTCTAAAAAAAATACATAAAGGGCATTTATATGCTATTGACCAGGATCAAACAGCTGTTTATGCAAGCAAAAATATTCTTTCAAAATACGGAAAGAATTTTACAGTTTTACAAGGAAATTTTTCAGATATTAAATTAATTTTAATTTTGAATAAAGTCGAAAAAGTTGATGGAATTATTTATGATTTAGGAGTTTCTTCTCCACAACTAGATAATCCAAACAGAGGTTTTAGTTATCGATATGATGCACCTCTTGATATGCGTATGGATATTGATAATAATCAATTAACCGCAAAAGAAATTGTAAATACATTTAATGAACAGCAACTTGCAGATATTTTTTATAAATATGGAGATGAGAAATTTTCATATAATATTGCAAAAAATATTATTAAGCAAAGAAATGTAAAAGAAATAAACACTACTTTAGAGTTGGTGGAAATTATTAAACAATCTTTGCCACAAAAAATATTAAAACAAAAAAAACATCCTGCAAAAAAAGTTTTCCAAGCTTTAAGAGTTTTTATAAATAATGAGATAGATGCTTTAAAAAAATCTTTAATTCAATCATTAGAATTACTAAATAGTGATGGTAGATTAATTGTTATTTCATTTCAATCACAAGAAGAAAAAGTAATAAAAGATATTTTTAAAGCAAAAACGATTAATAAAACAGAAAAGTTTTTATTAAAGTTACCTTCTAATGATATTCAAATCAAAAAAGATTTTGAATTACTTATAAAAAAACCTATTAAACCAAGTGAGAAAGAAATTAGTCAAAATAGAAGAGCTCATAGTGCAAAATTATGAGCAATAAAAAAGGTGGTGTAAAAAAATGATGACAGAAATTTATGCAACAGTAGAGATAAGAAAAAAAGAATTACGTTTTGTAGTTGTAAAAAATCGTAATTCTTCAATTACTATTTTATACAAAGAAAAACTTATGGGAGATTGATTATCAAAAGATGATGTGGTAAAAGATGTACATCACACATCACAAAAACTTAAAAAAATTATTGAATTTTTTGAGAGAAATTTCAGCCATCAAATAAAATCAGTACTTTTAATATTACCATCAAAAACATTAAGTATCTTTGAAAGAGAAGAACATTCAATTCTAAACCCAATAATACCAATTTCTAAAAAAACTATTAATGAAACACTTTCTAAATTAGTTGCCTCAAGCCAGATTTCTTCTAGGGCGTTGATATCTGTTAGACCGTTTTATTATAAAGTTAATGGCGGTATCGAAAGCGCCTATCAACCATTAGGAATGCAAAGTGACTATATTTTAATTAAGGCAAAACTTTATACAATTAACAAAGAAGTGTATACAACTCATTCAAATGTTATAAAAGAATTGAAAAAAGAAATCTTATTAAGAAATATTGATATGTTTTCTTTAGGGAAAGCTTGTGTTACAGAAGAAGAATTCCGTCATACTTTTGCTGTTGTTAATTGAGGATATGAAAACATAGAAATTGGTTTTTATGCAAAAGAATCACTAAATAGAATTTTGGTATTAAACACTGGTCTTAAATCAATTACTGAAAAAATTTCAAAAGAATTAGGTGTTAGAAACAAAGATATAGAAAAATATCTGTTTAAACTTATAAATTATTCAAATCAGTCAGTAGTTGCTGATGACTTAGTATTTAGAAAATTTAACACTACCAAACAAATGACAATATGTTTAACAACAACAGAAATAAAAACGATAATTTATAAAGAATTAAAAATATTTATTGATGAAATTGATAAAAGAATCATTTCAGAAATTGGTGTTAATATAATGTTTAAAACATATTATTTTGGGAGAGTTACTGAAATACCAGGATTTTCAGATATTTTATTACAAAGTAAATTAAAAGATCGTGCAATTGTATTTTCTCCATATGTATTAGGAGCATCAGAATTATGATTAGCATTTTCTATAGGAATAATGTTGCAAATGCGTCAAATGAACAGAATGAACAAACAAATGATAAAAACATCAACAAAAATTTATATGAAACAACCAACGCAACCAAAATTTTATCAAGAACATCAAAATATACCTACACAAGTAAATAACAACATTGTTCAACCACAAAATTTATTTAATCAAAATATAAATACTATGTATAAAAATGAGGGGGTTCAAAATCAATATTTATCAACACCAGATAATCTTAATTACCAACCACAAAATATGAATCAACAATTATATCAAAACCCATATTTGCAAGAATATCCTAAAAATTATCAAAATTTTAACATCCAACAACCAAATCATGTAAATCATCCACAAAATATAATCAATTTCTCACAAAATGTAGATAATAATTTTAAAAATAATAACAATTTTTAATTCAAAATGGTAATATAAATTAAGCATATGTAAATTGAACATAGAAGGAAGGCAAAAAAAATGAATCAAAAACATTATCCCGTTGCAGATATAAGAGTTATAGGTGTTGGTGGTGGAGGCGGAAACGCTGTAAACCGAATGGCAGAAGATGGCGTTAGAGGTGTTGAATTTATTGTTGCAAACACTGATTTACAAGATTTACAAAAAAGTCCAATTGAAAACAAAATAGTTTTGGGAGAGAAATTAACTAAAGGTTTAGGGGCAGGAGCTATTCCTGAAATCGGAAGAGAAGCCGCACTTGAAGCAGAACCGGTTATAAAAAAAGCATTAGAAGGTGCTGATTTAATTTTTATTGCGGCTGGAATGGGTGGAGGAACTGGAACTGGAGCAGCTCCAGTTGTTGCAAGAATCGCAAAAGAAACTGGTGCTTTGGTTGTTGCGATCGTTACTAAACCTTTTAAAATGGAAGGTCAAAAAAGAACTTCACACGCAATGGATGGAATTGATGAGCTAAGAAAAAATGTTGATTCAATCATTGTTATTTCGAACGATCGATTACGCCAAATTGGAGGTACAATTCCTGCAACTCAAGCTTTTAAAGAAGCTGATAATATTTTAAAACAAGGTGTACAAGCAATTACAGACTTAACTGCTGTTCCTGCTGTGATGAACGTTGATTTTGCTGATGTTAGAACAATTATGGAAGGTCAAGGAAATACAATTTTTGGAATTGGTATTGGAAGAGGTCCAAATAAAGTTATAGAAGCAACAAATAAAGCTGTAACTTCATCATTGTTAGAAACTTCAATTTATGGAGCTAAAAACGCTTTAATTAATATTACAGGAGGTCCAAATTATTCATTAGCTGATGGAGAAGATGTTGTTGATATAATTAACCAAGCAGCCGGAAGAGAATTAGACCCAATTATTGGTTTATCAATTAATGAACATCTAGATGATGAGATTATTGTAACAATTATTGCTACAGGATTTGATGAGGATTATAATTCAATTTTATTATCAGAAAAAAAATCAGAATTATCAAAATCTGAAGACCCACATCCACGTCTAGAAAGAGAAAGATCTCATGAAAGAAGAGCATCTAGATCAGATGATCAATTTGAAAAACGTGTTAGCAATGTAGCGTCTTACAATAATATAAAAAATAATTTTCGCAATGAGAGACCTGTAGCTAGAAAAATAGAAGAAACAGAAGATTTTGAAAATGGCGAAGAAGAGTTTGAATTTTTAAAAGATGATTGAGCAAGATAATAAAATTATATGTTAGTTCATTTAATGAAACTAACATATTTTTTTTCTAATAAATTGCAAATATTTCAAAATATAAACTCCTTAATTCTTAATTATTTGTATTTTGAAGTTTTAGGCGTGTTTTTGTTAGAAAAAAAATTAATTTTAAAAAAATTTGCAATTAAAGTAATAATTTGTTAATATCTAAACAGACGATGGAGGTCATAGAAATGAAAAACTCAAACATAAAAATTAAAAATGTTTCTTGAATTTTTACTATGTCTTCATTGTCATTAAAAAATACATTTTTTAATGATTTTTTAGCATGCAATAATAATAGAAAAAATATGATGAATAGCATGCTATCTATGATTAATAATAAATTCTATCCTGCTAATATGCATAAGAATTTGTAAATTTAATGAGTGTATTTTATGATGATGTTAAATTAGTTAATTACTATAATGTGAATTTGATTTGATATATAATAAAAAAATTATAAAAAGGCATTAAATTTATAGAGTATCTTACAAATAGTAAGGATAAAATACCATAAATTTAATGCTTATTTTTTTTGAAGATTAAAACAATAATTTAATTACAATAAAAAAAATAGTAACAAAATAGTAGTAGTAACTAATAACACTAAACCAATAAACAATATTATTTTACTTATTCTTCTATTTCTACCTTCTTCAATAGTGAAAGTAGATTGATATCTTCTCCTTGAATCATTATAAAATTTTGCGGTATTATTATTTCTAATAAAACCCATAATTAATCAAATGATAAGGGCGATGACTCCAAATGTAGAAGTAAAGTATTCTGTTTTTATTAAATCATTAAGAGTAAAAATACTTATAATAAAGCTTATACCAATTAATATTGCGCAAACCGCGATAATAATTATATAATCATATCAACGAAGTTTTTTTGAAGAAAGATAATCAATTTCTCGTTCAATACCACCATTTTGGATTTCTGAAATTTTATCAGCAACGTGTTGTTTGTGTGCTTCTTTTCTTTCTTTGCTAATACTTTTTAATGATGGTTTATTATTTTCTTTCATAGCGTTTTCACCTCACATAATTATTATAGTTGAAAACATTAATTAAAAAAGAAAATAGAAAGGAAATATTTATGAAAAATAAATTAAATGACACTTCAGATGATCTCAATATATCTACATCAAATGAAAAGAAAACATTTGATAATAAAGAAATTGAAAAATTATTTGAAGAAGTTTCATTAGATGATCAAGTAAATATTAACAATAGTGGTTTTTTTGAAAAAATTAAATATTGATTTTTAAAATTCAATAATTCTCGAGTAGACTTTTTAAATAAAGCACCTTTAGTTAGTTATTCAATTAAAAGAATTTTATACGCAATACTAACTCTTTATATAGCGATTTCTGTTATTTTTGTTTTATTAAGACTGGTTACACCAGACTCTACATTTATTATGGATATTGATTTAGAAAGAGCTGGTATTAATTATGGTTCAGAAGAATATTGGAACTTATTAAATATAAGAAAAAGTATGTTAGGCGTTGATGGTCCATTAATTAGTCAAATATTTTCTTATTTAAGTAACATAACACCATTATGACGTTCAAATGTAATTTTAAATCCTCGTGTGGTGTTTGAATACGGAGAATTTACAATTACTGGTGATGAAACTCGTATGTTTATGTATTTAGGAGTAATTTTTGGTCAAGATACAGGTTTTCCAAGAGGTTATTTAGTACAAGAAGCTTTTAGAGGAGCTATTCCAGTTTCATTTATGATTGGAGGACTTGGAGTTTTAATTTCATATGTATTGGGAGTGCCATTAGGAATTTTATCTGCAAAGAATAAAGAAAAATGGCAGGACAATACTATTAATGGAGTTAGCTTGATTTTGTTAGCAATTCCTGCAATTGTAATTATTAAATTATTATATGAATTTTCAATATATTTTTTAGGAGCGGGAGCCTTATGAGATGGAGCTTCATCTTCTACATTTACTAGAATGTTTCCAGTTATTGGTATTGTGTTATTGATAATGCCAATGATTATAGTAAACACACGAAGATTTGTTGTTGATGAAATGACAGCAGATTATACAAAATTTGCATTATCAAAAGGATTAAGTGGCAAATATGTCTTCTTTGTTCACGTTTTTAGAAATGCAGGTGTTAGATTGGTTAGAGATATTCCAATTATGTTTATTATTACATTATTTGGATCAAGTATTCTAGTTGAACAACACTGAACAATTCCAGGTATGAGTCAATTTATTTTATCAGGAGTTAGAGATAAAGATACATTCTTAGTTTTAGGATATATTTATTTATCTGCTTCAGCTGGTATTTTATCAACTCTTGCGGGTGATTTAGCATTAGCTGTTTTAGACCCAAGAGTTAAACTAACATCAAAATAAAGGAGGTACTATATGAAAGAAAAAAATAATGAAGATTTAAGTTCGCTTGATAAATCGATGTTTACAATTGTTGGCACAAACATTGAAGTGGCAGAACGAATTACAACAAGACCATATAGTTATTGAAAGTCAGTTTTTAAAAGAGTTTTTAAAAGACCAGCCTTTATCACCGCTCTAATTTTATTGTTAATTGTTATTATATTAGCAAGTACAGTTGCGATTGGAGAACATGCAACCCCAACAGATTCAGATATTGGTAATGCATTTTCATCTCCAAATGCAGAGCATTGATTTGGAACAGGTCGATTCGGAGAAGATTTATGAAATAAAATGTGAATTGGTACTCGAATAACTTTATTATTTACATTAGCAGTTGCATCAATACAAATATTTTTAGGAGTGTTAATTGGTTCAATTTGAGGATATTATTCTCGTTTAGATATGTTATTTATAGAAATTACTAGATTTTTAACTTTAATCCCAACTTTAATTTTATGATTGATTGTTATTTTCTTGTTTGATGGATCAAATTCATTAGGTATTATGATTTTTGCAGTTTCATTAACTAGCTGAGTTGCTTTATCTTCAATTATAAGAGTACAAATTATGTTAACAAAAAACACAGAGTATAATATTGCCTCTAAGGTTTTAGGAACACCGGGACACAAAATTATTAGAAAAAATATTATGCCAAAAATTTTACCAATCATTATTCAAGTATCAACTTTTGCTGTTCCTAATGCAATTGCAATTGATTCTTTACTTGCTTTTTATGGATTTGGTTTAGTATCATCAGCAACACCAGAAATTGCAACTTTAGGATCAATCCTAAATGAAGTTTTTTCTGATAGTTCATGACAAGTTCACAGTTACTTACTTATCATACCCGTATCATTTATAGCAGGTATTTCGCTAATATTTTTCTTTGTAGGAAAAGTATTTGCAGATTCCCTTGATCCAAAAACTCATAGATAAAGAGGTTTATTATGGTAGAAAAACATAAAATATTGTCTGTTCGCGATATGGAAGTGAGATTCCGTGTTAGAAGCAGAGTTTTAACAGCAATTAGAAATGTTTCTTTTGATGTTTATGACCAAGAGATTTTAGCAATTGTTGGCGAATCTGGAAGTGGAAAATCTGTTATTACAAAAACATTTACTGGTATGTTAGAGACAAATGGATGAATTAGTCAAGGATCAATTGTATATAAACCTAGTGAAACTGCAGTTGAAGATAAAAATACTTTTTTTAAAGAACCGATTGATATAGTGAATTTACAAAAATCATTAATTGCTAATGAAGTTATTCGCTTTGTTAAAAAAAGAAATAATAAAAAAATCAAAAAACTGCATAAACAAATTTCAGATTACTTAAAATTAAATCCACTATCAATTGATGAAGTTGACTCTGGACTTGAATTAAATGCTTACCAACAAATAATTACAACAAATTCAAAATTAAATGATCAAGAAATAAATTATTTAACAGAAAAAATAAATAATTTTAAAAATCTAGAAGGATTTACCTCATCAAATAAAATCTTTAAAAAAATCACAAAACTTGAAGGAAAGTTACAATTTTTAGAAGATTTAAAAACATTAATTCATGATAAAAAAATAAGAGATGAAAAAATTCAAGAATTAAATGATTCAATTGAAAGAATTAAAGCAGATTCTTCAAAAGTGAAATTGCCAAGCATTAATCAAAAAACATCAATTAAAAAAATTATTAGTTTAATTGAAAAATTTATTAATACAAAACAAAGTTTAACTCAAGAGGAAATAGAAATAGTTACTAAGTATTTTGATAAAAAAATTATTTTTTCAAGAGTTGAAACCGAATTAAAAAATATTGTCCAAGAAATAATTGTCAACAATAACGTTGATGAAGAACACTTTAAAAATATTTTAAAAGACTGAAAGTATATTTCAAATATAAAAATAATTAATAAATCTAAATCATTAAAAGAAATTAGACAAATTCGAGGAAAAACAATTTCAACAATTTTTCAAGATCCAATGACTTCATTAAATCCATTATTATCAGTGGGATTTCAAATTTGTGAAGTTTTAAAAAAACAATTAAAAATGAGTGGCAACAATGCTAAGAAGGAAGCGATTGAATTATTGAGAAAAGTGGGTATATCAAATCCAGAAAAACGTTACAATGATATTCCAGGACGTTATTCGGGAGGAATGCGCCAAAGAGTTGTTATTGCAATTGCATTAGCATGCCGCCCAAAAATATTAATTTGTGATGAACCAACAACAGCTCTTGATGTAACTGTACAAGCTCAAATCTTAAAGTTAATTAAGAATTTACAAAATGAATATAAATTTTCTGTTATTCTTATAACTCATGATTTAGGTGTTGTCGCATCAATTGCAGATAGAATTGCTGTAATGTATGCTGGACAAATCGTTGAAATAGGAACAGTGTATGATATATTTGAAAACGCAAAACATCCATATACTTGAGCATTATTATCATCATTACCACAACTAGGAACGAAGGGTGAAGAGTTATTTTCAATTGATGGTACACCTCCATCTCTTTATGGTGAAATCAAGGGCGATGCTTTCGCTTCCCGTAATAAATATGCCATGAAAGTCGATTATGAATTTGAGCCACCAATGTTTAAAATCTCAGATACCCACTTTGCAAAAACGTGGTTATTGCATAAAAGCGCACCAAAAGTAGAGAAACCTTCACAACTAAAAAATCTAAAAAAACTAATAGAAAAATCAATAAAGGAGTAACTGATGACATCAATAGAAAATCAATTTTTAAATGTTCGTGATTTAGTCATAGAATTTAGAAATAAAAGTAAAAAATTCCAAGCTGTAAAAGGCGTTAGTTTTGATATTGAAAAAAACGAAATATTTGGTTTGGTTGGTGAATCTGGAAGTGGAAAAACAACAATCGGAAGAGCGATTGTTGGCGTGCAACCAATTAAAGATGGAACAGTGTTTTTAGAAGGGCAAGTTA
>JGI994J12354_10000661_pt1 | contig 34422 bp, 27 predicted proteins | sample IntmicLarv3ML3BL_FD_12354 | JGI IMG/M metagenome (IMG submission 12354) | reverse complement strand
ACTTAACACGTGCTTCGCGAATTTATATGGACTTGCCGTAGATGCAAGCACTGTCTTTGTTTTATCTTGTGTTCTCTCTCTATACTCACGAAAAACATTCGCTGCGACTGCCGTATGCGTATCCATAACATAGCTTGTCGTTTCATATATTTTTCGTATTTCATTCGCTACTTGCTCTTCTGTCGCATATCCACCTACAAACATTGCAAGTTTTTGTTTCATCTCTTCTGTAATTTCATAAGCACCTGTTTCTTTTAGTTCTTTCATCTTCTGTGCATTGTCCTCTGCGTTGGCACCAACAATCTCATAAATCAAACGTTCTAAATTACTAGATATCAAAATATCCATTGATGGTGATGCAGTTAGAATAAATTCACGGTTTCGGTCATATACGCCCGTTTCAAAGAAGTCAAACAGTACTTTATTTTCATTTGATGCACAAATTAACTTGCGAATTGGCAAGCCCATGCCTCTAGCATAGTATGCCGCCAGAATATTCCCAAAGTTTCCTGTAGGCACGACAACATTAATCTCTTCACCCTCTTTTATTTCACCGTTCTTTAATAATTGTCCATAGGCATACACATAGTACACTATTTGAGGTACTAGACGCCCAATATTGATAGAATTTGCAGACGAGAATTGGTATCCCGCTTCTGCCATCTTCTCTTGTAATTTTGTATCCTCAAATATAGCTTTTACACCACTTTGTGCGTCGTCAAAATTCCCATGAATAGCTACTACAGACGTATTTTCCCCTGTTTGTGTCACCATCTGTAATTCTTGAATCTTACTAACACCACTCTTTGGGTAAAATACAATAATCTTGGTTCCAGGTACATCTGCAAAGCCTGCCAATGCTGCTTTTCCTGTATCTCCCGATGTCGCTGCTAGAATTACAATCTCATTTGTAATACCATGCTTTTTCGCTGCCGTAGTCAATAAATGAGGTAAAATAGACAATGCCATGTCTTTAAATGCTATTGTCGGACCATGAAATAGTTCCAAATAATAAGCCCCATCTATCTTTTGTATTGGCACGATTTCTTTTGTATCAAATTTGTCATCGTATGCCTTGTTAATACAATCTTGTAATTCTTCTTTGGTAAAGTCTGTGAAAAATTGTTTCATCACTGCATATGCAACCTGCGCATAGGTCATATCCTGTAGTGCTGATAACGGAATATCAAGCGTAGGAATCTGTTCTGGGACATACAATCCCCCCTCTGCGCTAAGGCCTTGAATGATGGCTTTTGACGCACTAAGCGAATCCTTTGCATTTCTTGTATTCTTATATAATAAATTCATATCCTTACCTCTTATTCTGATTGATGTAGTTGACAAGCCCCTCTGCTGCGATGATTTTTTGCATAAATGGTGGAAATGGCTGACCTGTAAATGTAGTACCTTTTGTATGGTTATATATCGTACCACTATCAAAATCAACTTCTACTTTATCGCCCTTTTCAATTCCTCTTGCTGCTTCTTTACATTCAATAATCGGCAAGCCAATATTGATTGCATTACGATAGAAAATTCTTGCAAATGTTTCTGCAATAACACAACTCACACCTGCTGCCTTTAAGCAAAGTGGTGCGTGCTCTCTCGAGGAACCACAGCCAAAGTTTTTATTTGCCACAATTAGGTCGCCTACCTGCACTTTTGTTGCAAATGTCGGGTCAATATCTACCATTGCATGACTCGCCAATTCTTTTGCGTCAAACGAATTCAAATAACGTGCTGGAATGATTACATCTGTATCCACGTTATCACCATACTTAAATACACTTCCTAATGCTTTCATACTCGCCCTCCTATTTTCTCTGGATTTGCAATCTTACCTGCGATTGCACTCGCTGCTGCAACTTCTGGTGATGCTAGATAAATCAGTGAATCAACATGCCCCATTCTTCCAACAAAATTACGGTTGGTAGTCGATACACATTTTTCACCTGCCGCCATAACGCCCATGTGTCCACCCATGCATGGTCCACAACTTGGTGTATTAAAGGAACAGCCTGCATCGATAAATATATCCACTAATCCCTCTGCAATACATTCTTTATAAATTTTCTGTGTTGCTGGAATAATCATAACACGCACATTTGAATTTACTTGATTCCCTTTTAAGATGTTGGCAGCTCTTCTCATATCTTCCATACGGCCATTTGTACAGGAACCAATTACCACTTGGTCTATCAAAATCGGTTCCATATCTTCGATTTCATCTACCGTTTTTGCATTTTCAGGCAAATGTGGAAATGCTACCGTTGGGCGAACACTCGCCAAATCAATCTCTATTATATCTGTATACACTGCATCTGTATCTGCTGTATAAATGGTGTATTCTTTTGTAGAATGTGCCTTTATATAATCCTCTGCTTGCGCATCTACCATGAATATACCATTTTTCGCGCCTGCTTCAATCGCCATATTTGCCATTGTAAAACGATCGTCCATAGAAAGGTTCGCAATACCGTCTCCAACAAACTCCATAGATTGATACAATGCACCATCTACGCCGATTTTTCCAATGATATGAAGAATAATATCCTTACCACTTACAAATGGTTCTGGTTTCCCTTTTAGAACAAACTGGATAGCACCTGGCACTTTAAACCATAGCTCGCCTGTTGCCATACCCGTTGCAATATCTGTTGTCCCTACGCCCGTTGAAAAGGCTCCTAATGCTCCATATGTACAAGTATGTGAATCTGCTCCGATAATGCACTCTCCTGCTACGGTAATTCCTTTTTCAGGGAGAAGAGCATGTTCAATGCCCATTTGTCCAATTTCATAATAATGTGTCAGTTCTTGTTTTTTTGCAAATTCACGCAATGATTTTGAATTTTCTGCTGATTTGATATCTTTGTTCGGTGTAAAATGGTCTGGTACTAAAACTACCTTTTGCTTATCAAAGACATGCTCTGCCATCTGATAGAATACAGGTATCGCCATCGGTCCTGTAATATCATTTGCCATCACAACATCTAACTTAGCCTCAATTAACTGCCCCTCGCTCACTTGCGCAAGACCCGCGTGTTTCGCTAAAATCTTCTGTGTCATCGTCATTCCCATGTGCTTGTCCCCCTCTTATTCATTTGATTTTTTATATGATACTCGTTTAATCGTGTTTAAATATGGTATATCTAATGGGTCGATTGGATCAATCGGTTGCTCTGTCGATAATTTTCTCTTTCGTTGCCCCCTGCGAATCCATGCTCCAAATTGATTGTAGAACCAGAAAGCATACAGCAGTACATTGTTGGCTCTTCCAATTCTTTCCTTTGTTGTCTTTGTATATAATTCTCCCCCTGTTTCTAATTCACATTGCTGATGAATCATAGAGATCAATTTGGTTTCACATGATACTTTCTCTGGAAGAAGTGTATAGCCCATGCTGACGCATTCTAGCTTATGTGCATCGCTTCCACCTATACCTACTTTGCCATATTCCTTTGCTAATGCTTGTGCTGCCATATTCGACTCTTCGGACTCACACGCATTGAAAACTTCAATAAAGTCAAATCGCTTTGTAATCTCTGGTGATTTTCGAAAACGCTTTGTCTTTGTATAGCTTAAATATTTTTCTCCACAAGGGTGCGCTGGTCCTAAAATTCCACCATGATGATGTACAAAGTTAATCAATACTGAAACTGGTAGCCCCTTTAGTTCTAGCAGTCGCATTCTGACACCCTCTGGCATAATAATGAGAATGTGTCCTGCGTCTAATGTATCATACTCCATGCCTTTTAAGACTACAAAGTCTTTGTGACGAAAGCCTTTCATTTGCCTCTTCCAATAGCGATAGCCTCGATAGGTATCATGGTCTGTTATTAGCATTCCCTCAAAACCATTTTCTTTTAATTTTGTAATATATTCTTCTAATCCTACCTTACTATCAAGAGAACCCTCTTTGATGTGGCAGTGCATATCTATTTTCATATGAAATACTCCTTTAGCGTTCCTACATAAATGAAAAGCAAGTTATAAATGTATTGTTCATTTACAACTTGCTTATATATTTTACACTATCCCTTATTTTCCGTCAATATAACTTCGATAATATGCCGTTCATATTCTTCCTCTTCCCCTAATCTTTGTATCTCAATTTCTATCATTTCACCGACTTCATAATAGCCTAGTTGTTCTTGCAATCCTTGCAAATTTTGTACATTAATGCCTTGTATTCCTGTAATGATATCTCCTCTTTGAATACCTGCATTTGTCGCAGCACCATCTGTTATTGTTTCGGTTACAAATACACCTTGTGGCATTGCATATAGCCTTGCATTGTCTGCTGTTACATCAACGCCTTGTATGCCAATATACCCTCTTTTTGCCTCTTCTACTAAAGTTCTCGTCTCTCGACTCATCAAGCCTGTAATAATGTCACTGACGTCCGAAATCGGAATCGCATATCCCATACCCTCTACGGCGGCTGCGCTTACTTTTACGGTGTTAATACCGATTACTTCACCATTTGCATTTAACAACGCCCCACCACTATTTCCCGGATTAATCGCTGCATCTGTTTGAATGAGCATATTATCAAAGCCCTGTAGTTCAATATCACGGTCTAACGCACTGATAACGCCCGTTGTAACAGACTGTCCATAGCCCAGTGCATTTCCAATCGCAATCGCAGGTTCGCCTACACGAAGTTTTCCAGAATCTCCGATTTGTGCTATCTTAATTGCAGTTCTTGTCTCGCTTTCTAAGGAACCAATCGGAATTGCTATAATTGCCAAGTCTTTATTAACATCTGTACCTTTGACAACGCCCTCTACACTTTCTTCATCTACAAAAGTAACGGTTAATGTATCACTGCCCTCAATTACATGGTTGTTCGTTACAATCAAAAGTTCTGTATCATTCTCACCGATAATAATACCCGAGCCACTGCTTTCTACTGAACGTTCTCTTGTTCCTCCAAAAAAGTTTTGGACTTGTTGTACACTCATATTTGTGATAGATACAACAGATGGCATGACATTTTCAACCACTTGTGAAACGTCAGAAACTACTGTATTTGTCGTTTTGTTTAAAAGTGTGTTCGTATTCTCTTCTTCTAGTAATTCGCCTTGTATATCGTCTCTTTCTATATGTACTGTACTATTCATCGTTGCGATACGCGATAGCATGATATCTAGTACTTTGAAACTCATACCTGCTGTNNTNCCNATTATNANTGCAATACAGACAGCAAAAAGAACTCTGCCCCTCTTTTGTGGNTTCTTGGGTGATGTGGTTTCTGGGTTTGTAGGTTGTTCGTTTGTTTGATTTTGATATACTTGTTCTTCACTTGATTTTGGTTTATTAATTTCATTGAGTTGTTCTTCGTTAGGTTTATAAAAGTTTTGATTTTCCATTCTATAATTTCACTCCGTTCAATTTGATATTCACTTTGTATACATGAATAGTATATCTGTAAATTGTGTTGAGTTTGTGATGAAAGGGTTAATTATGTTTGTTCTGCTTTCATCTACCGACCTATTAGTTCTACAGGGAAATAGCTCTCATTTATCACATAATCAGCAGACTCAAAAATCACAATATCGGGGTTTAGTAAATCAATATATTCTTGATATTTTTGCACATTACGATAATTATGCACTCTGGTTACTTCTGAAAAATGTTCAAGCAAAAATTTGTAGCGTTCACCCGTTATTAGATAACTGCCGTGAAAAATCAACAATTTAGGTTTATCTTCTTGTTCTAAATTCCTATGATGTTCAAATGTTCGATATGTTTCATCTAATTCTATTATGCCTGTATACCTTTCATCAGTTTTTGCATTATCTATCTTAGGAACAAATTTCATCGCACTATCTTGAATCGAAAAAAAGGATACTGGTAACATAGTAAATCTTTCTTCCTCAAGCTCATAATTTTCTATACGAATATGTTCAATGTCAGCACCTGATTCAATCAAATCTGTATACAATTCCTGTACACCTACAAATGCTCCCGTATCATTCCAATGTCCTGCATCATATTGCCTGTTAAATACTTGCTGTGTTTCTTTTGCTTCTTTTAATACATCTAATGAGTGTGTATAAGTAATACCTTTATCATTTAATAATTGTATCAAATAATTTGTAGCTTCATACTGTAGCGTTACCCCTTTTGGAAGATACTCATCATACACTGCACTTTTCGATGGATTAAGCCAATATCTAAACATAATATCTTGGTTTTCACAATCTTTTTGCATCTGTGCAAGAAAATCTGTATAAATCGTTAAATAATTTTCATCAATAACTTCAGGGCGAATTTTAAAAAACACATAATCTTCTTGTCCATATTCATAGATTGGGTGAATCATCTCGTGAAAAAGCTTATCATTTATCACCGTATATGCCTTGATTTTTTCGTTGCGAAATCCCATTCTATCCTCAAGATATTTTTCAAAAAGACTTGGAGTCCACTGGTGTGGAATATCCGTCAATGCTCGATTATCAATTTCTGATACTTGATCTGCTTTATGGTTAAAAAATATTAATGGAACCGCTAATATTGTATAAAACCATATAATAGTTACTATTTGTATTTTTTTCATTTACACCACCTCAAAATTGAAAATAAATATTGGGACTATAATTACTATTCATCATTGTAATAATTCCTATACTCAATAATAACATCATTGTAACCATTTTTATTATACAAAATAGTTTCATATCCTTTACCTTATTTGCTTTATTCTTCCAAAAAGGTATACAGGCAATCATTGCTATTCCAAGAAAAAATATAATTCTATTACTTGCATAATACTGAACAGTAAACTGCACGTCCGAAACGCCTGTTTGGAACATATTCTTCAAGTATTCCACAGCTTTTTCTTCTGTTGGTGCTCTAAAAATAACCCAGCCAATCATAACAATAAAATTTGTTACCACCATCTTAATCGGTACTGGTACCTTTTGATACCAATGTTTATTTTTAATCACTCTTTCTAGAATCATAAAGAAACCATGAACGAAACCCCAAATAAGAAAAGTATTAGCAGTACCATGCCAGATACCCGTCACAAAAAAGACAATGAATAAATTAATATACACATTCCCTCTACGATTGCCTCCCAAAGGTATATATAGATATTCTCGAAACCACCTAGATAATGAAATATGCCACCGTCTCCAGAACTCTGTAATTGATTTCGATATATAGGGATAATCAAAATTCTCACCAAATTTAAAGCCAAATACTTCACATAAGCCAAGTGCCATATCTGAATATCCTGAAAAATCAAAATAAATTTGCATCATATACAGCAATGCACCAAGCCATGCCGTTGGTGTATCAATACCAACTATACCCATATTGTTCCAAATCAAGTCAACTTGAGCGCCTAATATATCTGCAATCATTATTTTTTTTGAAAGTCCTACCACAATTCGCCATAAACCATGTGAAACATGTTCAAGCGTCGTTTCCCTACTTGCTATTTGTGGTTGGAAGTTTTTATATTGTTCAATAGGCCCTGACACCACCTGTGGAAAAAACAGCATATACATAAACACATTTAGCACACTCTTTGTCTGCTTTTTATTTATCTCTTTACGGTAAATATCCATCAGATATGAAATGCCTTTGAATGTAAAAAAAGAAATACCCAAAGGTAACGCCAGCTCTTTAAATGCTATGTTTACGCCCAAAATATCATTTAGATTTTCAACTGCATAATTATAATATTTAAAATATAACAATGGAATACATGTGCCGATTAGACTAGCTGCTAAAATCATTTTACGTTTTATTGCTGCGTAATGTGTTGTATGAGCTATGACAATTCCACAAATGTAATCAAATACTGTTACTGATAAAATAAACTTAATAACTGAAAAACCACCCACTGCATAAAAGAGTAAACTCAACAGTAAAAGTATAATATTCTTCCCTTTTTTAGGAGCAATAAAATAAAGAATCAAGGAAAGGGGCAAAAAAACAAATATGAATGTAGTTGTTGCAAATGGCATTATAATTCCTCTCTTAACTTATATTTGTTAATCTTTTATAATATTTCTGGAACAGTGGAACTTTCGTTATACCAATTTCAAATATTTTGTAAGCAATATAGCCGCCCAATATACACAACCAAAATTTATATGAAATTATAAATGTCAAAAAAGAGAATGATTCTGCTCTTGGCACAAAGAATAGGCTTGTAGTAATACTCAAGGAAATCGTACTTACAATCCAGTGTTTCTCGAACCCCCACACCACAAATGCACATATAATGCCCAGAAAGATACTAAAACAAATCACACCAGTATAGTGTCCATCTAAGTAATTTTCAATTAAATAGGAGGTTCCTCTTCCCTCTCCTCTGATATAGTTTTCTTGCAGCACCACATATGAAATAGCATGTGCTGATGAATTACTATCTAATGCCATTCTTAAGCTATTACCCGTTCCAAGCGTTTCATTTTTGAAAATTCGTCTCCCCAGTGTATCCATTGCAAGCGAATCTTTTAGTCCTCCAAACGTATAACTTCTATTACCATGCCATGGTAACTCGCCCTGATATGTGTAACCTTGCAAAACGGTGTCATAAGTTGTTCCTTGCTTGTATGCGAAATCTACTATTAAATTGACTCCTGATACTTGTACCATTTTGCCCTCGCGTATATAATTATATGCTCCCATAAAAAATATAAAAGCTGGAATAGCACACACTATTAGTAATTTTTCTTTTTTACCAATCCATTTTTTTTCTTGCATTTTCCCATATTTGTCTCTTAAAAAATAATATATAAATGCAAAAATACAATTTAAAACAAACATATTGCGCAATCCTATTCTAAGCATAGGCATTGCCGATACAACAAGAAGAATCAGCCAAATAGTTGATTCCTTTTTTGATGGTTTCAATGCTAAATGTATGCATAAAAAATATCTCATGCACCCTGCTGGAAATGTAATAAGAAACGGGAGGCTTGTGCGAAACGACGCAAAGTATTCTTCATAGGCTCTTCCTCGCATAAAAAGTAACTTTTCTGCCTCACATGCAAAAAAGCAAAGCATACATACCCCCAATATAAGACGTACCACAATTTGTAGGGTCTTTATATTTATACTTTTCCTCTTAATCTTGGCAGCTTTTTTTTTCTTGAACTTAATGTTCTGTAAAATCTCAAATATGAGCATTCCTGCCGCTATAGATATAATAGAATATGCAATACAATAAATTGCAACCTTGTTTGCCCATATTGAATATGACCACCACCATTCTCTACCTTGTATTGCTGGCACGAAAATTCTGCTGATTAAAAATAAAAAGATGCAAAAATAGAAAATCATTCCTATAATTCTCTGTTTAATATTCAAAAAGCAATAAATTATACCCGTCAAAAACACAATAAGCAAACCAACGAGCATAGCATTATACTTTCCATTATAGTCTGCCTGCTTTATTGTAGTCATACCAAGAAAACTTCCACTTAGCAGTAATATAGCACTCCATAGTATCCATTTGAAGTGCTTAGACTTTATCATTTCTCTCATCATACATTCACCCTTCATTACGAAACGCTTATTATCTCAAACGTCCTGCTGCTTTTTCAAGTGCAATTAAATATTCTTGTAAATCTATGTTACACACCTCTGCCAAATCTGTATCAATTTGAGGTAGTGCTGTATCACTTCCATTTCCTATATCATATGTTGGAATTGTATATGCCTCAACAATATTAAAACCAGAAATATGCTTTTCAAACTCATTCAAATCATTTACATATGCTTGCGTTTCAGCTTCATTCTTCGCTCTTTCGCTATAAGATAATGCTGGTATCTCTGCATTTGCCTCAATTTCATACTCGTCCATAACCACATAGTTCAATTTGAATCTATAGTCTGTTGCCACAAATGCCAAACTAACTTTCACCGAGTTATTTATCTTACTGAAACGTACACTTTCTCCTACTGCAATTCGCATTGTTTCCACTTCAACTGCGTTCTCCATCGCCTGCACTATAACTTCTAAAAATATTGATAAGTCTAATTGACAGCCTGCCGCCAAATCACTTCCCTCTTCTGCAATTAATTTCCCATCAATTTCTTGGAGTGCAATATTATTGATATCTTCGATTGTCATATTGTTTCCCGCAATATATCTTTGCAATGCTGCAACTTGTTCGTTCCACTCTCCATATTCACTTTCATATGATAAACCATACGCTGTGCTTAATTCGTTATTTGTAAATGAATGTCTATCTTTCTTAGGATTTTGTTCAGCCTGATCTAAGTACAGATACTCAACTTTTTCGTCCATTAGACCTATAATCACGTAGGTCACCTTAACCGTACCATCGCTCTCTACATATGCATTTGTTGCATGTCCAACCTTATTATATTTCGCATTTGGAATCTCGCGTTTTGTTCTCGGTGATGTCGAACAGCCCACTAACCCTATACAGCAAACTACTGCTATAGCCTGCATTATTCTTTTCTTCATGATATTCTTCCTTTCTTACTCAAAACCGTTTTGATTCGACTAATTAAAAGCCTGCATTGCTCTGGTTCAAAAAAATAATTTACACCTACATATACAAGCACTGTAAATATTCCTGTTATCATTGCATATAATGTCCATTGTATAAAATTATCCATTTTTTGTGGCATCAAATAGTATGCACCTACAAATAAAGTTCCTGCTATTATTACATTTCTGGCAATTCTTTGTCCTGTTCTTTTCAGACTACCTGGTACCAAATACTTCCCTGTATATATTAAAACATCTATACTTCGATATAAGAACGAGCATACCGTTCCTATTAAAACACCTATCATTCCATATGAGTATATTAGTAATAGTGATACGGATAGTTTGATGACAGCTTCTATGATAGCTCTATTTCTGGTTTCTTTGTAATGTCCAGCAGCACTAATAATTGTTATACCTGGGTTTCTAATTGTTTGTGCAAAGCCAATAAAACAAAACAGCATTGCAACCACTGGTCTTATATAGTTTGCATCTGTAAGTTTTTGTGTGTACACAGACATAAATGGCATTATCAATATTCCCATACAAACATAACAAATGGATTGTACCAGAAAAAACATATACTCATAATTGGAGTAGCTATTCGACAATACTTCCTCATTTCCTGTTGAGATCACTTCTCCAAAGCCTGCTGTAAGACCATTGTTAAAGGTTTGCATCAATGCACTTAGCGCATACCCCACCATATTATATATTGAGTATACACTCACTTCAGCATAAGCATTGTTTCCTCCAAGCGCAGAGATTAGAATCATATCTGTATTCCCAACAACCATACCACAAATCTGATGTGCCAAGACGTCCCAACGTTGTTTAAATGCACTATTATCTGCAGCCTCTTTGAAGTTTATATAATGATATCGTTTCTTAACATAACTATAAATAATGAAAAAGCGAAGTACATACACCAAAGTTGCTATTAGCTTTACAAGTAATACGCTTGTTCCTAATTCTATCAAATATATACTTACTGCTACATTTAAAATATTGCCTATCGTCTGTGCAATGGATATAACATAATTGCGTTGATCTGCTGATAATAATACTCTATACTTTCCTAGAAAAAAGAAGTCTACAACGCCACTCCCTGCAAGAATCAAAATCATAAAGCGTACTACATCTGAGGCAATTTTATCTTGCATCATTGGATAAAAAACGAGCATTCCCAAAACTAGAATAACAAATAAAATTCCCGATTTTTGATAAAAATTCTTTGCGCCTGATAGCACACGATTAATTTGTCGTTCATCTTTCTTGGCAAGTGGCTTATATAATGATATGATTGCCGCCATACCTATCCCTGCTTCCACCAAGCTCATGTATGTAATAAACTGCGTAATGGTTGCAATCATTCCATTCATTGGCGAGCCATAAACTCTAATAAAAAAAGGTGGTAATATAATACCTGACAGCGATATTACTAACTGCAGTATTACATTAGAGCACATATTCAAAAATGCCAGTTTATTTCTTCTTACTCCATTCAATGCGCTTTCCCTTTCTATGAATAATCAATTATTCTTTTCCATTGCAAAATGATTTGCTCTTTTTCGAATTTTTTTAGATTTTTTTTCGTTCCTTGCGAAAATGATTTTCTTAATTCTTCAGAACTAATAAGCCTTTCTATTCGCTCTGCCATCTCTTCAATGGAATATGGTGAAACAAGATATCCATTTTCATTATCTTCTATAATCTCCCTTGGTCCTGTCAAAATGTCAAAACTAACTAGAGGCAAGGCATTTACCTTTGCCTCTAGAAGTACAAGTGGCAACCCCTCCCTATATGATGGCAAAACCAGAAAGGAATACTCTTTATATAGTTCACGCACATTTGTCACATTTCCTTTCAGAATTAGTTGCTCTTCCAGATTGCTATTCGCAATTTCTGCTGCTATTTCTTGAAATAATTCTCCATCACCATATACATGCCATTGCCAATTCGGATACTTGGGCAACACTAAATTGGCTACTTTAATTAATAAGTCATAGCCCTTTTCTTTGCTAATTCGTCCCACTGATAAAATCATCTGTGATTTTTGATTATACTTTGTATTGCATACATAATCAGATGTATCCACCCAATTATATATACATTCTATTTTTTTTCTTTTTATTTTGAATTGTTGGATATAATCTTCTTTTGTTCTCTCGGTCAACACAACCACTTTATCTGCCAATATCGCACTTAAATATCTCATAATTGTGACGCTTTTTTCTGTCCACTGGTTCATAAGAGCACCATGATCACAATATATAAATTTCACTTTTAAAAAAGCAGTACTCCACAATAAAATAAACGCCGAATACACTCCCATGAATAGCACTGTGTCAATTTCATTTTCACATAAATACTTCCGAAAACGCTTTCCACATCTAGGAATTAATTGGCGAATTCTCTCTGCTTTTTCTTCTCCTACACTGCAAATAATATCTTCTTTTAACGTATATGCTGTAATACCATTTTCATTTCTAATCGTATAGATATGTACTTCATATTCTTCTACCAGTCGATTAGCCAGTTCACAGGTGACATGTTCCACTCCTCCTGTAACAGACATATCAAAATCTACCAAACATACTTTTTTCATTAACCTATAGCCTCCATTCAAATACCGTTTTAAAGGGAGTTCCAAGATCTGTTTGAAATACTCTATGTATATCTTTCATCGAAGTAACAGGGCTATCCTCCATTAAAATAAGCTCCAATCTTTTTTGAAACCTATCATTTCGTAAATACTCAATGGCCCTTTCAAAATCTATTCGTCCTGAGCGACTACTTCCTATTAGCGTAATTCCCTTTTCGAGTATATTTCGTGTATTAACAGCAATTTTATTCTCACTAACCCCCATTAAAAGGATTGTGCCTTGTGGTTGTATACATTTGATAATATCTTCAATGGCATAATAGCTTCCCTCGCCTCCACAGCATTCAAAAGCATGATCTACACCAAACGTATCTGGCAATTCTTCTGCCAAGTATGTTTTATCTGCAAAAGTAAAATATGCCAATTTTTTTAAATTTTTTCCAATAACAACAATCTCGGTATCTGGATATTTTTGTTTGAGAACATTTGCCACTACAAAAGCAAGACTACCATCTCCCCAAATTCCAATGCGTTCCTTTCTACCATGAGCCACGTTTTCAAATCGCTCCACACTATGAACAGCTACACTGATAAACTCTGTAATAGCTGCTAATTTGCTTGGTACGCCTTGATGAGACACTACACGATTTATTGGTAATGTTACATATTCACGCAAAAAACCATCTTGTCCACTGGATAAAAATTTTGAATCTACCGCATAATTTTCCATAATGATCGAATCAGGTTTGCCTAATACATTCGGTATTAATACAACTTGCTCTCCAAGTTGGTATGTATTGGTCGGATCATAAACTACTTCTCCACAGCACTCATGTATCAAGGCCATTGGTAATTTTTCATTTAAAATACGGCGATCTCGTTTTCCCTGATAATAGCGTTGGTCTGCATGACATATTGCCATATATTTAGGTTTTACAATTACTTGCTCCTCAAATCGAATATCTTCATACTTGATTGCAAACGACATGGGAGCAATTAATTGATAAATATAATTAATCAATTAGTTTTCCTCCAACCATAGCTTGCGCCACATTATAATCACTGATTGTGGTGATTTTCATATTCGATGTTTCACCTTTTACTAAATGCACTGGGTGATTGCAGATAACTGCTATTTTGCACGCATCTGTCAACTCTTCTTTTCTTTTTTCATCTAACGAATTGTAAAGCGTTTTTAATAATTCAATCTGAAAACTTTGAGGCGTTTGTCCTTGGTACATAAGGTTTCTTGCTGGAATATCCGTAATAGTATTCCCATTATCTGAGATCACAATCGTATCTGTTGCTTCAATAACCGTATCGCACGCTTTATATTTCACTACCAACTCAATGTTTTCCTCTAAGATTCTTGCACTTACAAATGGACGAACTGAATCATGCGTGATAATATGGTGTTCCGAAGATACTCCATGTACATTCTCTATCTCATTTATAATATTCATGATTGTGCTATTTCTATCATTTCCACCTGCCACAACATGTATCTTATCCTTTTTCAGAGGAACATACTTATTAATCAAATCTTCCATATGCAAAATCCAATTCGAATGAACTCCCACATATATTTCGTCCAAGCCTGCACACAAAATAAATTTTTCCAGTGTATGGATAATAATTGGTCGCTCACCTAAATTTAAAAATTGCTTAGGCATATCTGTCATATTCATTCTACTACCAATTCCACCTGCTAAAATCGCACCAAATATCATATATTCTCCTCCGTCACTTATATATTTTCTATTTCTCAACTTATACTTTCGCCTATATAGTTATTTACAGTAATAGTTTCCTTTGTACTTCGTATATGGATTGTCCAAATCGACATACAATGCGTCGTGGTGACTCTTTTGTTTCTCTTTCGGTGGCAATTCCATATAATTTCCAAATGCAATTTTCAAGTAACTATCATACCCCACCGGTATTGGCATTGTCCCCTCTTCAAATTCTGAAAATATTGCACTTTCAAAATTGTCCTTTGGGTAACGTTTTTTCATGTAGCCTGGTCCTGAACATAGTTCTGTAATGCTTGTACAATCTTTTATGTCATATTTTGTCATTTGCTTTTCTGCGAATTTCCATATTTTATATCGCATTTTCTTAGATGGAACCACTCCCAACAATAGTCTTGCTAGAGCTGCAGTCTTTTTCCCATGATTGGTAGGAATCAACTGTGCACAAAACAATGAATAAATCATCGCCCATACTACTTGCATTCTTCTTTTAAACTTTGTATCTGGATACCCATCAAGTGGTAGTATATCGAGTGGTACACCGTGTGTAAGCTCTAAGTTCGCTTGATATGGTTTGATAAATGTGGTCTTTCTATTTCTAATCGTAATAAACAAATTGTGGTCTACATGATTGATATCTGACTTCTCTAAAATATAGTCTGAATCTAGCAGTTCTTTCTTCCATAATACTTCTAATTTTTCATAATCTTTTCGTGGCATAAAAAAGTCCAAATCGTCGTCCCACGGAATCATTCCTTTATGTCTAATCGTTCCAATGCAACCTCCTCCACAGAGATAACAAAGTAATTGATGTTTTTTACAAAATTCAACAAAGAAACTCGCCATTTCAATATTAATTTCTTGAAGTTGCTTAAGTTCTTTTTCTGATAAATTATAACTCATTCGTATCCTCGCACTTCCAAAATGGTATTTTTATAATCCCTATAAGACTACCGATTCCATAACTAACATGTGACAACAAAAATAATAACGGAAGAAAGATATTATATAGGTCTCTTTTTTTATTATTAGCCATTACTGCCATTACAACTGCTACGCTCCAATAAATACTCCACAAAGCTATAGCAAACAAAGGATAGCCTACTATTGCCATAATTGTCGTCAATTTAATGCTTAATACAAATGCTAATGGTATAAAATGATAGATTGATAAACATTGTGGACATACTTTTAATGTCAATGAAACCCAGTAACCATTACCAAATTTTTGCTTCAGCATACCTTTTAGGCTATTTCTTGCATGTTGATAAGAAATAACCTTTGAAGAATAGCACAATTTGTATCCTGCTTTTCTAATTCTATAATTCATTTCATTATCTTCTGTACGTCCTAAACATTCATTAAATTTTCCTACTTTGTCAAACACTTCTCGTCTATAAGCACCATGAAACAATGACTTGACATAGATTTTCTCTTCACTGCTTTCTCTTCTATACGGCGCTATACTACTTCCAAACATAGATTGTTCTGCGCGCAACAATGTTTCTTTCCATGCTGTGCTTTCTTCTGATATATTTGGTCTTGGCCCTCCTGATATGTTCTCACCAGTTGCCAATATTTCAATATTTTTTTCTACAAAATCTTCGGGGATTGCTGCGTGGGCGTCAATACGAATAATTACATCTCCTTGATAATTAGCTAATGCAACATTCCAGCCAGGTGCCTGACGTTTTTTAGGGTTGTCTAGCACAACAATATTTTTAAAGTCTTTTCTTTCTTTTTGAAAATCAACCATTTTTGCTCTCGTAGAATCTGTTGACATACTATTAATCAAACAAATCTCCATTTTATTGTGGGGATATGTCTGCGCAATAATATCTTGCAAAATATTCTCGATGACAGCTTCTTCGTTGTAAGCTACAATGCATAATGATACAATCATATGTTATCCTCTTTTAGCTACTGCTATTATAGTTCTTATCATTGTCTTAATTTCGTGTACAAAATTAAATGTTCTAATGTTCTCTAAGTTATATGCCATTTTTTCGGGTAGTATTTGTGTTACATAGATATCATCTGGATTACCCTCTCCACTTAACAATTTTTCCTCATCTTTATACTTAATACTCGCCTCAGAAGTCACCCCTGCTGGTAATAATAATGTCGCCAACATCTCTGGTGTATATTTTTCTACGTATTTTGGAACCTCTGGTCTTGTTCCCACAAAACTCATATCTCCAACCAAGATATTAAAAAGTTGTGGCAATTCATCTAAGCGACTCTTTCTCAAAAATTTACCTTGCTTTGTAATACGCAAATCATTACTTGTTGTCACTTGACTTCCTAATTGCTCTGCGTCACTGACCATTGTTCTAAACTTCCATATTGTGAATAAACGTCCATACCTTGTAACTCTAGTTTGTCTAAAGAATATGGCTCCTTTTGATCCTAATTTTACCCAAATACTAAGGATACACATAACAGGACTGAGAACTATTAACAAAATAGTGGATATAAGAACGTCAAATATTCGTTTTACCAGTAAGTCCATACGATGCTTATTCAAAATATCATAATATTTCTTTACCTCTTCATTTTGCATATTCGCTGGCAATTCATTCCAAGTTTTCATGTTCTTCACTTCCTGTACCAACAATTTTCTTTAGTATTTCAATTATATAATTGATTTCTTCATTCGTCAACTTTGTATGCAATGGTAATGTGATTGCATTTTCATACAAATGATACGCATTGGGGTAATCTTGAATATCAAATCCCAAATCCTTATATGCACTCAAAAGTGGTAATGGTTTGTAATGCACATTCGTAGAAATACCTGCCTCTGCTAATTGACAAATAATATCGTTACATTCTTCTCTTGTTTTTCCAATAAGTCTAATTAGATATAAATGTCCACTTGATTGACTATCTTTCGTATAATGTTTCAAGCTAGAAATTTTTAGACTCTTTAGCCCTGCATCGTACTGTTCGATTATTTCTTTTCTATGCTGTTGCATTTTTTCATAACGTCTTAATTGTACCAAGCCTAAAGATGCTAAAATATCCGTCATGTTACACTTATAGTATGGCGCAACGATATCGTATTCCCATTGTCCTATTTGACTTTTTGCTAAGGCATCTTTTGACTGTCCATGTAATGACAATAACATATACTTTTGATAAATATCGTTATTATCAATACCATTCACGCTCTTCCAAACAACTGCACCCCCCTCAGCCGTCGTCAAGTTCTTAACTGCATGGAATGAAAAAGCTGTGAAATCTGCTAACTCACCACACATTTTCCCATTTCTACTCGCTCCAAAGGTGTGTGCCGCGTCTGCTATAACAGCAATTCTTCCTATTTTTTGATGAATTTCATTCTTACTCTGAAATAAGTCACATTTTTTAGCAACTATTTCCATAATCTTCTCATAATCACAAACAACACCTGCTAAATCTACTGGAATAATTGCTTTTGTCTTGGCTGTAATTGCATTTTCTAATTGTACATAGTCCATTTCATAACTATCTTTTTGTGTATCTACCAATATAATCTTTGCTCCTACATGATGAATAACACTCGCAGAAGCTGAATATGTATATGCAGATGTAATTACTTCGTCGCCCTCTCCAATTCCTAGTATACGTAGTGTCATTTCCATACAAGCTGTTGCTGAGTTTAAACAGACTGCCCGAGCTTGATTACAATACTTCGCTATTTCTTGCTCCAATAATTTTGTTTTTGGACCAGTTGTGATCCAACCACTCTTTAAAGTGTCAACCACTTCAGCTATTTCTTCTTCGCTAATATCTGGTGGCGAAAAGGGTATCTTCATTTTTTTCATATATTCTCACTTTCATGTTCTCCAACTATCGGACCCTCGTGGCTTGTTTTACCTAAATTATAAAATTGTTTATATATTTCTTCATCACGTTTTTTGTCTTCTGGTCGAATATGATATGTTGGTACAATTTCTGAAACAATCTCTTTTACATCAAATTTTTCCTCTATTGCAGAAATTTCTAATTTTTTCAGTTCACTCATAAAATGAATTTCGTCAAATTCTAAGGGTCTCCCTATATGAATCAATTCATTCTGCGTTGTTTGAAGTCCCTCTTCCTCTGTCAGCAGTTCTTCATACAACTTTTCTCCTGGTCGTAATCCTGTATATTGTATCTCCATATCTACACCCAAAGTATAACCCGATAATCGGATTAAATTCTTTGCTAATTCTGCAATCTTAACAGGTTCTCCCATGTCTAATACAAAAATTTCTCCACCTTTTGCATATGCTCCTGCTTGCAGCACTAACGAAACCGCCTCTGGAATGGTCATAAAATAACGAATAACCTCTGGGTGTGTCACCATAACTGGTCCCCCCTCTTCCATTTGCTTTTTAAATAATGGAATTACGCTCCCATTGCTACCTAATACATTTCCAAAACGTACAGCAACATATTCTGTTTTTGAGTATTTGCTAAATGTTTGAATAATCATTTCACAAATTCTCTTAGAAGCGCCCATAATATTCGTTGGGTTCACTGCTTTATCTGTTGAAATTAACACAAATTTTTTCACGCCAAATTTATCTGCTGCTCTCGCTGTCTTATATGTGCCAAATACATTATTTTTAATAGACTCATTCGGACTATCTTCCATAAGTGGAACGTGCTTATGAGCCGCAGCATGATAGACAACTTCTGGTCTATAGCGTTCAATCACACTTTCAATTCTCTTGGCATTACGTACAGAACCAATGAGAGTTTCTAATTGTAATTTTGGATATCTACGTTTTAATTCTTGTTGTATATCATATGCGTTATTTTCATAAATATCAAAAATAATCAATTTTTTAGGTTTATATGTTGCAATCTGTCGACATAATTCACTACCTATTGAACCACCGCCTCCTGTAACTAATACGATTTTATCTTGCACATAATGAGAGACAATATCCAAGTCAATTTGAATTGTATCACGCCCCAATAAATCTTCTATAGATACTTCACGTAGTTTCGATACATTAACTTCTTCATTGATTAATTGGTATATACCTGGAAGCACCTTTAATTTACACCTTGTCTGGTTACAAATACGCAAAACATCTCTTGTATCTGTTGTCTTAGCCGATGGCATAGCAATAATAATTTCATCTATCCCATACTTCTCTACAGACTCAATAATTGCGTGTCTATCTCCCACAATCATGACCCCTTGCAAATATTTGCCTTTCTTAGATTCATTGTCATCTATAATGCATACAACCTTAGAGTGTAAATGCGCATTTGTACGTAACTCATGTACAATCGTACTTCCTGCCTCACCTGCACCTATAACCATGATTTTTTTTCTGTGTCCCTTATCTTTTTGTAATTTTCGGTGTATTGTTCCCAATATTCGATAAGAAAATCTTGTCATCAAAGTTGTCATCATCAATAAAAAGAAAAATAAAATATAATAACTTCTCGGAACATCTAATTGCAGTATTTCCATTCCCAAAGCCTGAAACGCTGTCGATAATGTACATGCCATTCCTATGGAGGTCACCTCATGAACACCTGCGTAGGACCACACGCTATTATACAATCTCAGAAGTACAAAAATAACAATCGTCGTAACGATATTAATCAATACATAGGTTTGTATACTATGTATGTATTTATAAGGTATTGTAGCATACTTCCATTCATGTCTTATTAGGAGTGCCAGATAAGAGTGTACTATAATTGTAAGAATATCAACTGCACATAGCAGTAACATTCTTGTTCTAGAGCTTCTAAAATTTACTATTTTTTTCATATTACACGACCTCTACGTTCCATCTTATATTTGTACAGCTTAACAGAATTTTTGTTCAAATACAATGTATGCTTTACTTATTTATATTTTCTTTCATTCTTACTTTCATTTTTAATCACCAATGTCTTGTATGCCTGTAAACTAACCAAAAGTACTGTCATCGCTATTTTCCTACTCCGTCTAAATTCTTTTGTTTTCATTATAAATACATACTGACTACGCAAAAATTTCACAATTTTTTTCATTTCTTCATATTGTTTTTCCACATCACTAATCAGCATTTTATCAAGGACATAAAAATTCGCCCAACACAAACGCATTTTGCCAACATTCTCTAAGTTTGGAAACTCTTTTTGAATAGTGGCTAAGTTTTTTTCATATGTTCGAATTACTTGAAATACTCTCTCACTAAAATGTGTTGTTGTAATACTATTTTCTCTATGTATATAATAATATTTTTGTTCTGTAGTAAGTACCACGCGTTCACAGCACATTGCAATATCTAAAACCACATAGGCATCTTCACCTACTATATTCGGTGGAAACTTCACTTTTTCAAACACATGTCGCTTATAAAGTTTACAACATACTGATAGGTGTGCTAATTTACTTTTAAAAATCAAATCAACTATTTGTTCAGCATTCACTACCATATACTTCTTTTTCTTGATAACTGGTGGCACGCCCTCAAAACAATCAAACATACCACATAAAGACATATCTGCATCTTCTTTTAGTAAATTATTGTAAAGAATTTCATACATATCTGCTTCAATATAATCATCACTATCAATGAAGCCTATATATTCACCTCTAGCATTTGCAATCCCTGTGTTTCTCGCCGCTCCAAGTCCTTGGTTTTTTTGATGGATAACAATAACTCTCTCATCTCGGCTCGCATATTCATCACAAATTTTTCCTGAGTAATCACTGGACCCATCATCTATGAGAAGCATTTCAAAATCTGTAAATGTCTGACTTAGAATAGAATCTAGACATTTTTCGAGATATTTTTCTACATTATATACGGGAACGATAATACTTATTTTCGGCATTTTTATTTCTCCCTCTTAATAAATTAATCCTGCATAAGCTATAATAGCTGAATGATTTCTATTCCATGTATATCTTCTGACAGCAGGTGGCGTTCCCATATTTCCCTCTATTGTTGTAATATGCGTACTCGTCACACTCTCCACAAGCGCTACATGGCTTAATAATATTGGTTGTCCCTGAAGAGGTGTCCACTTCATGAAAACCAAGTCACCTGGTTGTGGATTGGTAGTCAGTTGCCCTCTCTGCCTATAATAGTCATAAAGATTATAAGGGTATGTTTGAACATTTCCACCAAAAAATGCATTATTTAACCCTGCCTGATCAAAACACCACCATACAAATGCACCACACCAATAGCCTCTTCCTATCGTTAATTGTCCACCTTTTGCTAGTACTGCATTTTCATATTTGAAACCACCCACAGTTCCTAATTCTCTTCTAGCTACATTCAATAATCTATTAACACTCTCTTGACGTAAAGTAACATTTAATCTAGTGTTCTGGGTTTGTACTGGAAAATTTCCTGATCTGACATCAACGAAAATTGTATAATTACCACCCGAACTTGGTCTCCAGACAATACTATCTCTTGTTGAAAAATCCTGAATGACTCCCCATTCTTTCCAATTATCTTTCATCCACACATATTTATATTGTAAATTTCTATGTGTTCCTTGTATAACTGGCCTAATTGTTACTGGATTGCTAACTGATACACTAGATGCTGATAATGAAACTCCTGTATAATTATATGCACTTAATCGAATTGTTTGAGGGTCAAAAACTGCTCCACTCGTATCTTTAATATCTACATATATTTCATAATCACTTGCATGTCTCATTGTAAATTTCACAGAATTACGACTCGAAAAATCTTGAATTACACCCCAGTCACTCCAATCATTTCCTCTGCGATAAACAAATTTGTATTGCAAGCCACTATTCGCTCCACTTGTATTGGCTTGTATCGTAATTTCTTGTCCTCTTGGAATCGAAGTGCCATTCGCTGGAGTAAACGATTCTAGTTTCCATGGAGCTGGTCTTACAATGTAATCACTGCTCATTGTTTTTATCTGGCCATCGGGCGCTTTCACATCTACAAATATCTTATAGTTCCCAGCCTCTTTTGGACGCCATGTCATTCCATTTCGAGTAGAAAAATCACGAATTACTCCCCATTGGCTCCAGTTGTTCTTCATCCATACATATTTGTATTGCAGATTTTGAGTTTCACCTGTAACATCTGCTTGCACTACTAGGTCCCTATAAACTTGTTCTGAAACACCTCCATTAACAATAACATTATTATAACTCCAAAGCTGAGATGCTACAAAATATGGCACTGTTCTAGTCGTCACATTGCCATCACGGTCTTTCACGTCTACATAAATTGTATAATTTCCTGTTTTATTTGGTAATTTCCATTCTACTGTATTACTATTTGAAAAAGGTTTTATAACTCCCCATTCTTTCCAATTATCTTTCGTCCACACATATTTATACTGTAATCCTGTTGTATTACCTGTAGTTTGTGTTTGAATGGTAACCGTTTCTCCCCTCCTTTGTACTGACACAGGATTGGTTGTAATACCTCTATAATTCCATCGTACATTTATAATACTATAGGGAATGCTATAAGTTTCTACACGGTTTTCTCTATCACGTATATCCACATACAATGTATAATTTCCTACACCTTTTGGCTCCCATTTGATAGTATTCAAAGATGAAAATTCTTGGAGAACACCCCAGTCATTCCAATTATTCCCTCTTCTATATACAAATTTGTATTGTAAATATTGAGTATCTCCCTGCACATCTGCTGTAAGCATAATAGGCTCTGCATATCTCTCTTGTGGTGAGGGTAAACTTGTAGTCAATGATTTCCATGTCCATAAATCTAAACGAACTGTATACGTTAGCATTTTTGTTTGAATTTCATTTCCTATTCCTTTTACATCAATATAAAATTGATAATTTCCTGGTCTTTCCATTGTAAAGCTTGTAGTATTACTATCTGAAAATTCTTGAATTACTCCCCATTCTTTCCAATTATCTTTCATCCACACAAACTTATAAAGCAATTCTTCACTTGGGTTTTTAATATTAGCCTTTAGAGTAATTTCTTTTTTAGTACTTTGCATTCTAGCTGGAGTCACTTCTGCATTCACATATTGTGGTGCTGCTCGATACAGTGATATAGCGTCTTGCGCATTCTCATTCTCTTCCTCAATACTCTCCTGAATTTCAACTATTTCTATTATAGGTTGCCCGTCATCGTCTAGTATTTCTTCTGCATGAACTTGCGCTAGATTAACAATCATACATATGCAGACTGCCATTAGTAACTTCCAATTCATTTTTCCTTTCATACTAATGTTCCTCCTTTATATCATTTCGCCTTTTTGTTAATACCTTTTTTATTCTCACTTTCATATAAGAGAAAGCTAGTGATATCAACAGCGCACTTCCAAAGCAAAGTCCTACGTACACAATATAGAATATCGTTTTAGGAAATACGCTCTCCAAGTAATCTCTAATTCCATATGAGTAATACATCATCAAAAGAATGTAATGTATCAAATAAATAGTATATGTTTGTTTTGCAAGTATGTGAATCACCTTAATCTTAGTTTCGCTATAAATTTTGATTCCTTGAAAAAATAAGAATATCCCAACAGCACTGATAAAAACACCTAATGTTTGATAATCAAAAAAGAATAAATTTAAGTGTCCATCAAGATACACCTCCCACACACATAGTATAAATGTAAGAATGCTACCTGCAAAATATAACATTGCTCCTAGCCACTTATGTTGCTTCTTTAATGTTGTTATGCTTAATTCATATCCAATTAAAATATATAAATAGGGGTACTCTTTTATAAGCATAGGAATATTTAATATATTCCCCAATTCAGGATACATTCTTTCTATTGTCGGTATCACTATCAATCCTAAAAATAATATTCCCAATAAATAATGCCTAATTTTATTAATTCGTTGCTCATTAACACAAATGATTTTAAGAATTGGATATGCTATATAAATTCCTATCACTGCATTAAGGTACCATAAGTGCACACTAGGACCTGGATATTGCAATCTAATAATTCCTTTCAAAAATTCAATAAAATCATTAAATTGATATGTCTTGATAGACTCTATGAAAGTTCCCTGATTATATATAACATCTGCAAAAATACTATTAAATAATGATAAGCATGTGACTGGTATCACAAATTCCTTTATAATTCTCAAATAGATTTCTTTAATATTTTTTTCTCTTTGAAAAATAAAATACCCTGTAAGAATAAAAAATACTGGCACACAACACCGAATAAAACTTTCTACAAACATGACTCTCCATGCTACACTTCCTTGACGGCGATAGTCATTAGATATATGTATCGTCACCACAAAAATACAACATATAATTTTCAATATTTCTAATGAAGTTATTCTTTTTGCTTTCACCAGTTTTAACATTAAATATTTCCCTTTTCCTCGTCCAAATAAAGCTTTAATCGTTCTATAATCACCTTATCCTTTGTAATATCAAATTTTCGTGCAAACAAACAATTCGATGTTATTAGTTCATCAAAGTCATCATCTCTAAATACATATGGATTGCCTCGTTTCCAATCAATATGGCGTAGGCAGGATATGTATCCATCTTTCGTAAATGCCTTTTCAGGAAGTTTTTTCTTAAATTCTGTATTAATTACTAATGTTTGTATAAATAATTCATCAGCACAACATGTGTATTTAAAATTTTGCTCAATCCATTTTTCTTTTTTTACTACATATTGTGCCAATGATTTCGTAATACTAAACCATAATGCTCCAAACTGAAATTCAAATGTTTGTTTTGATACTCTATCAATGCCCATTAATGTCTGTATCTTTGTGAAAATTCTTCCCATTATATGGATAAAACGATTTCTCTTAGCATATTCTTGAAACCAATAATACGTTTGAACTCTTTTCAAATATTTCTCTTGTATTTGCTCTTGTTCAAAATGAATATACTCTCTGTCTTTTTGTTTCTCAAAAAAATCTAAAATTTCTGTTTTTGTTTTAAGTGGAATATCTACACCTGACAACAAATGATAATAATCATAATCTCCTTTTAGTGCTTCTTTTAATAAGTTTATCACGCATTTTATGGTGCTATATCCACCCCAATTCACACTTGTTCTTTCCATAAAAACAATCGTTGATTTCTTTGCTGTACTTTGAATTTCTTGTACTGGATTGTCTTTGCTTTTTTTATCAATATGAATAAAAAATGTATTTTGCTCATGGTCTAGCAGACTTATAGTTGTCTGTAAAATTTCATATTGATTGTGTGCCATAATTAAGTATGCATGTTTTTTCACTTTTATTTTGTCTCCAAATTCTAAATCAGCGAATGACATAAGAACGTGTTATTGTTTTTACATTTCCACCTGCGTCCCTTACATCAATATACAATGTATAGTTTCCTGTTGCTGTTGGTTTCCACGTCACTTCTCGACCTGTGCCAAAAACTCGGATAACACCCCAATTTTTCCACCCATCTTTCATCCATACATATTTAAACTGTAAGTTCGTTGTATTTCCCGCTAATTGTGGTGAAAGCTTTATAGATGTTCCTACATTTTGTGGCGTCGCCCTGTCTGTTTGGATTCCTGTTATATCCCATGAGCGTATTTCGAAATGCCTCGTTATTGTACGAATCGTTCCATTTGGTGCTTTCACATCAATATAGAGTATATAATTACCTGGTTCCGTTGGTTGCCATGTTGCTTGCTGGTTTGAACCAAAACCTCGAAGTACACCCCAACGATTCCAATTATCTCTTTGCCATACAAACTTATACTGCATTCCATAAGTATTGCCTGTCATTGTTGGTTGTAGTGTAATAGATGTCCCAGCTACTTGTGGTGTAGTACGTGATGTTTGTATTCCAGTAACATTCCATGTGCCCTGTGTCATTTGATAGTTTATTGTTTTCGTCTCAAGATTAGACTGATTATCCCTTACATCAACATAGAATGTATAGTTTCCTAATGTATTTGGTCTGAATTTTACACTGGTCTTTGATGAAAAGTCCTCTATCACTCCCCACTCTTTCCAATTATCTTTCATCCACACATACTTATACTGTAAAGTTGAGTTTGGGTTACTAATATTCGCAGATATTGTCAATTCCGTACCTAATGCTTGTGGTGATTTTTTATCAACCTTTACTTCATTGTATTTCCACAGCTTATTCGCAATTTCATATGAAATATTCTTTGTAAATACATGACCTGAAGAGTCTCTTACATCTACATATAATTGATAATTTCCAAGCGCCGTCGGTGTCCATTCCTGTGTGTTTCTAGTTGAAAATTTAGAAAGTACTCCCCAGTTGCCCGTAGCCCAACTATTATTTCGCATCCATACATATTTGTATTGCAATCCTGCTGTCTGCCCTGTTATCTGTGGTCTAATTGTGATTTTTGTATTCCTTAGTTGTGGTGCTACTGGGCTGGTTGTAATATTTGAAAATCCCCAGTTTTTAATTTGATAGTTTAAGGTTATTGTTTCTGTTTTTCCATTGGCATCTTTCACGTCCATATATAATGTGTAGTTTCCACCCTCATTTGGAGGTGTCCATGTAACTGTATTACTGCCCGAAAAATCTCGAACTACTCCCCACTTGCTCCAATTATCTTTCATCCACACAAATTTATATTGTAGACCACTCGTAGTTCCCGCTATCCGTGCTGTTAATTGAACCCTATCACCTAACAATCTCGGTGATGCAATATTCGTTGCGATACTCTCTGCACTCCAGTAAGTTGCTGGTGTACTTGCCACTCTTGTAATAAAATCTTTACTTACAAATGCATACATATTGTTAAAATTATATACACCACTTGCTGTATTGATAGCTGACCTCGCACTGTTTAACACTGGTGGGCTTTGAATTTTATAAAAGGAACCTGATTCTCCTAATATAATAAATGATTGGTTTGCGTGGCGCCCTGTCATAAACAAAGATGTAGATGTCGTTGTTGCTGCTTGTCGTACATTCAAGTTTGTATGCATATGGCTCATAGGATCTTTAATACCCAATGTATACTTATATGCATCTCTATTTCCATTTGCTCTATCGAGTATCCATGCCACATTCGCCGCTTTTTCTCCCCAATATGGATCTGATGCATATCGTACATTCATACCACTTGCTTTACTTCCCAAAAAAGCACCAGAATATTTCCAATCAGTCGGTGATAGATATTGCCTAGATATATGTCTTTCTGCAAACTCTTGAATACAAGCATCTACACTAGAAAAGCGAAATGCATCTGTTGGCGAGGCATCTCGTGCATTTAATCCAAACAGGTTATTTCTTGTTTGAGCTAAATTACTATTTCCCCAATTACTTTCATTAGCTGCTATTCCTGCAACTAATAATGCGTGTGTTCCATATTGATCCTGTCTGTCAATCAATGGATTCCCAATTCCACGCATTTTAGAATTTGCACTCACACGATTATTAATCATTGCAGTTAGCGCTGCTTTCGAATAATTTGTTTGACTTCTAAGTGGTAAATATTGAAAATAATTATAATATGGATTATTTCGGTTCACTGAGTTATTTCGATGGTTGGCATTGTAATCACTTAGCATAGTTGCATAATTGCCCTCTGTATAAAAATAATGCCCATCATAACTGTAATATTTTTGACCTGTTCGCAAATAGCTTGGTGCATTCCCTTGATCCAATGAACTTCCATAACTGGTGTTGTTCATATTCACAGTTATATTGTGAATCAATCTATTTCCCGAGACCACATAGTGACTAACCGATTTCGCGAATGCGGTGTTTAAGATTTGTACTTCATTCGCATTTACTAGGCCTATGACACCTGCTAACATAAATTTTACTTTTCCACCACTCGTACCTAGATATGCTGCATCTGCCCCATATCTTCCATTTGTATATCCAGATATACCCGTTCCCACTTCTGTATATTCTGTATTTTGTCCACTTGCCTTTGTATTAAAATTTACCACTTGTGCATTTGGTAATGAACTAAATGTGCTAATACCATTTTCCTCAACGATTCCTGCAACATCTTCTACTGAATGGATATTCCCATTCTCGTCCATTCCTGTTATTTCAATTTCACGTCTCGTAAGGTCACTTCCTGCTGTTGCCTCAAAGGAAACTGTATCCTCTCTTGTTTCGACAATACTTGGAGACTCCCCTTCCACTTCAACAATACTGGTTTCTTCATCAAAAGTAACTGTCCCCTCTGCCATGTCTTCTGATGTTTCTACATCAAAATATATTACATCTGATTCGCTTGCTTCCTCTTCTGCAGTTGCTGGTAGCATTGGTAGCATTGTAAACATCAGCACGAACGCTAATAGTAATGCCATACTTCTATTTAAGATGTTCTGTGTGTTTTTCATGTTATTTCTCCTCGTATCATCTTCCCCATATATCCTTATTGTTTAAGTCTAACTCCCTTTTGTTATACTCTCTCTAATCCAAATCTATAAACTCCAACTCCGAACGCTTTGCACTTCGTCTTTTGGGCTTACTAACTGGTTTCTTTTGTACAGTTCTTTTTTAGGTTGCTTTACCACTTTCTTCTTCGGCTTTTCGTACACTTCTTCTAAGTCATCAAAGTCGTCATCTTCATCGAAATCATCAAAATCCCCTAAGTCGTCATCTTCATCAAAATCTTCAAAATCGTCGTCCTCAAGGTCATCAAAATCGTCGTCAATCTCATCGAAATCACCAAAATCGTCATCGTCTTTAATCTCGTCGAAATCGTCGTCGTCCTCAAAATCATCAAAATCCTCGTCGTCCTCGAAACGCTCCTCTGGTTCTTGCTTAGAAACTTTTTTGCCTTTCTTCGATTTTTTCGACTCTGGCTCTTCTAGCTCTTCTGGCACTGCATCAATATCATATTCATCATAAAACTCATCTAATTCCAAATTACGATTATGTAGTTTCACCCCTAAAACAATTAATAACATAATGAATAAAATCAATAACAGTATAATCGCAATAAAAACTTGTTCTATGTGGTTTTCCATGTAATTCAATAATTTCCCAAGAATATTATCAGCCTCTGTATCACTTGCCACCTCTTCTTGGTTATCTTCTTTTAGTAGAACAGAGCCCTCCATCGCATATCTCTGATATGTTTGCTCCCCAGAATCATAACGATAAAATCCGCGCTCTCCACTTTCATTCTGTGCAAAGATTAAATAAAATTCCAAATTATCCATTTCCTGCCATGCTTGAAACTCATGGTTATTCATCGTTAATTTTACTTCTTCAAAGCCGTTTGGCACATTGATATCTTCATCTTTTTGCAATAAGATAATGTAAGTTTCTGCAGAAATGAGGACCTGCTCAAAAGGTGTAAATGTTTCAGTAATTCCATCATATATGAAGAAAATTTGTTCTCCTGCCTCATTCATCAGATAAGCCAACTGCATAATGCCATTGTCCTGCACTGCGCCCTCATAGCTTTCACCGTTATAGGAAATCACGCCTCTGCTAAACCCTCTTGGCAAGTCCATATCTTTAAAATCTTCCAATAAAGAATACGATTCATTATTTACCATAACTGTAATTGCTGAAGCACTTGGTGTCATAGGTGATTCCACGATATTGCTTGGGTCCCCTGCACCAATTTTAATATCAGAATATCCCAAACTCATTTCGATTTCACGACCTGAGGTAGTCGTAACTGTCGCATTGTCTAAACGTATGCGAATTTCACCCTCTTTTAGCGCTTGTAGCTCCATAGAAAAGCGTAGTACATCACCACTTCCCTCTCCATCGTAAATCAATTTGCCTGCTACACTCGTATCTATATCATCGCCACTTATAATCTGAATATACTCTGGGTCGTAAGACATTTCTACATTTGCAGATGTTAAACTCGTTCCTTTTCCATCAATCTTACAATTTATCGTGAACACTTCACCTACTTTTGTTTGTAAATCTGTAAGCGTGATGACTCCATCTGCTGCAAATACAGTTGCAGATGTTCCAAAGATTAGCATTTGCACGAATTAAAAATGCCCCTATCCATTTCTTTAATATCTTCATTATATGATTTTGCTCCTTTCTTTTCGCAAATACCCTTATGCTTATATCTCTTAGTATAGATTTTGTGGGTATTTCCCTTGACTAATCATCGCTTGTATGGATTGCACAACCATATCCTTATCTGCCGCATAAGTGACACCAAACCATTGTTCTGAGGAATTCAACACCTCTACTGTCACTGCTTGCTCTTCAAGCAATTCACCAATGAGAATTGGTAACAAGTATTCGTTTATCTCTGCACCCTCGCTCCATTGTTCTAAAAAGCTGTCAAAACGCTCTTCTAAAACTTTAAAGAAGTTTGGATACAGTCCCCACATATTCATAGACACTACACTATCTAATGAAAGTGTAATCTTATCTTGGTTCTGATTATGCCCTACTGCCTCATCTCCTTGTTGTTCTATATCGTAAATTTCTTCGATTGCTTTCAATGTTTTATTATCATTTACACTACAAACTCCACGTGTCACTGTTCCATTATCACTTAAGGTCTTGCCAAGAACGAAACCTACCATGCTAATGTTTAACTCGTTATTTTCTTCTTTTGCAACTATCAATTCCTGATAAGCCTTTTGATAAGCTTCCTTTCCATAGTAATCATCTGCATTAATCACTACAAATGGCTCATGAACGATATCTTTACAGCATAAAATCGCCTGACCTGTACCCCACGGCTTTTTACGTATCTTTGCTTTATCTTGATATTTTGCTGGTATTTCCTCTATTTCCTGATATGCATAGAGCACTTCTACTTTTTTCTCAATACGATCACCAATGATAGATTTAAAGTCAGCCTCTAAATCTTTTCTAATTACAAAAACTACTTTGTCAAAGCCTGCATTGATTGCATCGTGTACCGAATAATCAATCAACAATTCTCCATTTGGTCCAATCGGAGCCAGTTGCTTAATACCTCCACCAAATCTACTTCCAATACCTGCTGCCATTACTACTAACGTCGCTTTTGCCATCTTCTTATTCTCCTAATCCACTTTCTACTAAGTTTACCATAGTTTCCAGAGCGTCTACTTCATCTTCGCCCTCACAGATGAATTCTATTTCATCTCCTTGTCTTACTCCTGCGCCTAACATTCCTAGTACACTTTTTGCATTTGTTGTAAAAGTTCCTATTTCAAATGTTATATGACACTTAAATTGCATTGCTGTCTTGCACATCAAATCTGCTGCTCGCAAATGTAAACCTGTCGCATTTATTATTTTTACTTTTTGTCTCTTCATATCAACTATTACATACTCCTCTCTACTCTTTAACCAAATTTACCGAAAGTACCACTTTATTCACCAACTCTGTTCCCTCTGGCAGATTCACCTCAACAGGAACTAGATGTACACCTACTGTTTGAAAATTCGTCAAATTAATATATACACTTTCTGCGTCCAATGTTAATCTGTTCAAAACAGCTTCTGGCCCTGTAATACGCAATGTTACTTCTTCTGTATCACCATAATTCCACTTCATGCCTACTGGAACGTTAATTGCTTGTATCGAACCACTTGGGATTGTAATAATCTTTGCACCATCTTCTTCAACATGAATTGTCACTATCACACTACCACCGTTTTCTTCCACCAGATGTAGATTCTTCGGTAAGTACGGTGTGATGTCCACCACAATTTCCTTTTTTTCTGCTAAATCTTGCATACTCAAAATTTCTTTTGGGATAGAGATTTCTTTTAATTCATCAATATTTTCATCTTCACTAACCACCTGTATCTCTTGTGGTTCATAATCAATATTTCCGAGATAGTATCCCTCTCTCATTTCAATCGCAGATGTATCAAATCGAAGTGGTACTCTCTTCACTGGATTAATAGTTACATTTACCGTGATACCATCTTCGCCTATATTGCTTGTCAACAAAGTGCTATCAATTACACTATCATCGGCCGCATAAAGGACTAACTCTGATGGGAAGCCTGTGTTCTTAGCTGCTCCCGAAACATTCACCTCTGCCACAACTCTATCAATACGATTAATTACCGATTCCGGTCCTTGCAATGTTACTGTTTCTGGACTAACACTCGTAGAGCTTATCGCATATCCCCCTCTTACATTTCCTTGCGTTTTCGGGGTAATTGGGAATCTTTTGCTAGCATTTTCTTCTATCTTCACTTGCATATTTCGAGGTGTTGTAATCGCCTCTTCATACTGTCCCTCAAATCGCGGAATTGAAACAACAAGTGGAATCTGCGTTCCAAGTGAAAGTTCTCGCATATTTGCTTCTACAATAATATCTTCTGTTCGTAGTGTATTTAAAATAGAACGCTTTGCTTGAATTCTCACATTGACTATATCGGTATTATCTATGATGCTATAGGAGCGTCCATTATTTGTAATCGCATTCGCATTTGTAACCGATACCTTGATCGCTGTGTAGTTTCTCGTCATAACGGGATCATCTAGATTCACCACAACCAGCCATAAAATAGTTGCAATAGCAAGTGCTAGAAGCCTAAGAGGAGGATTTTTTATCAGTTTTTCTTTCATTCTTCTGCCTCCTTTTCCACCATGCAGACAGTTTTCCCATCTCCACATTCTTATCTTGAAGATATTCCAAGCGTTCTCTTAAATCTTTTTCAGTAATTCGTCTTATTAGTTGCCCTCCTGATGCCACTGAAACATCTCCACTTTCTTCTGAAACCACAATAACCAACGCATCACTTACTTCACTTATGCCAAGCGCTGCTCGATGTCTGGTTCCCAATGCTTTACTCAAATTCACATTGTCCGATAATGGTAGGTAGCACGTCGCCGCAATCACCCTATCTCCACGAACAATAATAGCCCCATCGTGCAACGGGGTGTTGTGTTCAAATATATTTATTAGTAACTGGCTAGACATTTCTGCATCTAAGCCAATACCTGTACTTGCATATTCTGTCAATTTCATCACACGTTCTATAACGATTAATGCTCCTGTGTGTGTTGTACTCATTTCAAATGTTGCTTCTAAAATCGCATCTATCGTTTTTTTGCCAAATCGACCTTTCTCATTCCCCATGTCAAAACTTACCATAGACATCAGAAATTGTTTTTCTCCCAATTTTTCCAATGCTCGACGTAATTCTGGTTGGAATACCACAATCGCTGCCACTGCTAATACAGAAACCATGTGTTTTACCAACCATAAAATAGTGTTCATTCGAAAAACCGCAGCAACAAAAATGAAAACACTTAAGGTGACAATTCCTTTCATCAATGTCCAAGCCTTTGTATTCTTAATCCACAAAATAACTTGGTACACCAAAAAGCTAATAATGAGAATTTCTATAATATCCATAATTCCAACTTCTGGAAGATACCACTCTGTCATACCTCGCAAAAAAAACTGTGTTATACTCTGTTTCATTTTGTCACCTCCAATCTTCGATTATTTATAAATCGTTTCTATGAATATCTATAAGTCCAAATCTTTCTTCAAACTCTGCTCTAGTAAAACTGCATCTGGATCTGTACGTCTTACCTTTTTACTGTTTTTTCTTTTTCCTTGCTTTGTTGGTTTTCGATTATTCTCACCCACTGGTGCTTTTCTTTTTTCTTTGCTTTTTTTCTTTATGTTATTTCGTTCTGGTGAAACCTCTTCTTCCTCTTGGTTCTCACTGATGTTTTTCACCGTTTTTCTC
>JGI994J12354_10000660_pt1 | contig 34433 bp, 18 predicted proteins | sample IntmicLarv3ML3BL_FD_12354 | JGI IMG/M metagenome (IMG submission 12354) | reverse complement strand
AGATCAGCGGGATACCAGATTGCTTCGGTACAGGCAGACGGGGTTTCAAGGCAGCGCTGCTCAAGGGCCGGCTCGCCCCATCGGGCAGTAAAGTCTTTCAGGTGGCGGGCGTGAATGACGGATTTTTCTTCCGGTGTCATTTTGTATGAGGGATAGACATGGGATATCGCCACAAGCTGATTGTTCCAGAAACGGAAAAGCAATGCTGAATTGTCCTCGCGTGTGAGCAAAAACAGGTCTTCATCCACTTTCTGCAGTTCCTCCCCGTCTTCCCCACTATCTAGGACTGTCGCAAATCCATCCCCCCAGGTATAGGATTCAATGGGGGAATCCATATTGTAGGGAGCCGCAAACAGGGGTGAGCCTGACAGAAGAAAGAGCAAAAAGGCAAAGAGAGTTTTTTTCATCGGGGCAGGTCTTTCCGTTTTCGGTTGTGTTATTTCAGATAAAAAGGCGAGTGATTATTTTTTCCGTGCGGGGGCAGTGGCAGAAAAGGTGTAGTTTCTGTCATCCTTTTTTTTGCACAGGTATGTCCATCCATTGATGACTTCTTTCCCGCCATTTTCAAGGATACGCTCTGTTTTCCGGTACATGTCTTTTATGGGTTGCTCCGGCTGGGAAGCGATCAGGATCATGCCAACACCGATTACGGTCATATAACTGCCGGGGTCCCGCTCTTCATTACTGAGTGACATGTTAAACGCAATCGTATCACTGGATTTGTCAACATCAAGCGATTCCAGTGAAAATGAAAGACTGTTCGGGAACTCATTGGGAAGGTAATCAATAACGACCCGGCGGTCTTCCAGTCGCGGAGGGGAACTGTAGCCGGAAAGCGAAAGATGGCGGTACATCCGGGCTGCGGCACTTTCAAGCCGGGTATAGAAATCCTCTGCGGGGAAGAAGCCCCGCGGCCGCTTTTTTCCACGGTTGACGACCAGTTCTGGCTCTTCAGATGAGGATGTGACAAAGGCATCCGAAAGCTGAAGGAAGCGGTTTTCCGCCCCGGTTATCACGCCGCTGATTTCAACAGGTTGCCCCTGCCTGAGTGATGCTGCATCCTGTTTGCTTTGCAAGGTAATTCCTATTTCATACTGTCGGTGCTTCAGAGTTAGCGGCATGAGACCGGCTACGGCTCCCTCTATGCGCACCCGCTTGCCTTTCAGCGTTTTTTCGGCATGTTCGGGATGGTGCAAGAAGGTGTAAATTAGTGGCTCAACCATGTACCTTACCCCCAGATTCCTGACCTCCTGCTCATATCCCGGCTGCATTTCCCGGTTTGCATAGGCATAGCCAACAAAGGGCCTGTCTGCCTCTTCCGTGCTTTGGTACAGTGTAACCTGGGTAGTGGCACTCGCATTCCAGCTCACCTGCTGGCAGACTGATGGATTGGCAACACAGCGGGTAACACGACCCGGATTGCCCCATCTGGCGGTGAAATCGGCAAGATAGTGGTTATAAATCGCCTCTTTTTTTCCCAGACCAAGTGTTTTTGCCGTGTTGCTTTTTGATATTTTTGCCAGTTTGTCCCGCCAGAAAGACAGGGTCGTCATCGTCCTGTCTTCCTGGTCTGACTGCATAAGCATGTCACCCGATATTTTTGTCCATCCAGCCTCTTTTTCGCTTTCTAGCACAGCCTTCATGCTCTCCCCCCAAGTGTAAGATTCAATGGGGGAATCCATGTTGTAGGGGGCAGCATGGGCAAAGCCAACGCACAGTACAAACAAGCAAAAAACAAAAACAATTTTATTTTTTATCATCGTACTACAATTTAACATTTAAAGTTTTGCATTAAAAACAAAACGACCCTTTCCCGGGCCGTTTTATCCTGTTTTTTTATCTGAAAGCAACCTATTTTATGGCAGGCAGAAGTTCCTGCGAGCTGTATCTGGCAGCCCCCTCACCCATTGAGGCACCCAACTTCCTGAGCACACGATCAGAGAATTTTTCTTCTTCGGTATAGTCCACAATATTGCGGGTTTTCAGGATATCCCTTGCCACACTCTCCACATTGCCGAGATCATCGGCCAGCCCCAGTTCAATGGCTTTAGTACCGGTCCAGACCAGACCACTGAATGTATCCTCGTTTTCTTTCAGGCGATCCCCCCGCCCGGTTTTGACAACAGCAATAAACTGCCGGTGTATCTCGTCGATCAGGTTCTGGACATATTGCCGCTGCTGCGGATTCTGCGGACTGAAAGGGTCCATGAAAGCCTTGTTTTTACCGGAGGTGATGAGACGGCGCTCAATGCCGATTTTGTCCATCAGCCCGGTAAAGCCAAAGCCGTTGGCCAGAACGCCGATTGATCCAACAAGGCTTGCCTTGTCCACGTAGATATTATTGGCAGCCGCTGCAATATAGTAACCACCGGAGGCGCACATTTCCTCAACAACAACATGCACGGGCTTGTCCGGGTGTTTTTGCCTGAGGCGCAGCATCTCATCATAGACACGACCTGCCTGCACAGGGCTGCCGCCCGGGCTGTTAATACGCAGGATAATGCCAACCGTGTTACTTTCGGCAAAAGCCTTCTGCAATGCTGCGATGATGTTTTCGGCAGATGCCTTTCCTTCTGACTGGATAACACCATTAATCCTGATCAGTGCCGCATGAGACTCAACCTGCACACTATCGCTTCCGGAAAAATCGAGGCTCTTTGCCATGAAAAAAACGGCGAGGAAAATGCTGACACCCACCAGCTTGAAAAAGATGCCCCAGCGGCGTTTAGCCCGCTGCTCTTTCAGGCTGGCTGTCAGCATTTTTTCAATGATTTCCCTTTCCCAGGCAATACCTTTTCCGGATTCCGCCTCCAGTTGGGAAGATTCGGTTGCGGAGGCAGCGGTGTCGTTTGTGTTTTCCATAAGTTCCCTGTCTGGTTCCGTCAGGCGTTTTTCCTGAGCCATTCATGCAGGCTGGTCACCGATTCTGCAGTATACAGCGGGTTCAGGCGGCTGAGTTCATCCGGTGGATGCGCACCATACTGGACAGCAATACCAGCTGCACCCGCATTGGCGGCCATAAGCAGATCATGCGTAGTGTCACCTATCATGACCGTGCGCCGCATGTCTTCGCCCAATTCTTCTGTTATTTCCTGCAGCATGGCAGGATGGGGTTTTGAGTGGGTCTGGTCGGCCGTGCGGGTGGCATGAAAAAAATGGCCGGTGCCGGTTTCCTGCAACACACGATCCAGCCCCTTCCTGCTTTTTCCGGTTGCCACCGCAAGACTATAGTCTTTTGCCGCAAGATCTTCGAGCATGTCGATCACCCCGTCAAAAAGGGTTGTTTCCTGGCTGAACTGGAGATACAGGCGGCGGTAATGCTCTCCCATTTTCGGGTAAAAGGACGGATCAATGCCCGGCATCACCGCTTCCATGGCTTCATAAAGGCCCAGTCCGATAACATGTGCAGCGGTCTGCCTGTCCGGCACCGGCAATTTCAGTGCCTCGGCGGCAGCCTGGATGCTTTTAACGATGGCGGCGGTGCTGTCCATAAGCGTGCCGTCCCAGTCAAATACGATAAGGTCGAAGTGATTCTTTGCCATGTTTTCAGAAAAATTATTCTTGCAATACCATGCCGCGATCTGTCTTATGTTCGCAGACCATGCTGGAACTGCCGGGTAAAGGTGACATTGTAGCCTTTTTCGCCAAGCTTATCCGGTTAACCCTCCCTTGTGTCGAGGCTTGCCAGATAGCGCGCACATTCCGGTGGAAGCGGTGCGGTTACGGTGATTTCATCACCAGTATGCGGGTGTGCGAAGGAGAGGTGGTATGCGTGCAAAAACATGCGTTTCAGAGGAACATCATTATCACCCGCTTTCTGCAACTGCCGGTTAAGATCGAAATTCCCGTATTTGTCATCTCCGGCGATGACATACCCGCTGGCCGCCAGATGAACACGTATCTGGTGGGTGCGCCCAGTCTTGAGTTCAGCTTCAAGCAGAGTGAAGTCATCATATTTTTCCATGACATTAAAGATGGTATGGGATTCCATGCCACCCTGCTGGACGCGCACACGCCTTTCTCCATCAGGGGTCAGATACCGGAAAAGCGGTAGTTTGACGTGCTGGCGCGGGTTGGCAAAATTGCCCTGTACCAACGTCTGGTAACGTTTGTCCATGCTGCCCTCACGCATCTGCTCGTGCATACGCCGCAGGGCTGAACGCTTTTTGGCGAGGACGAGAACACCAGATGTTTCGCGATCCAGACGGTGAACCAGCTCAAGAAATTTCAGTTCGGGCCGCGATGCGCGAAGCTGCTCGATGACACCAAAATCCACGCCAGAGCCACCATGTACAGCCACACCGGCCGGTTTGTTGATAACAAGGAGGTGTTCGTCTTCAAAAAGGGTTTCAAAACGGGCGGGCGGAACTGTTTTTTCCGGGCGTTCGGCAATCCGGATCGGAGGAATACGAACGGTGTCGCCCGCCTCAAGCCGGTAGGTCTGGTCAATCCGACCCTTGTTGACACGAATCTCACCGGAACGCAGGATACGGTAAATGTGGCTTTTGGGTACCCCCTTGCAGTGTCTGAAAAGGTAGTTGTCAATGCGCTGCCCAGCTTCATTTTCGGTAATTGTGACAAGCTGAACCTGTACCGGATTTGATCCAGCAGGCATTTCCTGTTGTTTTTTGGCAGTTCTGTCTGCCTTACCCCTGTTAGTTCGGCTCATTTGAATATATAATTCCAAAACAGTTTGTGCTCTTTTTTCTGCACAACTGTTTTTTGTGTACATTGCGAATTTTAGCATTCTACACAGGGGGCATATCCATTGGCCTCGCCAAAAGGCAAATTGAATGGATAAGTTGTGTACGCACTTTTTTTAGCCGTTCAGGGTTGCGCCCTGAAGCTGCAACCGGATCAGGCGGAAAAAAGCAGAATTTTGCGTAGGAAAACTGAAGAATATAAAGCGGCAAGCATGGATATAAAAACCGTATAGAAATTTGCTTGCCTTTTGCGTGTTTGACAAGACTGCTGTTTGTCATGCCAACGATCTGACCCGATCAGACCGTTTTTTGAAAACGCACTGAATATGTATATTGCTGGCGTTATTGCCGATATTACAATTTGTCAGATCTTCTCCTGCCCGTCGGGGAAACGTGCGCCTGCGCCGTTCCATCATCCGCCAGGCCGTTTTTTCTTTTCCTCATTCCATTCTAGCGTACACCCCAATGAACGGCCGCTCCCCCAGTGAGTGAAGCGGCGTAAAGGCCTTTTTGGCCCCGGAGTGTATTAATATGAAACGTATGTTGTTTAACGCAACACAGCAGGAAGAACTGCGTGTGGCGATTGTTGATGGGCAGAAGCTCATCGATATTGATATTGAAACTGCAGGAAAAGAACAACACAAATCCAATATCTATAAAGCGGTCATTACCCGTATCGAACCTTCTCTTGAAGCCTGTTTTGTCAATTACGGCGAAGACCGGCACGGTTTTCTTCCTTTCAAGGAAGTGGTTCGCGGTCTTTTCAAGGAAGGCGTTGATGTTCGCAATGCATCCATCAAGGATGCGCTAGCTGACGGCCAGGAAATCATGGTTCAGGTGGAAAAGGAAGAACGCGGCAACAAGGGCGCGGCACTGACCACCTTTATTTCACTGGCTGGCCGTTACCTTGTTCTCATGCCGAACAATCCGAGAGGTGGCGGTGTTTCCCGCCGCGTTGAAGGTGAGGAACGCCAGGAACTGCGCGAAAACATCGACAAGCTCGATTTGCCATCCGGCATGTCTGTCATTGCCCGCACAGCCGGTATTGGCAGAAGCGTGGAAGAACTGCAATGGGATCTGAACTACCTTCTCCAGCTCTGGCGCGCAATTGATGGAGCCGGTACGTCGGCTCCAGGTGCGTTCCTGATTTACCACGAGTCGTCGCTGGTCATCCGCGCCATTCGTGACTATTTTCAGCCAGATATCGGTGAAATCCTGATCGATACAGACGAAATTTATGAACAGGCCCGCCAGTTCATGAGCCATGTGATGCCGGACATGGTGAACCGGGTCAAGCGCTATCGTGATGATATTCCGCTCTTTTCGCGCTTCCAGATCGAACACCAGATTGAAACAGCCTATTCCCGCGTGGTTCCTCTGCCTTCCGGTGGCTCGATTGTGATCGACCATACAGAAGCGCTGGTTTCGATTGATGTCAACTCTGCCCGCTCGACCCGTGGCGGCGATATTGAAACAACCGCTTTCAACACGAACTGCGAAGCAGCAGAAGAAGTTGCCCGCCAGTTGCGCCTGCGCGACCTAGGCGGCCTGATCGTGATTGACTTCATTGATATGGAAGTTTCAAAGAACAAACGTGAAATTGAAAACCGCCTGAAAGATGCGTTGCGCCACGACCGCGCACGCGTACAGATGGACAAGATTTCCCGCTTTGGCCTGATTGAGCTTTCACGCCAGCGCCTGCGTCCAGCCCTTTCTGAAGGCAGTCACATCACCTGTCCGCGATGTAACGGCACCGGACATATCCGTGATGTGGAATCCTTTTCCCTGCAAGTACTCCGTATTATTGAAGAAGAGTCCATGAAGGAAAGCTCGGCGGCGATTCATATCCAGTTGCCCGTGGAAGTTGCAGCATTCCTGCTGAATGAAAAACGCAGCGAGGTCATGAAAATCGAGGCGCGCCACCGCGTTACCGTGATTGTTATCCCAAACAAGTATCTAGAAACCCCGCGTTACAAGCTGGAAAGGCTGAAACATGATGATCCGCGCCTGGATGATTCCAACCTGAGCTTCGAGCTGGCTGAAGAATCAACTGATGTGGACATGAGCTTTAACAAAACACAGAAAGAAGCACCAAAACCACGTCAAGAAGCACTGGTGAAAACCATCTCTCCGACAGCCCCGCCACCGGCTCCTGTTCCGGCTCCGGCAGCCACGCCTGCCGTTCCGGTTTCCCCGGCTGCTGCGGCTTCCGGCAGTTTCTGGGAGAAGCTACTGGCCTTCTTTGGCATCGAAAAAACCGAGGAAGAAGTGGTACCGCCTCCGAAGCCTTCGCGTGAAACCCGTACCAGACGCAACAACGACCGCAACCGAAACCGCAACCGAAATCGCCGGGACCGGGACCGTAACCATGGTGAACCAACTGCCGAAGAAAAAAAAGCAGCGAGTACTGTGGCGGTGACCAGTGAAGATACGACCACGCCAAAGGCACCCAAGCAGCCAAGACAGCCCAAAGAAGGCGGTTCGGGTGAAAGAAAACGAAACCGTCGTTCTGGCTCACGAGGCGACCAGAAAGAAAAAGCGATCAATGTGGAAGAAGCCGAGCTGCTGGATGCCAATAATGAAGTTGTCAGGGTAACTCCGGAAGCAACTGATGTAACGGAAAAAGCACCTGAAAAAACCACTGATGCTCCTTCCGGTGAAGAGGAAACACGCCGGCGCCGGCGCCGTGGTGGGCGCAATCGCAACCGTCGTGACCGTGACAGCATTGCTGATAGTGCGGAAGTGGCGGAAATCGTATCGGGTGAAGCACGCGAAATCGACGAACTGGTGGATGGCCTGATAGCAGATACACGCAGCCAGAATGATCGGGCAGGAAGGGATGCCGCCGAGGCACCCTCTCGTAATACCCATGTCGAGGATGTGGCTTTCATACCGGTTGAAACAGTTGTTGCGGCAGCACCGACTGAAAATCCGCGTACAACGCCAATGGCTTTCTATGATCCGAATGACGAAGCAGTTATGGATGCGGGCGAAGCCGCCCCTGCACAGAAAACGCAGGTTGTTGTGAAACTCGCCACTGATGAAGTCCTGGTTGAAACTGCGGCACTGGAAGTAGCGGACTTTGTCACCGCGCCTGTTATTGAAGCTGAAACGGCAACGGAAACGGCTAACAATAATGATGCCGTGAAAATGAATGGGGAAATGATGCCGGTGAAAGCCGCAGTCGCTGATGAACTAGAAGCGGTTTCAGCTGAACCCGTGGTACAGACTGCGGTTGCGACCGAAACCGAAACACCGGTGGAAGCTCCTCTGGTGGCAGAGGTAAAAGAAGTGGAAAACCTGGACAATGTTCTGGCGTCTGCCGGACTGACAATGGCCGCAACTGACCCGGAAAAAATGCGTCAGGCACAGGAACGGGCTGTACAGACAGCAACAGAAGAAGCTCCCCGTCCCGTCCGCCGCCGCAGGACACCACCGCCGGTTGTTGATGAACCACTGATACAGGTGGACACGCGTAAATAATGCCTGTTGCAGCAAACCGAAAGGGAGGGTTTCGTACCCTCCTTTTTCGTTCCGGCATACCCCTTCCCCTATAATAGGGCTTTACACACTGTCGCATTTTTGTCTGTTCCCGCTTCGTGTTATCTTTTAGGTATCCCTGTCAGGCGATCTTTTCCTTTTTTCAGCATGCAGCAAAAGATTATTCCCATTTTGAGCAAGCCGGCACTGGAGCCGAATTACCCGCATCCTGCGACTGGCAAGATGCCTTCAGCGGTTGCTGACCGGTTGGCGCGCCCCCTGCGTGATCTGCGCATATCGGTGACAGACCGCTGTAACCTGCGCTGTGTCTACTGCATGCCCAAGCAGGTTTTTGGCAGGGATTTCCGCTTTATCCCGCATTCGGAAATGCTGTCATTTGAGGAAATCAGCCGTCTTGCAACGCTTTTTGTCCGGATGGGCGTGGAAAAAATACGCCTGACGGGTGGTGAACCCCTGATGCGCCGCCATGTGGAAAGGCTCATTGAGCAACTGGCAAAACTTAAAACGCCGGATGGACGCAATATTGACCTGACGCTGACGACAAATGGTTCCCTTCTGGCAAAAAAGGCCCGCACACTTTATGACGCTGGCCTGAAACGCATTACAGTATCGCTGGACGCACTGGATGATCGGATCTTCCGCCGGATGAATGATGTGGATTTTCCTGTCGCCCAGGTGCTGGATGGCATTGAGGCGGCGGCCCACGCCGGATTCTTTCCTGTCAAGATCAACATGGTTGTCAAAAAAGGGGTAAATGAGCAGGAAATCCTGCCCATCGCCCGTCACTTTCGGAATACAGGCATGATTCCCCGTTTTATCGAGTACATGGATGTCGGCTCATCCAATAGCTGGGTGAGGGATGAAATCATTCCTTCTGCTGATCTGGTAAGCCTGATCCACGCGGAAATGCCACTTGACAGCCTGGAACCCAATTATCAGGGCGAAACAGCTTCACGATGGGGCTACCGTGATGGTGGGGGTGAAATCGGGGTGATTGCCAGTGTCACGCAGGCCTTTTGCGGGGATTGCACCCGCATTCGCATGTCAACAACAGGCCGCCTGTATACCTGCCTTTTTGCCACACAGGGCTTTGACCTGAAACCGCTTGTCCGCGACAACTGGTCTGATGACCGGATTGCGCAAACGCTGGCACATCACTGGCAAAACAGGGACGACCGCTATTCCGAGCTGCGCGGCGCCAATACCATCATGCCGGCCAACAGGGTGGAAATGTTCTATATAGGCGGATGAGATGACAAAAGGTGATGGGGATACGCTGAAAAAGGAAGCGATTACCGGCCTGATTTTGGCTGGCGGACAAGCACGCAGAATGGAGTCTGCAGACAAGGGGCTTTTGCTTTTTCAGGGAACACCCCTTTTCATGCATGCAGCGAAAAAACTCACTCCCCAAGTATCTTCCCTGCTTGTCAATGCAAACCGAAACCATGAGAGCTATGCAAAGAGCGGGTTTACGGTTATTTCAGATGATCCGCCCGCTTTTTCCGGCCCGCTGGCAGGCTTTGCGGCTGGCCTGAAGCATTGCCCCACCCCTTTTTTGCTTGCGGTTCCCTGTGACTCCCCCTTTTTTCCCGACACCCTCGCATCTGAGCTTGGGCAGGTGCTTTTGGGGGAAAAGGCGGATGTTGCGATTGCAGCGATCGGACACATGCCCGATATAAGGGAACAACCGGTTTTTTGCCTGATGAAACGCGAGTGCCTTCCGCATCTTCTGGCTTTTCTTGAGACAGGCCAGCGTAAAATAGATGCTTGGTATCGCTCACTTCGCGTGGCAAGAGCCCTCTTTACAGATGAGACTTCCTTTCGCAATATCAACACCCTCCAAGAACTTGAAACACTGGAAAAAGAGGCCAGATAAAAACCACAAGCAACTTCAGTTATTGCGCATAACTTTTTGTTTTATATAAAAACAATCATGAAAAAGAAAATCTCTGCCTTGCCTGTTGAACAGGCACAACGCATAATCAGTGAGGCTGTTCTCCCGCTCGGAACAACGGAATCCATGCCATTAAAAGCGGCTTTTTTCCGGGTTCTGGCTGAAGACATCACCTCCAGAATTGATGTGCCTTTTCAGGATAATGCAGCAATGGATGGTTATGCTTTTTCAGCAACCGACCTTGACCTGAAAAGCGAACAGACCCTGAAAATTACCGGCTCAGCTTTTGCCGGACACCGTTTTGAAGGCATAGTGGCAAAGGGAGAATGTGTGCAGATCATGACAGGCGGCGCAATGCCTGACGGCTGTGACACAGTTGTCCAGCAGGAAAATGTCACAATAAGTGATACTACCATCGCTATTCCAGCTGCCAGTATCGCCACAGGCGAGAATGTCCGGTTGCGCGGGGAGGATGTGAAGGTTGGAGAAACCTGCCTAAAAGCTGGCTCTCTCCTAAAACCCGCACACATCGGACTGCTAGCGTCGCTTGGGCTGGCAGAAGTTCAGGTGCGAAAGCGCCCGAAGGTCGCTATTTTTTCCACCGGGGATGAACTTTGTCCTGTTAGCAGCCCTCTTCCACCGGGCGGCATTTATGACAGCAACCGCTATTCGCTTTACGGCATGATCAAACGGCTGGGCTGCGACGTGTGGGATATGGGAATAGTAAAGGATGATCCTGCTCTGATCCGGGCGGCTTTTATCAAAGCTGCAAAAGAGGCAGATGCCATCATCACCACAGGCGGGGTCTCTGTTGGTGCGGCAGACCATACCCGGGATGTACTGTCCAGGTTGGCGAAAATCGCATTCTCAGAGGTCAATATGCGACCCGGAAGACCAATGGTATTTGGGCAGATTCACTCAGATGAAAGACAAACCTGTGTCTTTGCCCTGCCCGGTAACCCGGTTGCTGTAATGACCACGTTTTATTTCTTTGTGCGCGACGCGCTCTGTTACCTGATGGGCACGCGCGCCCCTCTTCTTCCGCGTATGCAGGTCAAGATCCTTTCCCCGCTTGCCAAGCGGCGGGGGCGTACCGAATTCCAGCGCGGCATCCTCTCACCAACAGAACAGGGTGACTGGGCAGTTCGTTCAACAGGCCCGCAGGGTTCTGCCATGCTTTCTTCCATGACACAGGCAAACTGCATGATTGTCCTGCCGGCAGACAGGGACGCGGTAACTGCCGGGGAAACGGTAGAGATCGTGCTATTTGACGGGCTGGTTTGATACGCGTTGAAGCGTATCAGCCGCCAGCCTGAAGTTCACGCAACTGCCAGCACTGGTTCTGAATGCCGTAATAGCGGTCTGTCATGATATCGTCGCTCACCCCGCACAGTACCATCAGGGCTTCGAGCCCTTCCATTCGTTTTCCAAAGGCATGCAACGCCTCGCGCAAGGCGGCTTTTTCAGTTGTCGTCAATGGCAGGACATGAAGAATGTCTGCCCAGTTGGTAAGTTCATTACCACTTTCATCCACCCATTCCAGCGTGCGGGACAGGTCATCCATATCCAGATACATGGGCGCGAAATCGTAAAGCGGCGTCAGTCCGGTTTTACCATTGATAATTTGCACCGCCATGTTATACGGGCTGTTGTCGGTATTGCCAAGAGCAAGGTTCATGATGTCGCGCCGGATATATTCCAGGGTTGCCTCATACGGGTTGCTGGTGTACTGGCGAAGTGCCTCAAGCATCCGGTTATGTGTTGTAGCGGTGTGAGGATCAATCAGACCCGACAACGAGAGCAGGCTTTCCTGATGGTGCCGGATAACCCGGTCTGCAACAACCTGACGGTCAAAACGCGGCACAAAAAGCATGTCATTTTTCCACTCCGGCAATTCCGCCACAAAGAGTCCCATTTCCTTTGCCAGTCGCATGTAGACAACTTCATGCTTCAGGATGGTCCAGTCTGCCATGTTTCTTGCTCGTGAGAACTTGAGAATGTAGTGCCGGGCAGCCTTGTTATCAGGCAAGGTGGCATCGGCATACCACAGGCCATCTTTTCCCTGCGTCAGCAACAGCTTTGGCGCAAGCCCCTGCACACTGGTTGCACCTGCACTGAAAATGCCATGTGCATCAAAGTGGGTGGAAAAGGCTTCGCTCCGGGAAAGCACTTCTTCTGTCGTAAACCCCTGTTCAGACCATTCGGGTTCTAGTTGCTGCATCCGTTCGTAATAAGCGGTGGCTGCCTCACGAACGCGTATCTTCCCCACAGGGTTGATCGCACCGATGACGAGCATGCGCCAGTCAGATGCCTGGCCTTCCGGCAGTTCAAGCACATCATGCAGATATGCCCTGCCATCACCCTGTGGAATAAGATCGACAAGAAAGGATGGCCAGTGCGACAGTTCAAGCGGAGTGGATTGCGCTCTCAGGCGCAATGAAGGGGTCTGGTTGCCGGCAGAAAGCAAATCCGGATGGAAAGTGATGACAGCCGGGCTGTCTTTTCCGGCTACCGGATCTCCAAGCGCAACGGTACAGCACGCCTGCCATCCGTTATCCCTAAAAATGTCTATTGTGCACTGCATGGCTGCCCGGCAGAAAAAGTGGTTACCAGACTAGCGGTGCGGGTTCGTTCTTCCAGAAAATCCAGCGCCGTTCCTCGTAATGACCACCATTACCTATCTGGTAAGGTTGCTGCCTGCCCGTATCCAGCTCGATAAGCGAAATAAATCCGGCGTAAGTGGAGACCACCAACTTTTTGCCATCCGCCGAAATATCGATCGCATTGATGGTTGAGCCGATGAAGTGCTGCCATAGTGGTTCACCAGTCTTGCTGCAGGCACGAAGATAGCCGTAGGCATCGCCCATGATGAATTCATCATTACGCGACACACCGGCATAGACGCGCGCCCCATCCTGCAAAAGGGTAATCTCTTCCTTTTCCTCGTAATAATCGGTATCCAGCTCCCTGAGTGCGGCAGTGGATACACCAATGGTGGCGCCGTTATAGAAGTGGCAGGCATTCAGTGCCAACATATCACTTTCCGCACTGAAAAGCGCGTAATGCGGATATTCATTATGCGGGCCGATCCGAGCGATTAACGTCAGATCCTCCGCATCAAAAACATGGTGTTTGCCATCCTGTGCGCCAACGGCAATGTATCTGCCATCTGGTGAGACCGTGCCATGCTCCATTGAAAGATTCACGGACAGTTCGTCTTCCGGATATTTTTCCTGCGACCAAGCAAAGTATTCTTCCAGTTCCTCCCTTGTTGGCTGAAGCCGCTTTGTGCCATCAGCCGAAAGAACAAAGATACCATCCTCACTCACAAGGAGAACGCGCTTCCCGTCCGGGAAAGGCATGAGCCTTGCTGGATCAGGGGTAGATTTCAGCGGAGACACACTAAATCCCTGCGGGATATCCTCTATTCCTGTCGGCCAGGTAAAAAACACCACTTCTTCGCCCTGCCAGCCATCCGTTACAGCAATACCCTTTTCCCCCGCAAGGGCAAGATAGCGTTTATTGGGACAGAATCCAAAAAAGGTGATTCCCGGAAGCGTTTCGACAATCGTTCCTTGTATGTGAACCACCCTCCCGTTTTCATAAGGCGCTCCAATCCTCGCAAGAATGGAACCGTCTGGCAAGAGGCCAATCATGGGAATACTCTGGCCATTTTCATCCAGCATAAAAGCAAAAGGCTCATGGGCTGGTGGCCAGTATTCACGGAAAACACCGGTTTTTCCTAGCCGGTTTGCTTCTCTTAGAACAACAAGCAAATCAGGAACCAGATGCTCCCTTCCTTCAGAAGACGGTTCGTCCCCTGCATTTTCCCATCCCTTCTTCATGCCTTGTTCGACATAATCGTTGATGGCTTTCGCATAGGCCAGCGTCTTTTCTTTCCATTCTTTTTGCTGATCGGATTCTGTCTGCATTGCGTTCTTTCTTTATTCCAGGTTATCGGGCTTTGGCGGACCGAAAAACTCCCCTGACAGTCATGTTGCATGATCGTCAACGGGTATGGACAGTATTAATAAATTCCTGGAAAAAAGTCCAGCGCACCGGTTAGGGTTTTGAAAAATAGCCTAGAAAATGACACTCTGCTTTTTACGCGAATGAAACTGGTTCAGGATGCGTCCGGCTGGTCGTTTTCAGGAGAAGAAGCGGCTGGCGTGGAAGCTATCAGGGGAACAGGACGCTTTCTGGTAAGAATGCAGAGACTGGCAAGCGAAATCACAAACAGTCCGCAAAATAGCATCGCCTTTGGGCTGGAAACCGGCTCGCTTCCTTCGGGAGGCGCAATGGCAAAAGCGGCGTAAACAAAGAAACGGGCAGGAAATAGGCTCAACAACAGCCCCAGCAAGTGCGCAACAACAGGACGCCCACCTTTGCGCATGACATGAAGATAAACCCGCCGCCATCCCCATAGAAACAGGAGACAAAAACCCGTCAGTACAATCGCTTCACCCATGCTGCACACCTTTTTTCTGCTTTTGCCAAATTGCTGACAATAACAGAATTTTAGCGCCGGAAACAGGGAAAAACATTTACTCTACTGTATCTTTCCGGATATCCGTAATACTGCTTTCCGGTACGCTTTCCAGATCCTTGTTGGTGTAACTGAAGGATTCGATAGCACGTTCAAGATGCGACGAAACAACCGCCAGTTTTGCCTCACCTTCCGGTTTGCCTAGCTCTTCGTCCCTCAGGATAGCCTCTATCAGGATATTCAGGTTGCGCAGTTCATGCAGGCCATTGGAAACATTCATGCCAATCTTCGGGTCATACTGGACAGTGCCAAGAACCTCCTCCATTCGCTCATGCGATGTCCATTCACTGTACAGGGCTTTCAAGCCAGCGTACTGATGCCCGATTTCCTTTGCATCCATCTGCGCCGGGGCCTGCTGTTTCAGCCAGTTGCTGAAATCAGCCAATTGACCGCGAACTTCCTGCAGTCGCGCCAACAGATGCGAAGAAGCAAGACGCGCGTCAGCTCTGGTGGCCTTCTTTTTCCTACGGCGGGAAAGCTGGAACCCACCAAAAAGAGCCGCTGCCAACAAAGAAAAAACACCACCAACAATTTTGACACCTGGATGAAAAAGAAGGCCGGCCAGGCTGAACCTGCTTTTACCACTATCTGGTTTTTTTTTGAACATCGTTTCCTCTAACAGAAGCTGTCAGGTTTTCAGGGAAATCCGCCACAAACAAACAAGATCACCCTCTTCCCGGTTCTGGCCGAACACCGACACATTTGCATCTTTCTAGCATACAGGAATATGCGCCGCGGGCAAAGGATATACGGGGAAATGAAACGAATCCATCAGGACCCAGGCGCACCGACAGGCACGGGCTGTTTTTTCACTTTTGTTTTTCCAGCCGGCACTGGATTTTCGCAGATCGTCTTTGTGCAATTCCCGACCTTTCCAGAGAAATAACCTTGGCGCTCCGGATTTTCCCAGCCAAGCTCAAGGCAACTGTTGCGTGCATCAACAAGGACATACCCCTGGCTGTCATCCCGGTTCATTACCCTGATCCGGTCAATCCATGCCTTTTCCCAACCTTTTTCCGGATCAGCCAACAGCACGGCGCAGGCACTCCTGAGAACCGTTGTTTCATGAATCTCTGGAGTGATCGCAGCATGGGTGGTAACCAGCCGTAACTCGCCTTTCTGCAGGGACGCCCTCATGATGTGATTCCCTTTCAGGTTGCGCATCAACCGGGGCGGAACCGGGTCAGCTAGCACCACATTCATCAACAGTGCAGCAATCATGAATATCAGCATTTTTCGCATGGATTTTTTTACCGTTTGAAATCGTCTGGAAAACTGAAAATATTTTACCGCAAGCCATGCCGAACCGGATATGGCGTAATCAACCTGACAGAAAATGAGAGAAAAAAACCCGGACATCTGTGTATCCGGGCTTTTTGCTTGCGGTGACTAAAATGCCCATCGGGCACCAAAATTAACCCCCCACTTCTGCCGGACATCCGGGCTACCGATACCGGTTTCAAGCTCGACATGGAATTGCCCCCATTTGCTTGCAGACTGTACACCGACAGTGGCAATCCATGATCCGCTTTCTTTTTGCAAACTGAAACGATCATCACCCACCGTGATATCACCACTGGACGAAAAAGTGTGAAGCCGGTCAAGCTGCCCGTAAAACTGGGTTTTATTGTTTTCCCCTGTTTGCACGGTACGACCCAAAGCAAGGCCCGTTCTGCCAAACAGGGAATGGCCCCCATCAATCGTAATGCGGTTACCGCCGTCCGTTGCAAATGAATCACGGCTGTTTTTCAGCCAGGTCAACTGAACCTGCGGCTCAACAAACCAACCTTTTGCCAGATCAACCCGGTGTCCTGCCTCCGCCGTAAGGGAATACCCCCTGTTTCTACTGGAGCCTTCCTCCATCAGACCATCACTTCCCAAGGTGTGGTCATAGCTGGACCAGAAATAACGCCCAATCAGGTCAACATAACTGCCGTTGTCCAGCATCCAGCTGGCATAGGCACCAACCTGAATATCATCCGATTCGCTTTTCCATCCGGTATGCCCTGACAGCGCTGATTCCGCAGCACCAGCTAGGCCACCCAGATAAAGCCGTCCGCTTTCCTGCCGTATCAGGTGGTCAACGCCAATACTGGTTCCCGCAATATACTGGTTAGCCTGCCCACCCTCATACAGGCTGTTTTCGTAGGCATTTTTATATACCCGTATCCATGCACCACCCCGACTGGATTCATCCAGCCGCAACTCACCCATCCGCTTGTGTATATCACTCAACGAAGCGATGGTGCTGTATTTCGCTGCACTGGCTATTGTCTGAACCTGACGGGTCAGGTCGGATGAAATACCGGTGTTGTACAGGTACCAGTCATTGTAGTGATAACCTGCCCCATCCACGGCATCACCCCTGACCAGGGTGTAACGATAAGCACCGACATTCACCCTGCCATTGTGCAGGGTAAATTCGCCAAGACTTTTGTTGGCGGCGTTATCAACATCAATAATCATGAGCGATTCACCTGCCGAAGCGGGCTTTCCTCCACGATTGGTGACATACACAACATGATTGCCCGCCGTATTGTCAGCCTCAATCAGGTCACCGATCCCTGCACCCAGATTGGTATTGATATGGATGTGCCCGGTACCGGTGAGCGTATTATTCTCTAGCGTACCATTGGCACCAGCACCGGCATTGCTGATCGTGAGTTTCTTGTATGTGCTGACATCGTTGATGTCTGACGGAGAAAGAAACACCAGATTTCCATCCAGCTTCATGTCATCAATCACGGAATTCGCTGTCATATTCCATGTTGATCCGCTGATAACCACTTCCGTTGGGTCAATCGAACCGGTGAAGACAGCACCATTAATCAGGTTGAATGTTGTTCCGCTCACACCAACAAGGTCACTGACCAGTGTGCCGCCACCAAGCTGCCCGTCCAGCGTCAGGGTACCGTTGTCAAGATAGGTTCTACCTATGGTGGAATCACCCTGAAGCGTCAGTTCACCCAGACCGGTTTTCCTGAAACCACCTGTTCCGGTAATGTCACCTGCATAGGTAGTATCGTCTGTTGCTGCTGTATTTTCAGCCGTCAGGGCGCTGCTGCCAATACTGATGGTGCCACCGATACCGGAAAGGTTATGGAACGTCTGGGCAAACCCGTTCAGGTCTACTGTTCCCCCATTCACGATAACCTCACCACTCGTCTGGATCGTATTCTGCACACCCATCTTTAACGTACCAGCATTGACTGTCGTTTCTCCGGTATAGGTGTTGGCAGCAGAAAGAACCAGTGTACCGTCTCCATTCTTAGTCAGGCTCCTGCCATCCCAACCACTGGTGAAGGGGCCTGTCTGATCAGCCAATACAACATCAACATCAAAGGCTGTACCTTCTGCCAGCGTAAATTTGCCATGCCCTTCCGTTGTCCCGGCGATCCACGCCATCCGGAACCCGATATCATAAGTAAGTTTGGAAGAAGAGATGTGCCCACTGTGAAGCAGATAATCCAAGCTGGAAGCCACCAGCGGATTGTTATCAAAATCACCGGTAATAGCCGTAGCAGACCTGATAATGGTATAAGGTGCCACTATGCTACTTGCCTTTACTGGTGCTGGGCCATCAACAAACCCTTTAATGTCCAGCGTACCATCCAGCTTGACGGCATCTGCAATAATGTCAGGGTTGGCGCCAATGGTGACTGTCAGGGTCGAGCCCGCTTTCTGTTCAAATGTGCCGTCAACATCCAGTACAGCATTATTCAGGCCAATCTCCGTTGTTGCCCCACTTTCTGTCGTGTAATTGCCGGTGGCAGCAAAGGTACCATTCTGCGCTAGGTTCAACGTACCGGCACTTACGGTCACATCTCCGACTGATGAACCGGTACCCTCCAGCTTGAGTGTACCTGCTCCCGTCTTCTCCAAGTCACCCGCTCCGGTGATATTGCCGTAAAAGGTGGTGCTGTCTGCTGCTGCCGCATTGTTTGCTGTCAGGGTTCCGCTACCCAGTGTAATGGCGCCGCTACCGGAAAGCTTGTTGGCTTTCTGGCTGTTGTCGTTCAGGTTCAGCGTGGTACCTGTATTCACTGTCACCGCACTGCTCTGGGCAAAAGCATTGGCAATGTTGGTCTGCAGTGTACCGCCAGTAATGGTGGTCGAGCCGGTATAGGTGTTGGCTTTCGAAAGAATCAGCGTACCCGCATCCAGCTTGTTCAGGCTTTTGCCATCCCAGCCCGTTGTAAAACTGCTCTGCGGTGTCTGGTCAGCCAGCACCAGATCAACCTCGAATGTACCACCACTGCCGATTGTAAAATTCCCCGTTGAATTGCTGTCCTGCCCGTCTGTCCATGCAAGGCGATAACCGATGTTGTACGCTTTTTTATTTTCAGAAAGATGTCCGTCATACAACAGGTAATCCAGCCCTGATCCGCTTCCTAACGGATTGGGAGAAAAATCGCCAGTCATGGCATTGGTGGAACTGATCAGGGTATACAACTGCGCGACCAAGTCGCTGGCCTTTGTTGATGCTGTCGGAGTGAAGCCCTTGACCTCAAGCGCACCACCAAGAACAGCATCCTTTGTTGTGATGCTGGGGCCACTGCTGTTCATTGTCACTTCCAGCTTTGACCCTGCTTGCTGGGTAAATATTCCCCCCACATTCAGTATGGATGTGGCGGTATCAAGAATGGTAGTGGCATTCGCTTCCGTCGTGTAATTGCCGGTTGCGGTAAAGGTACCATTCTGCGCCAGATTCAACGTGCTATCCGTACCACTGACAGTCACATCCCCGACCGATGAACCGGTACCATTCAGCTTGAGTTCGCCTCCCCCTGTTTTCACCAGATCACCTGTACCGCTGATCTTGCCGGAAAAGACGGTATCCGTTGCTGCCGCATTATTTGCTGTCAGGGTGCCGCTGCCCAGTGTAATTGCTCCACTACCTGAAAGGTGGTTGGCTGTCTGATTATAGTTGTTCAGGTTCAGCGTGGCACCGCTATCCACCTTCACTGCACTGCTCTGGGCAAAGGCATTGGCAATATTGGTCTGCAGCGTACCGCCAGTAATGGCGGTTGTTCCCTTGTAGGTGTTGACCCCTCCCATTTCAAATGTACCTGCACCTGTTTTTTCCAAGCCACCTTCGCCGGAAATAATGCCGGAAAAAGCGGTGCCATCTGTCAGGGTCGCATTGTTTAGCGTCAGTATCGTATCACTGTCACTTCCCAGCGTAATGGCTCCGGCACCGGAAAGCTTGTTGGCTTTCTGGCTGTTATCGTTCAGGTTCAGCGTGGCACCGCTATCCACCTTCACCGCGCTGCTCTGGGCAAAGGCATTAGCAATATTGGTCTGCAATGTGCCACCTGTGACAGTAGTTGTGCCGCTATAGGTATTGGTTTTTGAAAGAATCAGCGTACCCGCTTCCAGCTTGTTCAGGCTTTCACCATCCCAACCCTTTGCAAAACTGCTCTGCGGTGTCTGGTCAGCCAACACAATATCCACATCAAAAGTCTTGCCACCCGCAATGGTGAAGTCGCCAGTTCCCCATTCATCTTTCCCGTTTATCCATGCAAGGCGGTAACCAATATTGTAATCCTTGTTATCCGCCGATTTGTGTGCATCATGGATAAGATAATCCACGCCGGATGCTGTCAGATTGTTTTTCGCGGAAAAATCGCCTGTAATACCATCCGTGGTGTGAATCAGCGTATATGTCACATTCGAAACGTCGGTCGCACTGGTTGGCAATTCCCCTTTGGCATACCCGGAAACAGACAACTCCCCATTCAGGCTGGCTGTTTTGGCTGTCACCGCCGGTGTTGTGTAAGCCCCGTTTGTATCTATCGTGATTTTCAGTGTTGCCCCGGATTCCTGTGTAAACGCATCCGCAACCACAAGCCGGGTTGAGGCAGTGGCAATATCCGTTATTGCCCCACTTTTCGTCGTGTAATCGTCTGTTGCAGTAAAGGTGCCGTTCTGCGCCAGCTTCAGTGTGCCGTCGCTGACAGTCACATCCCCGACTGACGATGTCGTACCACTGAGCGTCAGGGTACCGTCCCCATCCTTGATCAGACCGCCTGTGCCGGTGATCTTGCCGGAGAAGGTGGTNCTGTCTGCGGCGGCTGCATTGTTTGTCGTCAGGGTGCCGCTACCAAGAGCAATGCTTCCTGCTCCGGAAAGTTTGTTGACTGTCTGGCTGGTCGAGTTCAGCAATTCAAGTGTCGTGCCGTTACCCACGGTAACAGCACTGCTGCTCTTGATCACATCATTCACGCTGCCAAGCTGCAGTGTGCCGCCACTGATGGTGGTTGTACCGGTATACGTATTGGCAGCGGAAAGCAGTAACGTACCATCACCACTCTTGCTCAGATCCTTGCCATTCCAACCGTTCCCTGTGTTGGCTGTTTGATCGCCCAGCGCAACATCCACATTAAACGAGGTTGACGCAGCCATATTGAAGCTGCCTGTACGCTGTTCCTGCCCGTCTGTCCATGCGAGACGGAAGCCCAGATTGTACGCTTTTTCATCCGCAGAAAGGTGTCCGTCCCACAAGAGGTAACCCAGCTGATTCGGGTCCGTCAGCGGATTCGGGGCAACAAACCCGGCTCCTGTTATTGCGGTATCAGACTGGACAACAGTATAGATTGTACTTGGCAGATCGCTGGCTTTTGTCTGCGCAGCATAACTGAACCCCGAAATAACCAGTTTGCCATTCAGTTCTGCACTTCCTGCCTTGATGTCTGGGCCTGTTGCACCGATGGTGACATTCAGGGTTGAATCGGCTTCCTGCGTAAACTTGCCTGTTACATCCAGTTTGGAATTGGCCGTGCCAATGACGGTGGTGGCATTCGCTTCTGTCGTGTAATTGCCGGTGGCAGCAAAGGTACCATTCTGCGCTAGGTTCAACGTACCGGCACTTACGGTCACATCTCCGACTGATGAACCGGTACCCTCCAGCTTGAGTGTACCTGCTCCCGTCTTCTCCAAGTCACCCGCTCCGGTGATATTGCCGTAAAAGGTGGTGCTGTCTGCTGCTGCCGCATTGTTTGCTGTCAGGGTTCCGCTACCCAGTGTAATGGCGCCGCTACCGGAAAGCTTGTTGGCTTTCTGGCTGTTGTCGTTCAGGTTCAGCGTGGTACCTGTATTCACTGTCACCGCACTGCTCTGGGCAAAAGCATTGGCAATGTTGGTCTGCAGTGTACCGCCAGTAATGGTGGTCGAGCCGGTATAGGTATTCTCTGCTGTCAGGATGGCGGTACCCGCCCCCATCTTGTTAAAGGAACCAGCACCGGTTATCAGTTTGTTCAGGGTGTCATCGGGTCCTGCTGCAATATTCAGGGCCAGTACCGTGCCGTTTTCGGCAACAATCCGGTTATTCGTATTATTGTCATTGACACCCAGTGTTTCAGCTCCGTTGGCCAGAAGCATTCCACCTAAAATGGTTGTCAGACCGTTGTAGTCATTTGCGGTATTGGTCAGCCTGAGGGTGCCTGCCCCCTCTTTTTTGAGCCCGGCTCTGTCGGTTGCATCGCCTCCGGAAATTTTTCCTGAAAGGGTCAGGGTATGTGTGCCTGTTGCCATAGTGGCCGTCTTACCACTATCAACCTCAATAGTGTTGCCCAGTGTCTGGTCTGCTGCTGTGACTTCCAGCTTTGCGGCATTCAGAAATGAAATCGCATTGGCACCGGTTCCCAACTGGTTGGCATTGCTGAACTGGATGGTACCACCAGAAATTTCAATGCCGCCAGCGAAAGTATTAGCCTTGGTATTGGTAAAGGCCAGCGTGCCGCTTCCCTGCTTTTCCAGTTTCTGCGGCACACCGGATGTGTAGTATGGGTCCAGTTTATTACCAGCATAATCAGCCGATGTGGTAATGCCGTAGTTACCACTGAAAGAGTAGGTATCTGCCGTATCAACCAGCATGTTGGTGACAACCACATCTGTGCCAAGAGTGATGGCCTTGCGTTGGGATGTGACACCATAAGAAGAATCCGCAAAGACAACCGAATCCCGGTTCTCAACGTGGGTCTCTTCCTTGTGGTCTGCTGTTGCCGTCTTGTCCAGCCAGTTACCGTTTGCATCGGTTAGGCTGGTATTCCAGGTTGCATTTTCCGCACCTGTCCAGAGCATGTGCAGATTGTTGTACTTTGCTGAAAGCCACAGTTCGTTGTTATCAGCACCTGAATCCACCACCTGTACCGTGGCGTGACCTCCTTTTACGAAAGCCACTTCGTGGCGATCCGTTTTGCTCAACCCATGAACCGTGATATCAAAAACACCACTATTATTGATGCCGTTGACATCCAGCACATCCAGAATTGTGGCATCAATCAGCTTGTAAAGACCTTCCCGGTAGTTGTAAATATCCAGCAGGACTTTGTCAGTGCCAGATATATCAAGCGTGCCATTCACTACCAGCAAATCCGCATCACCAGCTGTGGTTACCGGATTGGCGGCCTGCATCAGGTCAAATTCAAAGAGTGGTTTGGCGCCACCGTAAAGCGTGACACCCCCATTCAGGATCAACGTACCGATCCTGTCGGCAGTGGCAACGGTTGTTCCTGCCGCCTTATCAATGGTAGTAAGGCCTTTCAGTTGGAATTTGTCAGCAGTCAGGGTGCCACCACCAGAGAGGGTTGCGCCAGTGTCCAGGTTAAACTCAGTCCCTGCCCCTGCTGCACCAAAAGATGCGCCCTGGGCAATGCGGAAAACCCCATCATCAACCGTCACTTTTCCATAAAAAAGGCTGTTATTGCTGCCAGTAAAGGTGAGCATGCCATCGCCACTCTTGGCAAGCGTATGTAGGTGACCTGTACTGGTTGCAATGGTATCGCTGAACTCAACTGTTTTTTTGTCCGCAACAGAGATTGACAGCGTTGTTCCTGCTATCGCCATATCATCCAGATAAACCGCTTCGCCGCCCCCGGTATCTGCCACATTGCCAGCAAAGGTGATATTTCCGTTCTGTGCCGTGATACTGAGCACTCCTCCTGCAACGTAAAAGGCACCGCCTTTATCCAATGCTTTATTGCCCCCTATTGTCCGGCCGGTTGCGCTACTGTTGGTCAGCGAAATATCTTTGGCGTAGATGGCACCACCCTGCTTTGCCTCGTTACCGGTGATGTCCAGGGATGCTGTATCGGTATAATTCAGCGTAACCGCTCCAGCCGCATAGATACCGCCACCCTTCCCTGTTGTTGCCTTGTTGTTGGTCAACGCCAGCCCTGTATCAAAAGCAACCGTGATATTTCCATCGGCATGAATGGCACCACCATCTCCTGCTGCCTCATTGGCGTCGAAAGTGGTTTTTGCGACAAAAGTCATGTCACTTTCGGAATAAATGGCACCGCCATCTTTCGCCTTGTTGCTGCTGAAAACAATAGACCCCGTGCCTGTGGTGGTAAAAGCATCTGCGTCAGCACCCGCCATGACATTGATCGCTCCACCATCAGCTGTGCCGGCATCGACGTTGTTAATCGTGAGTGTCTGTCCGCTGTCTGCGTTGACGGTCAGGGTATTACCTGATACACCAGCAATGTCAAAGTGATTCTGTATGGTGTGCGAACCGGTCAGCGCCAGCGTTTTGGCTGTGGCCCCCTTCACCTCTACCTTCCCGGCTGTTCCGCCGGCGGTGGTATAGGCTCCCAGATTGGTGTTCCCTGTACTTTCGCCGCCAAGCTGAATGGTACCGGCATTCCAGATGGCACCACCGGCAAAGGTATTCTGCCCATTGAGGATCAGCGTGCCTGCGCCGTCTTTGGTGATGGCACCGGCACCGCCAATGGTATTGTCAAGTGTCAGTTTATGGGTATCCGTATCCAGTGTCGCGATTTTGCCCGTGCTGATTTGCAGGTTGGATGCCAGCACAGCATCCGCAGAAGCCTGCAGTTCGCCAGAACCGATAAAGTTAATGAATTGACCATCCCCGACATTGAGCTGATCGCCTCTGGAAAAGACGATGGTACCACCATCCGTAGCAGTTTCTCCGATTTCAATGCCTCCGGAAAAAGTATTGCCACCGGTATTGGATAAGGTCAGGATGTTGGTGTTGTACTTGTACAGCTTGCCAGTGTATCCGGCAATACCGTAGTCATTATCTGCAGCACTGGTTGTGATCGTGGTTTTTGCCTTGTCTTCTGCCGACATGGAATAGGTGGAAATACCACCATTTCCGGAAAAACTCATGTCCGCCGTACCATCAATAAAAAGATCAACCGGTCGGACAAGCGAGCCAAGCGCATAATCACCACCGGTCAGGGTCACCATGTCGCCGTCGAGATACACACCGGTAGCTGGCCCGACATCCTTTGCGCTCCAGCCAGTTACACTGCCTGTTAAGGTAGGCGTTGCACCACTGAATGTCCAGTTATCGTTATATGTCCAGGCACCGCCGGCACCTGTGGTAACGTGTCTGTTGCGCCCGATGATATCAAGGTAAAGTGCTGCGCCAGTCTTAGCATCCACATACGTGGTTGCCTTGAGGCGGCCAAGATTGGCATTGTCGGTGCTTGTCAGCTTGCCCTTACTTAGCTCAAGACCCGAGAAGGTGTCACTGAAAACCTGCGCATCACTTTGAGTGACATCGGTATTGAACCCGGTAATTTTGCCTGTAGCTGTCAGGATGGTGTATTTGCCGCGGATGATGTCATCCACATTGAGTTCAAGCTTTTCTCCTGCTGTTGCTCCATCAAAAGCGGTGGTACCGGTTACATTGACAAGGTCGGTCACACCATTGGCCAGATTCAGGGTCCATTGCGCCGTATCTGCAACCGTCACGTTACCATCCAGCGCCAGTGTTCCCTGCGAATTGGGAGAATTGAGGGTGCCTGACCCATCCCTGTCTGTCGGACGGGAGAAACTGCCGGAATCCAAGCTGACAATGCCATCCAGTTTGATCTTGTCCGCGGCAATTTTCCCCTGCCCTGTCAGCAAAGAATCCTTATCAATCTCAAACGTGTTATCCGCTGCATTCGCAGCTGCCAGCGATCCCTTGCGGCCATATACCGGATCGAGCGCCTCTGCGCCAGTGCCTTTTTCCAAGCGGAATGCCGCGCCATTGGAGACAGTTGTGCTGCCGTAATACTGGGAGTCATCCTGGAAAACAGTTGTACCAGATTGTCCGATTGCTGCACTGTGTGTTGTATTGCTAGTGGTTCCGGGCTCTCCCTTGATATTCACTTGCGTTCTAGCATCACCGGTAATCGGGTCGTAAAAATAGGTGTTGTACGGCCCTTCGATATTGAGAACTGCTCCTGCTGATATGTCAGTGTTATACGCCAGGTGCAGAGCATTTCGGGTCGCATTGGCATTATCTATCTTGTTGAGATCTGATGGATTGTCTCTGTCAAAAACAACTCCGCTGTAATTGCCTTCAAACCAGATATCACCTCCGGCGAAGCCACCACCAGCTGCTGTGAGCAGCTCGACAACACGCCCGCCATCGGCATACAGGCCACCCCCGGCAGCACCACCAGCCAAGTTGCCGGTCAATGAAGAGTTACCGTGCAGTGTGAACGCCTCGCCTGAGCTGCCAGGACCATCATATCCAACATAAACACCGCCACCCAGTCCATAGGTGGCATTGTTTTTGATGTCGGAGCCATCACGCATGGCAAACTGCTTTTCGGCGTAAATACCACCGCCTTTTTGTGTGGCGATATTGCCGGAAATATCCGTAGGGACAGCAAGTGTATATCCCTGCATGGTATAAATGCCGCCACCACGAACAGCCTGGTTTTTTGTGACATGCATCATGTCTGAACCGCTATAGACAATCTTCCCGGCATCCCCGATATAAATGCCCCCCCCTTTGCCACCATTGACACTGTCTGCACCAGTGTCTGCTGTCGCATTGTTTCCTTGAATCGTGAAACTGCCAGAGAAAACGATATCAAGCGTCCTACCTGGATCAACAACAAAACGGTTCTGTACGGTGATATCGCTACCAAAATGCAGTTTCGAATCTTCATGAACAAAAACGACACCCTTGTTCAGGTAGCCGCTTTCTGAATTGTAGGTACCAAAAGCGTTTTGATTGTTGACCTCAATGATGCCGCCTTCCTGCACACGACTGGTGTAGCTGGTGTCATAATCATTCCGGTTTCCGCCAAGATGCACACCACCGTAAAATTCATTGGCATTATTGATAACCAAGGTGCCGGTACCGATTTTGACAAGCTGACCGGAGGGGGTCTTCATCCCGGCGACATCCTCGTCCAGCGTGGTATAAAGCGCACTATCATAGGCTAGGATACTGCCACCATTAAAAGTGAAAATTGCACCCGACACATCCTCATCAAAGACCCGGACTTCCGGAACAGTTACATTATTAAAGTATTTCGCATCGGTCGTGATATCAACAACACGGCTTCCCACAGGTGAATTTGCATTCATCCAGGTATCATCAAAAACAACAATATCGCCATCAAGAAACTGCTTTGTTGAGTCTGTTGTGGCCCCCTCAAAATTCTGGGCAACCATGCTCCAATCGTTACTGCTTTCACCTGTCCAGTGAGTGATGACATTGCCACCGGTTTTGGTATCGACTGTAAGCCATAATTCCTTATCGCTGTTTCTTATCTCGGTAACTGCGCCACCAACATAATCGATACGGGTATTGTCTTTGAGTGTCTTGCCATTCAGGTTGATGTCAATGCCGCCAGGACCAACATCAGCGAGCAAATCCTTGCCAGTATAACCATCTATCTTGCCACCATCTGCCGTGTTGATGAGCAGGTATTGCCCATCGAGAACACGGGAAATGTTGATGTTGAGATTGTCGATTTCCAGATCGCCGTGTACGACCACTTTGTCAGACAGGCCCGTTCTGTCCAGTTGCGTCTGGAAAGTCGTATCTTTGAACAGTGTAGGTGTATCCACCGCATCCGTAATGTGGAGCGTACCGAGGCTTGTTAACTTGTCTGAACCTGGCGTACGGTCAAAATCGTACATCCAGCGCGAGCCGGGGGAAATGGTGCCGCCATCCACCCGGAACTGGTTACCGGCAATGATATTGCCACTTCCGGAAACTACGGCATTGCTGGTAATAACCGTATCCCCGACATGATTGCCACCACTGCCTCCATTACTTCCCTGATTACGGAAGGTGCCGCCGCTCATGCGGAGTTCGGCTCCATCTCCGGAAAAAAGCGCATTGCCAGCGGATGAATTTTCCTGTCCGCCCATGGACAGAAACCCGGCGATGTCCACAATACCCTTGTTCACGGTCAGGTTGGCATTCCCTTTCGCATACCCGGGATCGGTGGCAGGCCCGCTAATTGACCAGGCACGATCAGCGGTATGCCGATACCCGGTATCAATCGTGACACTGACTTCGGATGACGCTTCCTTTGCTAGGATGGCGGAGCCACTGCGAAGTGAACCGCCATCTTCGATGTTAACGGTGACATTACCTTCATCACCCAGTGTGAGATCACCGGTTTTCAGGGTTGCTTCCATCTGTCCGCTGTTGCCGCCACGGCCTTTCAGCTCAAGGGTAGCTGTCACATCATCTGCATCACCAAACACAGCCGATCCAGCAACAACAAACTCTGCCCCTTTTTTGATACTCAGGCTGGCATTGGCATTACCGCCAACAACAAGGTCTCCGGTTGCGTGAATTCCGGTACGTTTGTCGCCTGTGCCGACGCCATCCAGGGTAACGGTTGTTTGCCCGCCCCCATCCTTGCCGAGGGTGACATCATTGGTGCCGGTTATTTTTCCGCCATCGGCCATTGTGATGGTGGCATTGGCACCGTCACCAGCAACCAGATCACCGGTAGCAGCCAGTTCGGCTGCCAACCCGGTTGTTGCTTCTGTTCCACGGATTTCCAGTGTGCCATCATTGCCCATTCCGACTGTAATATTGGTTGTCCCGCCTATTTTCCCGCCATCGGTAATCTGCACGGAACCACCGCCCACGGATGTACCGATATTCAGGGTACCACCAGCAACAATTTTGGATTGGTATTGTTTGCCTGATTCTGCATCGTCAACAGCACCCTTAACGACGATGGCGTTGCTCCCTTGAGCAGTAATGTTTCCAACTCCGCTCAGTTTTGCGCCATCCAGAACCTGGATGGTGCCGCCCTGTGCAACCAGGTTGCCCCCCAGTGCCACTTCGGTCTGGAAGCTTTTTGCCCCATCCGCATGCGAGAAAATTCCTTGGGCGACAAATTCATCTCCTGTCTGCGCGGTATATCCAGGCAAGAAGGTTACTAAGTCAACCAGGGCACCATTTTCAAAGCGCAGGCTGTTACCGGTATAGTTGAGCGCACCGCTCCCGGAAAATCCGGACCGGGTATAGCTGAAATCACCGGGAGTCGAGCTTTCTGTAATGCCAACTCCGCTGACTTTCAGGGCTCCGGAAAGGTTTCCTGTCCCAAAAAGGGTAAAAACACCGCCATCGGTGATGTTGACATTTTTCAGGTTGATGGTGGAGGTGGCATTTGCCTTCAGCGCACTGTCTGCACCACTGACTGTCAGGGTGTCTGTTGCCGTCATTGTGCCGGAATTCAGTGCCAGGGCTGCACCATCCGTGATATTGGCATCAACCACGCTGATGGTGGAAGCGTTGTTCGAGTTCAACTGACTGCCGTCACCGGAAAGATTCAGGGTGCCTGCCGTCAGTGTGCTGTTATCTAGGTTGATGATGGCGCTGGATGTGGGGGAAGCCACCGTCCCCATGCTGATTTCTGTTGCAAAAAGCGCCCCCCTCTTAAATGTAAAAGCCCCTGTTCCGGATTGAAAGGCAAGCTTTGTGGAAGAAAGCGTATATTCGGCAAGGTCAAAATCCAGAGAGATGTTCGGTGCATCTGTTTTTATCAGGGAGTAGCCGCTTATCAGCCAGCTTGTTTCGATAGAAAGATCGATGTTTTCATCAAACACGATCTCATCTCCCGTCACGGCGGTCTGCAACGCATGGGAAAGCGTGTCTGGCAGTGCCGTTGTATCCTTCCGGTCTCCTGCGATTTCAACATCAAATTCAGTGGCAATCGCAGACGGGCTGACCCCGTAGAGCCCCAGAATCACTAACAGTGTCAGTCGGGAAAGGAGGGACGGAGGAGAGATTGAGGATAAGGAGAAGCGGGAGGGAAATGTACTGGTGTCATTGAAGATGGTGACATCCGGCTTTCCTGAAAAACGTTTTATCCGTCTTGAGGTGCTATACCCCTTCCTAGAAGACCGGGCAAATTCGGAGACGGCGATCCAGGTTCCCAAACTCCGATTCCAGACATTTTTAAATATTCTGTTCATGCATCCATTCCTGAACTACAATCCACCACCTCCATGATGGATTCACGAGAAATCAGCAACAAAAACATGTTTTGTTACATAACTCAGGTACAGCCCCTCCCGCAAAGGAGTACCATCAACTAGGGGATGCAATAAGCTGACGCAGCATCCCCCCCAGAAAAGTTATGCTAATCAAGCCAAACCCCGCATTGTACCTTGCTTTCTGACAAAAAAAACATATCTATAAATGTTGCTCATTCCGTTTACAAATCTTATGCAAAAAAAAGAAGGCAACTCCCGACAGTGCATATTGATAAAAAACGTACGAAAACAATGGCATACGAGCACATCCGGTTTTTCAGCTGGCATACCGGAAACACCATGCCCTATCCGGAAAAAAGACAGTCTGGCGTATAATGAGTTCCTGTTTTTCAGTGGAGAATACGGTCATGAAACGATTTTCGAGATGGTGCGACCATTTTCTGGCAGTCACCCTGGGGATGGTGCTGATGGTGGCACCAGTCAGCGCATCAGAGTTGGATGCCTTTAGGAGTATGCAGGGAAAAATTGATATTGCAGGCGGAACGGCACACATTCCGGTAATGAAGGATGCCGCAAAGCGCATCATGCAGTTCAATCCGGCGGTTCGCATCAGTATTGCTGCGGGCGGCTCCGGTGTAGGGGTACAGAAAGTTGGCGAGGGGCTGGTCCAGATCGGCAATACCGGACGGGCACTGAGTGAAGGCGAGGTGGCAAAATACGGCCTGAAATCCTGGCCTTTTGCACTGGATGGGGTCGCTGTTGCAGTTTATCCGGGCAACCGGGTTGACAGCCTGACACCGGCACAGGTGCAGGATATTTTTTCTGGGAAAATCACGAACTGGCAGACCCTTGGTGGGCGGGATGCAACAATTCATCTTTATACGCGCGATGAGGCCAGCGGCACACGGGAAGTTTTCCGGGACAAGCTGCTGAAAAAAGGCGCGATTGCCGATACAGCAAATGTGGTGACATCCAATGGCGCGATGAAAACGGCTCTGGCGAACGATCCGGATGGAATCGGCTATGTTTCCATCGGGCATATTGACCGTACCGTGAAAGCACCTGTACTGGATCAGGTGGCACCGACGCAGACTAACGCCCTCTCGGGCAAATATCCGATTGTGCGCAAACTTTACATGAATACAAAAGGTGAGCCGGATGCGCTGACAGCCGCTTTTATCAGCTACGTTCGCAGCTCACAGGGCGAGCCGATGATTCGTGCCGCCGGATACCTGCCGATCCGATAAAGATGGTCGCCCGGCTGCTCTTTTGCGCTGCAGCACTTTCAGGACTGAGTGTCCTTGCAATTTTCGGTTTTCTGTTGTGGTTTTCACTGCCGCTTTTTCAGGGCGACATGCTGATGTCGCTTTTTTCCTGGCACTGGCGACCAACGGAGGGGGTGTTCGGTATTTTACCGATGGTAGCCGGGTCACTTTGCCTTGCGATTTCGTCGATGGTGATTGCGTTTCCTGTCGGGGTGGGGTTATGCGGGTTCATTCACGGTATCGGTCCTGCTCGTCTGGCAAAACCCCTTATGGGGATGGTACGGTTCATGACCAGTATTCCGACGGTGGTTTACGGGCTGGTTTCGGCTTTTTTACTGGTACCTTTTTTGCGCAACGGATTTTCCGGCTCCGGGTTTTCGTGGCTGGCGGCTTTGCTTACGCTGGCGCTGCTGGTATTGCCAACTGTTGTGCTAATTCTCGATAACCAGTTCCGGCTGTTACACGAAGAGATGCATCTGGGGGCGATGGCGCTGGGACTTTCTCCGGTACAGCAGTTTCTCCGCCTGACACTACCGCTTTCGCGGCATGGGTTACTGATGGCGATGGCGTTGGGTTTTGGCCGCGCGATTGGCGATACCATGATTTCTCTGATGCTGGCAGGCAATGCACCACAATTGCCGCATTCGCTGCTGGATTCCATCCGTACGTTGACGGCACATATTGCACTTGTTATTGCAACCGACAGCCAGAGCATGACGTATGCCTCACTTTTTGCCTGCGGGCTGATGTTGGCTACCGTATCGGTTCTGGTCAATCTTGCCCTGTACCGTCTTCGGCGCGGGCATGGAAGGCAGGTGTAGCTGTATGAACCGGACTTCCCGCTTTTCCGGCATGGTCGTAATCGGCTCCTGGCTGTCTGCCGGGGCTGTCATGATGGTTCTGGTGGTAATGCTGCTTTTCCTGCTCTGGAAAAGTGCGCCCGGCTGGTCGCTTGCCCTCTTTTTTGGTGATACCCCCGTTTCGGATGCCCTCTTTCGTGGCGCCCCGGTTTTTGACGGGCTGTGGCCTGCCTGTGTGGGTACGCTGATGCTGGTGCTGCTTTCGATGGCGATTGCCATTCCGCTTGGCGTGGCTACCGGCATTTATCTGGCGGAATATACAGAGGGGCGTTTTCGGGAATGGCTTTCGTTTTGTGTGGACGTGCTGGCCAGTATGCCGTCTATCCTGATCGGGCTGTTCGGCTTTGCGCTGATCCTGTTTTTACGCCACTCATTTGCTCCAGATGCCAACACGGGCCTGATTCTTTCTGCGCTGTGCATTGCCGTTCTGGTGCTGCCCTACCTCATCAGCACAACGCGCCTTTCTGTAGCGGCACTGCCGATTCAGCTTCGCCTGACCGGCGCGAGCCTGGGTCTTTCGCACAGCCAGACTGTCTGGCGTATCCTGCTGCCAGCCGCGCTCCCAGGCATTTTCAGTGGCATTATTCTGGCAACCGGTCGCGCAGCGGAGGATACGGCGGTGATTCTGATGACGGGGGCGGTGGCTAATGTGGGCAACCCGGCTTCGCTGACAGGCAAGTATGAAGCCCTGCCCTTTCATATTTATTACCTAGCAGCCGAACACCAGTCTCCGGAAGAACTGGTGCAGGCTTTCGGCGCGGCGGTAGTGTTGCTGTGCCTGACGGGTCTGATGTTTGGCTGTGCGCGCTGGATGCAGCGACGACTGGAAAAACGATGGAAAACGGGAGGCATGGCATGACATCCCCGGCAATACGCATTGAACATTTGTCGGTGCACTTTTCCGGCAAGGCGGTAATTGACAATATCAGCATGGCGGTCCCCTCTGGTGGGCCAACTTTTCTGTTGGGGCGTTCGGGTTCGGGAAAAACAACACTTTTACGTGCGGTCAACCGGCTCAACGAATGCTTTTCCAACTGCGAAACGCAGGGGAAAATAGAGGTGCTGCTTGGCGGTGAGCGGGTGGATGCCTATGGCAGCAGCACACCTGTCCAGACGCTGCGCCAGCGCATCGGCATGGTGTTCCAGAACCCGAATGTGTTGCCGATGTCAATTGCCCGCAATATCAGCCTGCCTCTTGAAGCTGCCCTGTCGCTTTCCGCATCGGAATGCCAGGACAGGGTGGAACAGGTTTTACGTGATGTTTATCTGTGGGATGAAGTCAAAGACCGGCTCTCATCACCGGCGATAGCGCTTTCGGGTGGTCAGCAGCAGCGGCTTTGCCTTGCACGGGCACTGGCTCTGCAACCGGAGATTCTGCTGCTTGACGAGCCAACCGCCTCGCTCGATTTCAGGGCAGCGCAGCAGATAGAGGAGCTGTTGCTTGAACTGAAAACGCGTCATACGCTCTTTGTGGTATCGCACAGTCTCGGACAGGCTATGCGGCTTGCCGAACACGTTTTTGTGCTGCATGAGGGCAAGCGGGTTGAGACGTTACCTCCGAAGGTGTTCAGAAACAGCGAGGCACTGCTGGTGGCAATGGGTGAACTGATCTGACCGAGACTCCCAGCCCCGGCTTCAGTCGGCCATCAATTCCTGCGCAACTGCCCGGAAATCGCTTTCGGCAATATCCGGCAATTCAAGGGTGCGGGCCTCTTCGGCATGGATGAAATTGCGATGGATGGATCGCTCATACAGCGGATCATAATGCTCTGCCAGCAATTCATCAATAAGGGTTTCCATGTGTCCGGTCAGGGCAAGCTCGTGCCAGCGGGCGATTTTGTCGTGTCCGTGCAACGCAGTCAGGCGGCTCAGACGCTCATTCAGCCAGAGTGGATCAGCCACAAAATGGGCGTAGTCTTCCTTCAGAAGGCGCATGCGGTTCTGGCGGGAAAGTGCCACAGCGGTGCAGGGAGACTGGCGGATGCGATCAATCAGTGCCTCCGGCACACGGAGTCGACCCACTTTTTTACTTTCGGATTCGACAAAAATGGTGCGTGACGGATCGCAGTGGCGCAGCTTTTCCCACAGGCAGCTTTCAAAGCATTTTTGCGAGGGTTGCGCCTCTGCCGGGATGTTGCCCAGAACGGAACCCCGATGCGCGGCAAGCTGTTCCAGATCAAGCACTTGTGCGCCCTCGTCAGCCAGCACCTGCAGGAGGCGGCTTTTGCCACTGCCTGTTGTGCCACAGATCACGTTGAAGGAATAACGCGCCGGAGCCTGCTCCATTGCCTCAATCACCTGCCGCCGATATTTTTTGTAACCGCCTTCGAGCTGACCGGCCTGCCAGCCAATTTTCGAGAGAATGTGCGCCATGGCACCGCTGCGGTTGCCACCCCGCCAGCAATAGATCAGGGGCTTCCACTGTTTCGGCCTATC